>Ga0302326_10016210_pt1 | contig 15603 bp, 16 predicted proteins | sample Palsa_T0_3_FD_202264 | JGI IMG/M metagenome (GOLD analysis project Ga0302326, IMG submission 202264) | Peat permafrost microbial communities from Stordalen Mire near Abisko, Sweden - Palsa_T0_3 | ecosystem: Environmental > Terrestrial > Soil > Palsa > Peat permafrost | place: Sweden: Abisko...
AGAACGGACTGAAAATCCGCGTGTCGGTGGTTCGATTCCGCCCCGGGCCACCATTCAAAGAAAAATCAAACACGTAGCTTGGTTTACTTGTGCCGTGAGCCGCGTGTGACCGAAAAATCCGGTGCTCGAGCGCCGGAGCATAGTGCTCTCAAATCAGTAAGTTGCGATATTGCGCGAGGATCTGACCAAAAATCCGGTTGTCGGCTTGCGCGTAATCAATCGGTCTTTGAGTTCAACGAGTTGCCGCGGAAGTCCGGTGCTTGTGCCGCAGCTGTGACACGGAGCTCGAATAGGCGCAGGCCTCGGCTCCTCATCCCACGCTTCCTCGGTGCCGGCGTGCCGATTTGACCGGAATCTAGCCGACGCTGCCGAGCGTCAACTACAGTCAAGAGCGGTAGTAGAGGCCATCCGTCAGCAGGCGGCCCGGATGCGGTCAATTGGTCGTGCGACTAAACTGTTCAACAGGGGAGGTTCCGAACCGAACCTGCGCCGAGGAAATGAACGAAACGGAGGCCCAAGTGAAATGCCCTAGATGCGGCGTGGACCTGCTGGCAGCGACACGGCACAAGATCCAGGTCAATTACTGTCAGTCCTGTAAAGGAATGTGGCTTGAGCACGATGAACTCGAAGAACTGGAGGATGAGGTCTTTGACTTCGGCGATCGCTGGAAGGGAACTCTGGTTTTCAGTTCAGCTGCTACGACTGACAAGTGCCCAGAATGTACCGCTCTCCTGCAGAGGTTCAGCTACAGGTTTTACGAACTGCAGATGGAGTTCTGTCCGAACCAACATGGATACTGGCTGGATGATGACGAGGACACAAGAGTCTTAGAATTGATGAAAAGGGAAGAAGCGGATCTCCAACGCAAATTGCTTGCAGAGGACAAGCGGGCGGCGACCTTAAGACACATGCGCTCTCGCTCATTTTTTAGCAAACTGCGGGATTTGTTTCACAGATAGTCTTCAGGAGGCTGGACTTGCATCATCGTGTGCGGTTGATGGTTGTTGGGTTGTGGGGGAGCTCGTTTGCCCTTTCTGCGTCGAGGCCATTGAGCGCCACTCATCGCGATCCTTATCGAAACGAACACCGGCAATAATCGGCCACAAGCAGGCAATGACGTGACCGAAATGGCTGCCTCGAAGCGGACGCTCGCGACCTTGTTTAATTTTGGTCAACTCGGCAGGGAACGTAGCGCGCCCTCGACGATGCCCAACAACTCCTTGCGTGTAGCACCCGTGGAGGCTTGCAGGGTCAGACCGAAGTTGACGGTCTGCACCAGGTGCGCGAGCACGTCCTCATCGACAGTTTCTGGCAGGTCTCCATCAACCTTTGCACGTCGGAACCTCTTGCGCAGGTCCGCCAGCCCAGCGCCGCGCTGTGCGGCGAACTCCGGCCGCAACGGGTCATCACCGCACGACAAAGCCCCATGCACCCACAGACACGTCCCGGGCGAGTGCGCCTTCGTCAGCAGGTTGACGACACCGTAGAACAAACGCTCCATCACCCGGCGAGCTGTCGGCTCGCTGAGGGCTTCGCTAAGGTACCGGGACGGTCCTTTGAAGTACCGCTCGAGTACCTGCCGATACAACGCCCTTTTGTTGCCAAACGCGGCGTAGAGGCTCGGGCGGTTGATGTCCATAGCTTCGGTCAGATCCTCCAGCGAGGTGCCGAGGTACCCCTTTCGCCAGAACACCTGCATAGCGCGGTCGAGTGCTTGATCGGCATCGAACGCACGCGGTCGACCACGCTTCCCTTTGATCCTTTTGCCTTTCATACCAGTAGGTACATAAATTGTTGACCAGCGCCTGTCAAGGGCGTACTTTCAGTACCTATCGGTACATATATAATTATCTGGATCCTGGCGGACGGCACATTGGGCCACCTGAACGACTTTCTGAAATAGGCGGCCCACGGGCCCAACAAAACACTCCGAAGGAGGAACGGCAGCATGGATCGATTGAAGGGCAAGGTTGCCGTAGTGACCGGCGCCAGCAGCGGCATTGGGCGGGCGACCGCGAAGTTATTTGCTGCCGAAGGCGCTTTCGTCTTCATCACCGGACGGCGCCAGGACGAGCTCGACGCAGCTGTGGCGGAGATCGGAGCCAATGCTGTCGGCGTTCGCGGCGACATCGCCAATCTCGCCGATCTCGACCGCCTGTTCCAGCGGATCAAGACTGAAAAGGGACAAATCGACATTCTGTTCGCCAACGCCGGCGTGGGTGAATTGCTGCCGCTCGGCGCGATCACCGAAGCCAGTTTTGACAAGACCTTCGACATCAATGTGAAAGGAACGCTCTTCACTGTGCAGAAGGCCCTGCCGCTGATGCCAAGAGGATCTTCGATCGTCCTCAACGCGTCGATGGTTTCGGTCAAGGGCATGCCGGCGTTCAGCGTCTATGCCGCGAGCAAGGCCGCGCTGCGTTCCTTCGCGCGTAGCTGGATCGTCGATCTGAAAGACCGCCAAATCCGTGTAAACGTCGTCAGCCCCGGTACGATACCCACACCAGGTTACGACCAGCTTGGCCTGACCAAAGAGCAGATGACGGGTTTCATCGCCTCCCAGGCTGCCGTAATCCCGCTTGGACGCGTCGGCGTCCCGGATGAAATTGCGAAGGCTGTCCTGTTCCTCGCCTCCGACGACAGCAGGTTCGTCGATGGCGGCATGGCTCAGATTTGACCCATCAAAAGCGAATGCCAACACCAGCTTCGCACGTGGCACTTCAGATCCGCGCTAGAAGGAGAGGTAGATCGTCTCCCCGCCTAGAGATTGCCGGGTCCCCGCCGCCAAGGAAGCCGGAAAAGTGCCCCCGACTTCTTTCTGGCACCTAATCCTAATGCCCGAAACCGGACGTTCACCCGCGTCCGCTTGGGGTCGGTCATGAAGCGACCGTCGGCCGCCGGACCAGGCTCGGAAGCACCAACGTCTCGGTTGTCAAGGCGGAGTCCATCTCACGACTTGGAGCACACGTTTGGCCGGCTGCCACATGAGGTGCCTCACATTAACCGAGGCGTCGCGCAGCGCCTGTTCAAATTCGAGGCCGGCGAGTCGGCAACAGGATCCAAAGGAAGAAATCTACGGTGGCAAGTACGTGGCAAGTTGTCAGTGGCAAGCATTTGATCGCATTGGCACGATCTGGCGTGATGTATGGCCTTATCTATTTGATTTACTTCGTATCTTCTGGTCTTGCCAAGGTCGGGGTCGCGAGTTCGAGTCTCGTTTCCCGCTGCAAAATTTCCCTTGCAGCTCGCCGGGTCGCGTAGCAACTCCTACGTGCTCTGAAATCGCAGCGCCCCGTTCCGAGCAACCCTGCGGGAGAGCCAGTCCCTGTGTCGATTCCCTGGAGATGCCACACTTAGGACGCCGATCTACGTCATCTGTCCAAGATCCGGCTCTTACGGACGGATACGCTCGCGTCAAACGTTTACCCGCGGCAAGGCACGCAAGGACATTCGTGTTCTCACACCTTCTCGACTATCAGCACTGCGTTTGTCCCGCCGAATGCAAACGAATTGGAAAGCGCGATCCGCAGGGGAATATCTCCGCGAGCGGCTCCTGCCACGTAATCTAGATCGCAAGCTGGATCCGGCTGGTCCAAATGCATGGTCGGAGGTATCCAGCCCCGCTCCAGACAGCCAACGCAGATGACGAGCTCTAGAGCTCCGGCCGCGCCTAGCAGGTGGCCGTGCATCGATTTGGTCGAGCTGACAGGAATCTGGTAGGCGCGCGGGCCGAATACTTCCTTTATGGCGGATGTCTCGACGGCGTCGTTTTGCAACGTGGCAGTGCCATGCGCATTGATGTAATTAATGTCGGTCGGCGAATATCCGGCTGCCTGCAGCGCCGCCCGCATGGCGCTTGCCTGTCCAATGACGGTCGGTCGTGTTATGTGTGCGACATCCGTCGTCAAACCATAACCACTAAGTGCAGCGTGTATTTTGACTCCGCGCTGGATCGCATGCTCCCACGACTCGAGGACCAGGAAAGCCGCTCCTTCGCCTAACACCAAGCCGGAACGGGTCATAGAAAAGGGCCGGCATGAAGCGCTCGGATCCACCTTGTCGGCGGAGGCTAGTGTGCGCATGGCGCTCCAGGCCCGCAGCACCCCGGGGGTCAACGGTGCTTCAGCGCCCCCCGCGATCATGACATCGGCTCTGCCGGCTCGAATCTTCTCAGCCGCTTCGCCTACCGAAACCGCCGATGAGGAGCAAGCCGTAGAGTAGGTCAGATTCGGGCCGGTCAAGGCATACTCCAGCCCGATCCAAGCCGCCGCTGCATTGGTCATCGCGGCGATGACGGTAAAAGGTTTGATTCGGTCCGAGCGCTCCGCGTACAGAATGTGGTAGCCCTCGTCAGTGGTCGCCGCGCCTCCCATTCCTGTACCGACCGAAACGCCGCACCGCTCGCGGTTCTCCTGGTTGAAGTCGATCCCGGAATCCTCAACCGCCTGGATGGCTGCGACAAGCGCAAGATAGCTGACCCGATCCAACATACGCAGGCGTGTCTCAGGAATGCGCGGACAGGCCGGGGTCTCGACCGTCGCGCCAATCGACGACCCCGTAGGTCCGCTGCAGGGCGCGGGCAGAACTCTGACACCAGACTTGCCGGCCTGCAGACTGGCAAACAGCTCATCGGTCGAGTTGCCGAGCGGTGCTACCACACCCAGTCCGGTGACGGCCACCCGTGCCGTCATGATGAGCGGTCCGTACCCGCCTGGATCCCGCCCCCGGTGGACTGATTCTCCAGCAGCACATCTATGTACGCTGCGACGTCTCCAAGCGTTGCCAGCGAGCGCGGCACGTCGTCCGTGATCTTGAGGCCAAAACGATCCTCGATCTTGAAAATTAGATCGACCAAATCAAGAGAATCGATTCCGAGGTCCGTCAGCGTGGCTTCCGGACGCAAGCGCTCCGGGCTGAGCTTGAATTCGTCGACGAGAATACTCTGTACCGCTTCGAAGGTGCTCATGCGACCGCCGGGTGCCAGGAAAGCTCTAGCTCTCCGCGACGCGCTTTCCCGGCAAGCTGGGCACCGGCTGTGAGCGCGCACGGCCAACTCCTCATCAGAATGGCAGCCGCGGCCGCCAGGGAAGGTTGCATGGCAACCCGCGCGTATAGTTGCGCCAGTCGCATGCGCGCCGAGAATTCTTTCCTGCAGATAGCCGCGTGAGCGCGCTGCACGTCAAGTATGTAGGCCGCTTGTAAGTCCTCTGGCCGGTGCGCAAAAAGCTTCGCAAGAATAGCTGCAGACTGCAGAGCCATGCAGATACCCTCGCCAATCAATGGGTGGGCCTCTGCGGCGGCATTGCCTATCCGCGGAATTCCCGGAGCGCTTCGCGGATGGAAACCGGTTCGGAGGGGCCCGACTGCATGCCATGAGTCTTGCCGGTGTGCTGTGCGCAAAGCGGCTGCAACTCCGTCGCATGAACTACGCAAGTAAGCCTCGACCGCATCACCCGCTGAGCCTCCCCTCGCATGTGCACGCCATCGCCGCAGCGTTGCACGCCGTATGCAACAGGCAATGGTGGTTCGTCCTCGATCCGACAGCACCATTCCGCCATAGCCTCCGGGCAGGCACAGTACGGGTAGCACGCCCGGGGCGAGGGTTGCAGCGTCGAATGTACTCTTGAAGGCCAACAGATCTGAGGGCTGCGGCTCTAAATCTTCGCCACCGTCACGCTCAGCGGTGTGGCATTCAGGGCGGCGCTCCCAGGAACCATGCGCATCGATTACAACCGCCGCCTTCCGGTGATGTTCGGTACGGCGCTCGCGTTCCTCTATGACACCATTAGATCGCCATTCATAGACACAATCGAAGTCACCCGGAACTCCAGAAACACGCAGGACCTTGGCCGGCTGCACGACATCGACGCCTTGCGATCGCGCGTGCTCCAGCAAAAGCATGTCGAGGCAGTCGCGGCCGATCGCGCAGCCGTATGCATGAGGACCACCGAGGCACGCTGGCATTTCAGCCACAATGGTCCGATCGCTGGCCATCCACGCTACTTGGCGTATCGCTGGGCCCGCGAGCTCCCTGACCTTCGAACCCAGGCCGAGCTCGTCCAGCAGCTCCAGGCTGGCCGGTCCTAGACACTCGCCGCAGACTTTCTGACGTGGGAACGATGTCTGCTCGAGCAGGGTCACTCGCCATCCCAAGCTGGCCAGTCGGATGGCGACGGACGCTCCGGCGGGGCCTCCGCCGATGACCAGCGCATCGGTATCAGAGCGTTTCATCCGCTGCTCGATCCGCGACCTGTTGTTCATTAATGCCAATTTGCTGTTTCGCGCCAACTCGTCCATCAGCGCCGCTGCCCCGGTCCGCCACGAGACAATGGGTGAACGGCCACGCGAAGTACTCCCGTAGCCGCCAACGTGCTGCGCTCGGGGGCCACAGGGCACTCAGCTCGTGCCCGGCAAAACCGGCCACGACACTCGTCACCCCGTCTTCACGCGTCACTTCGTTTACGCCCAGGAGGCCAAGCAGATGGCTACCGAGCAACGCCACCGAGTTGCGGCGTGGCTCGCAGGCAACGAATGCCCGGCACCGGGCGGCGACAGCGCGGAGCAGCTGCTCGAGGGCGGGACGCTCGAAGTGGTGTAGAAACAGTGTCGTGACACATAGGTCATACTCTTGGTCGCAGGATGCCTGCGCCCAGTCCAACGCGTCCATACTCAGTACCCTCGTATCCCAGCCGAGCATGTCGAGTGGTCTGCGGATTTCCGGGCCGATCAGGTCCTGACGGTCGAGAAACGTAACCTGGACCTCTCGCCAAGGTGAGCGCGCTGCAAAGCGCAGCATCAAGCTCCCATCCCCGGCCCCAAGCTCGAGGATTCTGCGGGGCTGCCGGGTCATACACAACATGCCGATGGCGCGTCGCAGAATCGTCAACGAACGCATGACACGGTGCACTCGTTGCAAGTCACAGCGTGAGCGGCGTGCGAGCGGATCGTCGGCGGGCATCACGTCGAGACGTTCCGGCAAAACCCGCCGTTGCAATTTCATCGACGGCATGTCAGTCAACCGCAAGCAAAGCACCATGGCAGGTGAAGCCTGCGCCAAACGAGCAAAGCCACCACCATCCGCCTGCAGCCGAATCGGCTAGCGCAGCATCTAGCACGAAATATACGAAGGCGCTGCTCAGGTTCCCGTATTCGCGCAACGTGTTACGACTGTAGCGCAATGCCGCCGGATCCAACTGCAACCGCTCCTGCATGGCCAGCAACACGTCGCGGCCACCGGCATGCATTATCCAGCCCGTGATCGAACCCTGCGCCAGGCCGGCTCGAGAGGTGGCGAGCCGCAAAACCTCTTCAGCGTGCTCGGCGGCCAATCTGGGTACGGCGCGCGTCAGGACATTGCGCAGCAACCCGTTCCTGTGCTCGAAACGCAGCGCCTCTCTTTCCGCCGGCGCCGTCACCGACACCGACGTCGTCCATCTGACCCGGCGGCGGCCGTCCAGCGCATTTCTGGACAGAACTGCCGCCCCCGCCCCGTCGCCAAACAGGCAGGCGCTGATCAACACACCCGGGTCGTCATCTAGATACATCGCCGCGCTGCAGATCTCGACGCAGATTGATAACACGCGGTCGCAGTGTCCGGCATCGAGCAGGGCGCTGCAGAGTTGCCAGTTGGGCAGCGCACCCGCGCAACCCTGGCCGACCAGATCAAAGGCCTTTACGTGACGCGATAGACCAAGTTGCTCAGTCACGTAGCTCGTAAGGCCAGGGCAGAGATAACCTGTGCAGGTCGTGACCACGACGGCGTCGATGTCCTCGGGCCTAAGTGTCGCGCGCTGCAAGGCGAGGCGGCCGGCGTCTGCGGCAAGCTGCGGTGCATGTCGCGCAAAGCGCCGCTGCAAGGTGTCGGCATCGATTGCAAACGCCTCCGCAAGCGAGTCTACAGCGAGCCAGCGCGATTCCATGCCGTTGTCGCGCGTCAGCACCAGTCGGGCCAGCGCCCGCGAACGCTCGTCGAGGCGTGCGAACCAAGCGGACGTTGCGAACGCATCCCAGCACTCGGCACGCGTATATCGCCGGGCTGGGACCGCTGTTGCCAGCGAGCTCAGATACATCCACTGCTCCTGCAGGCTTGGACGGGATTGGTCAGCCCGGCGCACATGTGGCGTGGCCTTGTCCGACGCGCGTCCAGGTCTGCGTCCGGCCCAGCAATTCAATGCCCAGGTAGCCCCGCAACTTCAAGGTGTTGCCTTGCGCGGTCATGCTGCCGCTATAAGTTCGCCCCGATCTGGGGTCGTAGACATGACCGCCGTCGGCATGCTGTGAGTCAGTCTGCGTGAAGTCCTGGCCGACACGCAGTCCACACAGGGGGCGGCCGCGCAGCTTTTCATCCGGGTTGTGCACATCGGTGTGTGGATGATCGCCCGGTGCAAGCGCGACGATTTTCAGGCACAAGGCTTCCGCACATTGAGCAATCTGGATGACGGCGCCGGACGGTTCCTGCCAATAACCGCGCACGCCGGCCTCCGCGGCATTCGCGGGACCACTCCCGCGCACTGCTGTCGACGCCAAGCTCAGCCAAATCATGAGACCGAGTCGGGTTCCGACGCGTGCGACCACCGGCCGGGCAATTCCAATGACCTTTGTCACCCTCGACTCCTCCACCGCGCAATCAATCTAGCTGAACAGACGACTCACTGTTCGGTCGGAGCAATCTTGGGATCGATGTGGGGCCGCGAGTACTCCTGCTACCCAATTTTAGAATGCGTGCAGGACCTTGTCCGCCGCTTCCCTGGTTGCTTCCCAAGCCCTCTGCGCAGCCTTTTGGGCGTTCTGGGCAGCTAGGCGCGCATCCTCCTTACTTGATTCAGCCGCTGTTTTCGCAGACTGCTCCGCCTTCTGAGCCGCATCCTTTGTAGCTACGGCTGCCCGTTTCGCGGCTTCCGCGGCGGTCTGCGCGGCCTCCTTGGTGTCTGCGGTCGCCTTCATGGCTGCCTCGGCCGTCTTGTGTTCGGCGCGTTTTGCCGCCTTGTCGGCCTTATGGGCCGCCTGTTCAGCCGCTTCAGCCGCTGTCTGTGACGCCTCAGTGGCGGCTTGTGCAGCGCTTTGCGCGGCCAACTTGGCAGCTTTGGCTGAGCTCTGCGCTGCGTCCCTGGCTTCTGCGGCGGCCTTGTGCGCACTGTCGTCAGCGCTTTGATTTGACGTTGGAGCCGCTTGATTCGCCGTCGCAGGAGTATCTTGAGCAGCGTACGCGCTTGCCCCGACCAACAATGCACTCAGAACCAGGCAATTCTGCAGTTTCATTCCGTTTTCCCTTAATTAACCGCCCTCGGTCGAGACAACTGGCGACGCGTCTACGGCGGCATTCACTCTTGAGATAGATTAACGGGCGCAATCTCCGCGGCCCGCGGCGCGAGATCCGACGCTACCCGGTGACCCATTTTGCTTATAATACTTCCGTACCTAGTTCTCGTATCAGGATTCGGCGATGACGCGGCCGCTGCCAACGATCGCCTGGCTCATTGTCCTGGTGATTCTCGTACTTGACGACGCTACTGCCGCGGGCGGCACACGGAGCGCCCGGATTGCGGATCCGTTTGCCTATTGCGCCCGCCTTGGCACTATTGATACACCAAAGGGCGGCGCCTCGCCTGTCCCATCCGCGTTGATACCCTTTCTACGGACGACCTTGGGGCTGTCCGGGGAAGCCCCACTGACACCGCAGAGCTACTACTGGCGCTGCATGGATGGAGCGGTCTATGTCTGCGCCATCGGCGCCAATAGGCCCTGCGCCTCCAGGGCTGATCGGACCACACACAATACCGGCGCCGACAACTACTGCCGCGAAAATCTCGATACCGAATTCGTGCCTGCCTATGCGACCGGGCACAACACGGTCTATGAGTGGAGCTGTGCGGGGGGCAGGGCGGTGCCCGGCAAGCGCGCGATCAAGGCTGACGGTCGCGGGTATCCGGCAGAGTTCTGGTACCGGGTTTTGAGGCACTGACCCGCTGCGATTCCGGAGGTGAGCGGACTAGCGGAGTGCCGATCGGCCCCAAACAGATCCAAAGCGCACCGTTTTAACCGCAAACGACTCCGTGCGTGTCCACCGTGTTTCCAAATAGTTTCAGAGGCTTACTCCAGACGGCAAGCGAACTTGCCAAGGTCGGGGTCGCGAGTTCGAGTCTCGTTTCCCGCTCCAAAATCTCCTTTGAAGCTCGCCGAGTTGCGTAGCAACTCTCGCGTGCTCCGAAATCTGTGGGGCAAACTGGGGGCAAATCTAGTTTGCCCCCATTGCCCCCAGGCTTCCCGATGCTTGAGTGCACGCGTATCGCGTGTCGCCGTAACACAGACTTGCAGGCTGGCATTGCCGCCCAAATTCGCCGGAAAAGGCTGGCCACAATGCCTAACCCTCCCGCGACGCCGCAGCGCACGCGGTGTCTCACCAATCCCGCGATGAACTACCATTACAACCAGAGCGCAGTAGCTTGTGCCCTGCGTCGGAATGTGTCACCACCAGGGACCCAAAGCATGAACCGCACTGCAAGAATTCCCTGTCTTATTCTCGTCTTACTCGTGTGCTTTAGCGGTAGTTTAGCCACGGTCAACGCGGAATCAGCATTGCTGCAGACAAACACGGTGACCACTCGGGAAAATCCGCGAGAACAGGAAGCGCTTGAGGCGGGAGTGCGAGCCGTGGTCTACGGTTTGCCACTCATCATCATGGATATCACGATGAAGAAGGCGACCAACGTGCTGCGCCCGAAAGGGATGGCCGCGCCGGTGAACCAGTTCGCGAACCCACGCGAGTATCCGACGGCAGAGTTCAAGCAGGTGGTTCGCGCCAACGTGGACACGCTCTACTCATCGGCGTTTCTCGATCTGACCAGAGAACCCGTCGTGCTGTCGGTTCCGGGCACGCACGGTCGCTACTACCTGCTGCCGATGTTCGACGCCTGGACAAATGTCTTCGCATCGCCAGGCGCGCGAACGACGGGCACCGAGGCAGGTAGGTTTGTCATTACTGGACCGGGGTGGACCGGCCCACTCCCTGCGGGCATGCAGGAGCTGAAATCACCCACGAACATGGTCTGGATCCTCGGTCGCACGCAGACCAACGGCCCCGAAGACTATCCAGCTGTGCATGCCATCCAGAACGGATACCAACTCATTCCGCTCTCGGGCTTTGGCAAGCCTTACACGGCCCCAGAAGGTGGCGTGAACCCGAATATCGATATGAAGACACCGCCGGTTGAGCAGCTCCAGAGAATGAGTGCGGTGCAATACTTCGATGGGCTGGCGAGACTTCTGAAGTCTAGTCCGCCGCCGACAGCTGACGCTGGAGTTCCTGCTGGGCTCGCGAAGATTGGCGTAATCCCGGGCAGGAAGTTTGACATTAGCAAGCTCGATCCGGTGGTGGCCAAGGGTCTGGAAAGGTCGGTGACGGTTGCCCTCGAAAGGCTCCAGGAAGCCGCAAAGCAGACTGGCACGCCGGTGAACGGCTGGCGGATCCCTGCCATGATTCTCGGCGATTACGGTACGAACTACCGTGCCCGAGCGATCATTGCCTTGATTGCGTTCGGCGCCAACCTTCCCATGGATGCTGTGTATCCGACGACCTTCGTCGATGCCGAAGGTAAGCCTCTAAACGGAGCGAGCCGATACAGGCTCCACTTCGATCCAGGGCTCACACCCCCAGTCAAGGCCTTTTGGTCCATCACGCTGTACGACCCCCAGTCTTTCTTCGTCGCCAATCCGCTCAACCGTTATGCGCTGAGTAGCTGGATGCCCCTTAAGCGCAACGCTGACGGCTCATTGGATCTTTATATCCAGCATGCTTCACCCGGACAGGATCTGGAAGTGAATTGGCTTCCGGCTGCGGCGGGCGACTTCAACATCACGTTACGGATGTACTGGCCCACGGACCGCAGACCGTCGATCATCGATGGCAGTTGGAAGCCCCCGGCAGTAATTCGAGTTCCGTAGCCGACCAGAAAACGACCGGACTTTTGGATCAACAGGCCGTGGATCTGGACCCGCTCGACGGAAGCGAACTACACGATACTTGGCGAGGCGAACCTCGCGATAGGCAGGTACGCCGCGGCGGACTTTGCATTCCGCAAGGCCGTTGAACTCGCTCCCCGTTTTAGAGCGTTACTGCGTCAGATAAACATGCCGGAGTAGCCGCATCGGCCATCACCAAAGTGAGATCCCCGGAGAGCAGATGTTCACCAGAGGCAGCTGCGGGTAAACAAGCGAGCTTCCCGACGTCTTGCGGGTTTTCGTGCTGAATGTCCGTATCGGGAGGCCAATCAGGCGCTTCCCGGGCCAATACCAGGCATTGGAGGTATGAGAAATGGCGGGCCGATGCTTGAGCGCACGCGTCGCGCGTGTCGCAGCAACACAGGGTTGCTGGCTTAGCTGGTCCCTGGCGAGGACAGTAAAGCAGCTGCAGAAAGTGGTACAGCCACCCCCCGGCTAGCGGGAATTCGGGTACCGCAACTTGCGCTCGCCGGCCGTGCAGGGGGTATCTGCCATGCCCCGTCACATTTTCTAGTACCCGAACCGCCCGGAAGGGACTCGTAGCTATTGGCAGGGGTCCGTAATTCCGGGGCCGGCGGTTTAGCGCACAATGGCCGAGACCAAAAACACACTGGTGGCACGGCTGTTCGCGCAGCACGGGGGTGCGCTACGGGCATTCCTCTATCGGCGTGTGCGCAGGCATCCGGATGCCGCCGAGCTCGCACAGGAGGTGTACCTGCGCATGCTTCGCATCGCGGACATGGAAACAATCCGCAATCCGGAAGCCTACCTCTACACCGTGGCGAGCAACCTCGCCAAGGAGCACGCCCGTCACACGCGCACGGATGGCGCAGCGCTGGATGTCGATGATCCTGTGGTGCAGGCGCAGCTCGCAGAACTCCCGGCCCTGGCAGTCGAACTTGACGCTGAGCAGCGGATCGCGAGGTTACGGCAGGTATTGCAGCAATTGCCTCCCAAATGTCACGCGGCCGTGGTCATGCAGTACTGGCACGGACTGAGTTATGAGGAAATCGCCCAGCGGCTCGGAATATCGATACACATGGTCAAGAAGTACCTGAGTCAGGCCCTGGTGCATTGCCGGCGCCGCATGGCGCGGCTGGGGTGAGAACATGAGCGGAAACCAGCAACGGGTGCGCGATCTCATTGCCCAGGAAGCGGCGGACTGGTTTGTCGCCAACCGCGCAAGTCTCGCGGCCAGCGAGCGGCACAACTTCGCCATCTGGCTGAAGGCCTCCCCGGTGCATGTGGAGGAGTACCTCCTGATCTCGGTCCTCGCGCGCGACTTGCACGTGGCCTGTGCGGAACCTGAATCCTCGCTGGAGTCATTGCTCGCCCGTGCACGGCTCGAGAATGACGCCCGGGTCGAATCAAACTGGTCCCGTATCGTAACCTGTGTCAGGGATTTTCCCTCGCAGCGATGGCAGACGGCTGCCCTCACGATGACGGCCATCGCCGTGCTGAGTTTTGGCTTGCTCGCATGGTGGGACCTCAGACCCGCCCCGCACGCAGCGGCGCCCTCCGGCATGACCGTACTGCACTTCGAAACGCGTCACGGGGAGCAACAGACCCACCGCCTGGCTGATAACTCTGTGCTGCATCTGAACACCGACAGCTCGGTTACCGTGCGCTATGGCAAGACGGAGCGGCTCGTCATGCTCATATCCGGTGAGGCGGCGTTCGACGTCGCCCACACTCTCGATCGCCCGTTCCGGGTGTTCGCCGGATCGGCGGAGGTCGTTGACGTCGGCACCAAGTTCGATGTGCGCCTGGAGCAGGACACGACTGTCGTTACCGTGCTCGAGGGCGTGGTCGCCGTCGCGCCCTCTAACCAGGACCGGCCCACGCAATCTGTGCAGCTGGGTGCCGATCAGCAGACGAGCGTGCGCGAGGGAGAATGGCCGCCTGCGGTCATCCCGGTGGACGCAGAGCGCAGCGCGGCGTGGCTACATCGCCAGATCACCTTCGAGCACGAGCCACTTGGGCGCGTCGTCACGGAATTCAACCGCTATGCCTCAAAGTCGATCGAGATCAGCACGCCGGCGTTAACGAAGCTGGAAATCAGCGGAGTATTCTCCATCGACGACACCGCCGCGTTCATTGCCTTCCTGCGCAGCCTGGATGGCGTGCACGTCGAAGTGACCGACACGCGGATTCACGTTTCACAGGACTGAAGCGGCCCTGGCGGCTACACTGCGGGTGAGAAGAACACTAAGCGAGCTGACGTGCAGGGGGTCCCGATTGCCTCGCCCATCAGCGCAGATCGCGACAATCGTGTCCGAGGTGCTTCGCGCGGTCTCGTTCTGCGCACCCCTGGCCTGCATGCACGCCCCGACGGCGCTCGCTCTAAGGCCGTCCGGGCGTTTGCCGTTGTTCAAGATGGCAGGTAAATCTGGGTTGACATCAAATTGGGTAGCAGACTCGATTTGCTAGAGGCGGCGGATATACTCTCGCCTGCCCGGGGACCTTCGGACTTGAACGGATTCGAACTTCGTGTGGCCCGGTTCTGCGCTACCTATACCCATTTTAAGAATTCAGGGGAAATCAATGAGAGAATTTTTGTGGGCTTGTCTGTCTGTCGTCATGCTGTTGAGCGCGCTTCCCAGTTACGCGCAAAGCCCGAACTATGATGTTGGGCAGGTGTGGCGCGTCACGTACTACCACATCAAGCCAGGTCAGTCCGAGGCGTTCTGGAAAGATTTCCGAGAGAACGTGAAGCCGGTGTATGAGGAGGCGAAGAAGCAAGGCTTGCTCAGCGGTTACAGAGTCTGGAACAACGTGACACAGGATCGCGCGGATGACTGGGACGTTGCCGTGGCGACCATATATCCTAACTTTGCCGCGATCGATCAGATAGATGCAAAAGCGGCAACCATTTCCACCAAGCATTATGGCTCGCGGGAGGCCATGCTCGAAGCGGCAAAGAAGCGCAGTGAGATACGCGAAGTGGTGGCGAGCAAGTTGGCGCGCGAGGTGACGCCGAAGTAAGAGTGCAAACGGAACTGGAATGACGCCGGCGGGGCCCCGAAGTCTGTTGTGAAGCCTTCGGGGCCTGCCGTTATTTGGGGTGGCGGAGTCGAGTTACCGGGACCCGCCCGATAACCGCCGTTCGCGACCGTCCGCAAAGCAGGTCAAAACCGGTAAACGGGTAATTGCGCCGAGAGTGCAGAGAGACATGAACGGCCGCTCAGCGTGGTAGTGACAGCGGAACTAAGGGGGGAGACCTTGGACGGTAATCGGTCCGGGTGCCCTCACCATGTTTCTTAGTGTTTCCAGCGGGTTATGATCCACCGTGAGCGAACTCGCCCAAGGTCGCAGTGGCGGGCTCGGGTCGTTCCCGCTCCAAATCTCACCACGCGCAGCCGCTGTCCGCCGCCACACTCCACCGCCGCACAGGCGGCGCGGCGTGGGCGGCGGCTCAACTCCGTATCACGTTAGCGCGAAGACGTAGCCGGCCGCCGATGCGCGCATGCCGCGCACGCAGTCAGCGCAGCGGCTCCGCGTACTCCTCAAGCGAGCGAGTCAGACGCTCGAGCGAGCCGAGGATCGCGAACCGATAATGCACCAGATGCTCGGCCTCGAATATGTCTACCCAGATATTGCCCGGCG
>Ga0302326_10016211_pt1 | contig 15603 bp, 10 predicted proteins | sample Palsa_T0_3_FD_202264 | JGI IMG/M metagenome (GOLD analysis project Ga0302326, IMG submission 202264) | Peat permafrost microbial communities from Stordalen Mire near Abisko, Sweden - Palsa_T0_3 | ecosystem: Environmental > Terrestrial > Soil > Palsa > Peat permafrost | place: Sweden: Abisko...
TACCCTTCGGCGGATACAAACAGTCCGGCTGGGGCCGCGAGATGGGCGAGGAAGTGCTTCACAACTACACCGAGATAAAGGCCGTCACCGCGGCTCTTTAGACCCGAACACCCCAAGGGGCCCTGGCCCTTTGGGGTGTCGCGCATACAACGCCGGAAGAAGAACCCTCATCTCTTAGGCACAATGGCAAAACAAGAGCACCCTGACAGCGACGCCCACAAGGGCGCGGTAGAAGAAGAAATCAGCGAGCCCTCCACCACTGGCCGTCCCAATTTGTCTGGCCAGCAAGGCCACCGGGACGACGACGAAATGATCAAGGATGCCGACACGGATTTCCCTGAGCCTGGGTCGAGCCCAGAGCACAGCGGGGAGCGGGGGTAAGGCAGGTCCCCGGCATCGCGGTTTGGGTAGCTCTCTGCACGAAGGGCACGGCTTCAGCCGTGCCGTATATCTCTGTGCGGGACGGCTTTAGCCGCTGAGGTACGCTTTTCAGCAAGCGCTCTACTGCATGGGCGCAGGTTGAGGTTGTTCCACCAGCTTGAACCCCACCCTTTCGGTCTCCTGCTGCCTTGCAGCCTGCTGTAAATCTGAAAGACGTCGAACCAGCGTTTGCATTTCGTCGCCCTGCCCGCTTCCTGGGGAGTGCCGCAACGCAAGAATCAAATGATAAATAGCGGCCCGGTCGGAAGGCGCATAATGCAGCGCAAGCCTGCATTGTTGAATCGCGAGATCATAGTTTCCGGAACGGATATAAATGCTTGCCAGGAGATCTCGTGCCTCGACCAGATCGGGCTTGAGTTTCACCGCCTCCATCGCCGCTCTGATTGCTTCAGCGGATGTTTTGGCAGTTTCGTTTGCGTCCTGCCTGGTGAGCAACTGTGCGAGCAGGTTGTAGAGCAGGGGATTATCAGGATGAGCCTTCAATTGGGAACGCACCTCCTGCAATGCTTTGTCTGGGTGGTTCCTCTGCAGCTCTGCAAGGTCCATGGCATAAGCACCCAGGCTGTGCGCCGAATCAAACTTTTCCGCAGTATTGAAGTCCGCTTCCGCTTTGTCGTAATCAGCAAGCTGTGCATAGAGCAAGCCCCGCGAGATATACATCGATGGATCGCCCGAAACGCGCTCGAAACCGGCATCGATCATATCGATCCCCACCTGGTAGGATTCGTGGTCCAGGCAGAGGGCAGCAAAGGAAACATAATAGCCGGCGTTGGCCGGACTCAAAACGATCGCCTGACGCAAGAGCGACACGGCCTTCGGAGTGTCGCCGGTGGCCTCATACGCCTCAGATGCCAGGCTGAGGACCTCCGGGTCTGTCTGTGCCGTTGTGAGTAAAGGCTCAAGTACCTTGAGGGCAGCTTCGTCTTGCTTGGTGTTGACCAACAATACTGCGAGATCATATTTCGGATACGTACTGCGCGGTGCAAGCGCAACCAGTTGCTCAAATACGGCGATCGCTTTCTGAGTTTGCCCGGCCTGCGCGAGACAGTAGCCATATGCCTGCAGCGATTCGGGGTGAGTGCCAATCGCTTGCGCGCTGAGAAGGAAATGTTCGATGGCAACTCCGCACTTTTCCTGTTTCGCGTCGAGTATTGCAAGCAGCTCGTTCGCGGTCTCATCTTTCGGGTCGGCTTTTAGAATCCTCTCGAGCAGGGGGATGGCGCGCTTGTCCTGCGTCCGATAAAAAATCTGCGCTTCGCCTCTGAGCGCTGCACGGTCGGCCGGGGAGAGCCGCAGCGCCCGGTCGAATGCGTTGAGAGCTTCGTGATCGCTACCCCTGATTGAGAATATGATTCCTTCCAATGTCCAAAGGCGAGCGTCGTTGGGCGCGTCGTGCAAGGCCGATTCCGCCATCTGGAGAGCCTGGTCATACTGCTGAGAGCGAATCAGGGATTGAATCGACGCAACCTGGCGGCTGGCTTGTTGCCCTTGTGCAACGATCGATGCGCCAAGCACGAGAATCAAAGCCAGTTTGCCGCACCCCGGCATTAGATCAGTCCCCGCAATGTGCCGCCGATATCCAGGCTGGAGCCGGTAATGAACTTAGCCAGAGGTGAAACCAGAAAGACGACCGCATGCGCTACGTCTTCCGGCTTTCCAATTCCCAGCGGCATGTAACGATCGTTCAGGAATCGCTCCAGGGCTTGCTCTCTATCTACGCCGTAGGTGGTCACAAGTTGATCGACCAGGCCCCCTGGGCGGGTCCACATCTTCGACCAGATCGGGCCCGGCAGCACTGCGTTCACCCGCACATGCGGAACGTACTGGATGGCCAAAGCCTTCGTGAGGTAAAGCAAGCCGGCTTTGCAGACCCCATAATCCATCATCGACGGCTCCGGCTGCTTGGCAAGGTCCGAGGCGATATTCACCACCGATCCCGAGCCCCGTTTTGCCATGCGCGGAAGGAGTGCGCGGCAGGCTCGTATGCATCCCATCAGGTTAATGTTGAAGCTGCGGGCCCACTGTTCGTCGCAGATGTCTTCAAACGAAGCTGCACCCCCCACGCCCAAATTGTTGACCAGTATGTCGGGAGCATCCCCAAAGATCCTGAGGACTTCGGAGATGGCATGATCCATGCCCTCAGCTGTTCCCAGGTCCGCTGCGACCGTCCCCACCCACCGAGGCGATTTCTCGCGAAGCGCAGCTTCATCCTGATCGGCCACAATGACCCGAACACCCTCCTGGGTCAGCAGGTCGGCGATCGCTTCGCCGATCCCGTGAGCCCCGGCGCTGACAAAGGCCGTTTTCCCTTCAAGCTGATAGTTCATTGGCAGCTCCTGCGCAATTGCGTTCAGTTGGCTATCAGTGGGGAAGCATATCTTCGTACACCTTCGAAGGGTGAACAAACGGATCCGCATTCATTCCACGCCACTCCTGCGAAAGCTTGTCGATCTGATCCGTCGGAGTCGGCCCGTCGTGAACCACTACGCGATAGCGCAACGTAAGCGGTTCCTCCGGATGGATCGTCATCGGTCCAAGCGCGGTGATGCAGGGAGCCAGCATCCATAGGTAACGAGCGTTGTGCCATAGCGTAGGCGGATTCAATGGGTGGTCGATGACAGCGGCACCCACCACCTTGCCATCCGACTTAAGCGCGATGGTGAAGTCGTACCACGGTTCCGAGGGCCAGTCCGAAAGAGGATAGGAATAGTGCGGGTCAGGCAGCGTGACCTTGCCCGCCGAAGTGGAAAAATAGGATTCTCCAAACTTTTGCGCCTGCAATGAGAAGCCGCCAAATGCCTCCTGCAGGATTTCGTAATCGTAGATCGGGGCGAGCCGGTAATAGAGATCGAGCACGTAGACGCCATGCCGTTCGGAGACGATGGCCTCGTCGGTTTCATCCAGCATCTTTCGGTTATCGATCAACCAGTCATTGTGAATCTCGATCTGCGCTTGTTGGGCGTCGGCGCTGATCAGTTTCACGCTGCGATTCTGGATCACGCGCCCCTCCCGTGGAGCATAAGCGCCCCATGCCCAAAAATCGCCACGCTCCACAGTAAAGCCGCGAACCGGATGAGTAGGCGGCGCCTTGGAGTAATCATTGGGTATGTGGAATTCGGAGTTCATGAATCCGAAGAAAATTCCCCGATGATGCGGATGATCGTTGGGCGCGGAATTTGTGACACGCTCGCCCGAAGGAGTGTTCACCGGGTCGAAGTACGCGGCACTGGGAGCCGTAAGACCGATATTTTCCGGCCTCACGGTCACGTATTCAAAGACCAGCCTCCCATCGGGGGCATGCAACTCCATTCCGCTCGGGATGGCAATAAGGGTATAGGCCGTTGCGGTTGCCTGAGCAGATGCGGCTCGCACGCTTCCCAGCGCTACCAGAGCGCTGGTTGCCAGGATGCATGAAATGCGCTTGGTTGTTCGTGACATCGGCAATCCTCCCAGTGAAGTCATTCGGCTGGAGCTACCCCAGCGTCTTGTTTGTTGCCACTCATTTTGTTCCAGAAAATGAACGTTCCGAATCGCGTCGCAGTCACAACATCCACCTTCCCGTCGCGATTCAGATCAACGGCCAGGATGTCGGAACCGGCGCCCGAGCGATTGTCGATCAGATGCGGAACAAATCTCGCGCCTCCCGGTGCTTTCGCATCACGAACGGTCTGATACCAATACAGCACCGGCGTTCCGTAAGGATTGGCATCCAAGTGGTCGTCGCGATGCGACCAATAGCGCTTACCGACAATGAAATCCGGTATGCCGTCTCCGTCGATGTCGGCATAGGTGTCGCCGTGGGCTTCTGAAAAGGTAACGCCACCGGCATTCTTCGTTGAGAAATCGTCCATGATCTCGTGGGGGACAAACGAGATGTTTCCCTCGGCATCGCGCTTCTGCTCAAACCAGGCCAATCCCCAGCCGTGTGCATCGAGAACAGTCACCACATCGTTGAGGCCGTCGCCATTCACGTCATAGACGGCCATGACGCTACCACCCATGCGCCCCCCGCGGCCATAGCGCGCGAAAGCCACGGGATGATACGTCCAGGTCGCGCCGCTGCTTCCTGCGCGCGGCTGCTCCCACCATCCATACGCGTTCAGGATGTCCATTCGCCCATCTCCGTTGATGTCGGCCGCGCCAATTCCGTGGGCTGTACCATAACCGCGCTCGGAAACGTTGTGTACGATCCACGGCTTGGTCACGTCCGCCGGGTCAGGCTCGGCGTAACGGACATACCCATCGCCGGAATAGACAAGGGCGGGCCTCCCGTTGCCGTCAATATCCCGCACCACAGCAATCTCCGAATCAAACTTGTCGATCACCCGATGCACGTCCCAGCGCCGCGGTTCCCCTCTTGCATTCACATATAGGTAGCAACCTTGCGTCGCACCGCCAAACTTGCAAGTCAGCACGTCGGGCCAGGCATCTCCCGCAAAATCGGCAGCAAACTCCATCCAGGCGTTATCCGCATATTCCGTCGAAGGATTGGAGGTCTGGCCGAGATAGATCTCCCTCGAATGAGTGAAGTCAGGACCAAGATAGATATAGGGTCCGGAGACAACGTCCAGAATCCCATCGTGATTAAAGTCGGCCGCTGCCGCGCCCCACGAATAATAGAAGTCGCTCAGGGTCTGCTTCATGAAGCCGCTGGAAGTCTCATCGGGGGCCCGATACTTGAGATTCAGATCCGTATAGGCCAAGTCTTGAAACTGCACTGCTCCCGAGCCGCCTGCATACAAGGCGATCGGCCCGTATCCGTCGGAATCGGCCACTGCGCCGCTTTGCTCACCGTTGTTTTGCGTGCCGCGCAGGATATTCGCATCGAACATGAGCTCCACCGCGTTCCACTTGTCTGGAGAAAGCTTGCTGCCGGGCGGCAGAAAAGGATAGCTCACGCCCGGCGCCGGTTCATAGGGGTTAAAGCTGCCCGGCGGACGGGAGGCCTGTCTTGTTCCATTCGGATTGGGCGGGGGCGCGATTCTCATCTGGCCGCCGCCGCGTGGAAGCGGCGTCCGCTCGATGATTTTGCCGTTTGCGTCTACGGTCACGGCATAATAGGTCAGGGTTTCGCCGTTCAGCGAGACATAACTTCCCTTCATGCCGCCATCCGGCGTCTTCTCCCCACGAAATAAGATCCCGGCATCGCAGGCGCCCGAGCATTTAAATTCGGCGTAGAGCCCGATGTCTTGATACGAACGATCCAGCACCAGCCAGCCGCCATCTCCAGACGATCCCGGCGTTCCCGTCAAAACGCTATGGTCAAGACTCCATTTCGCGGCACCAACAGTATGCCATCCGCTAAGACTCGATCCCTTGAGAGTAGCGTCCGCTACGAACGATGGTCCCGTGGCAAAGACCGGCAGAGCATTCAGCAGAGCAAGCAGCGTTGCTAGTAACACTCGCCGGCTGGACATGACCCCTCGTTTCTCGTTGCTCCGTTGCCTGACACTCATGCTCCATTCCTCACTCGGTCCCCCGGTTACTGTGGAAGCGCGAACGCAATATAGGCCCGATTGGCAAGCTCGCCGGCAGCCGGCTGCGCAAAGGCTCCGCGCCCAGACGCCTGTGTCGCCGTGGCACCCACTACGAGATATTGCCGCCCGTCTGCCTCATACATGGCCGGAATCCCCTCGGTTCCCGCAGGCAGTTGATAGGTCCATAGCACCTTGCTGTTATCTGCGTCGAATGCCCGTAACTTTCCATCCGCGCAGTTGACGAAGAGCAAGCCTGTCGAGGTTACGATGATTCCCCGGTGATTCGCGCCCCGAATAACTCCGGTATCTTTCGCTTCTTCTTTCCCCGCGTCGGGGTCTTCGCCAAGCGGGACCTTCCAGAGAATGGTTCCTTGGTTCAGGTCATATGCCGCCATCGAAGACCAGGGCGGGCTGATGATATACGCGTCACTTACCCCGTAGTCCGAGTAGAGGCGTGGCGGCGCATGCGCGCCCGCCGGGTAAGGAGGACCGGCAAAGTTGCCGGGATACTGCGCGGCAAGTTGCGCCCGGCCGTAGTCTTGCTTCAGGCCTCCGGGAGCGCCGCCGGATCCCACCACCGGACCGCCCAGCTCCTGCTGTGGCCCGTGAGGCGCGTACACCGACCCATTTCCGCCTTCCGTTGCATTGGCAAGAAAAGCGAACAATCGATCGAGCTGCGTGCTACTAAGGTAAGAGAACGCCGGCATGTCTCCTCTTCCCGAAGCAACCAATCGCTTGAAACTGTCCAAATCGAATTGTGTACCGATACCAAGCAACGACGGAGCTGTTCCGGAACCCTTCCGGTCAGCGCCGTGGCAAACCTGACAATTGCTGTGATAAATTGCCGGACCATTGACGCCGCCGCCTCCACGTTGGTACGGCTTGTCGTTTAACTTGGGAAAAATCGAAGGCAGATCATCGAACAGAACGTAGACCAGGCCCTTGGGGGGATTCGATGCTGTGTCACCCCAGTTGGCTCCGCCATACGCCCCCGGCATGGAAATCGTATCCTGTGTCATCGACGGCGGAGTGTAGATACCGTGATAGTTCATCGCGGCAATTTTGGTTTTCCACAACGCGCGTTCCTGGTCGGTCATTAGATAGGGATCAAGATCGTTCACCGTGAAGGATTGGCGCGCAAAAGGAGGAGGTGCCGTGGGAAAGGGCTGGGTGGGCCATGCTTTCTCGCCAGGCACCTGGCTGGCTGGAACCGGCCTCTCTACAATCGGCCAGATAGGTTCGCCTGTGGAGCGATTGAATACGTAAAGAAAGCCATTTTTGCCGGCTTGCGCAACAGCGTCAATCACTTTTCCGTCGTGATGGATCGTGATCAGTTGCGGAGCCGCCGTCAGGTCGTAATCCCATAGATCGTGATGAACATCCTGAAAGTACCAAATCAGCTTTCCCGTCCGTGCGTCGATCGCCAGCAGGCAATCGGCGAAGAGGTTTCTGCCGATACGGTCGCCCCCATAAAGGTCGAACGTGGATGAGCCCGTCGGGAAATAGGCTATTCCACTCTTCTCATCGAGAGTGATTTCGCCCCAGGTATTTGCTCCACCGGCATACTTCCATGCGTCCTTCGGCCAGGTATCGTACCCCGGCTCACCGGGGTGTGGAACCGTATGAAAGGTCCAAACAATTTTTCCCGTAATGACGTCATAAGCGCGGAGGTCGCCCGGGGGCGACATGTAGTCTTCGCCGGTTGAGGATCCGAGCACAATCAGATTGCCGAATGTTTTTCCCGGCGTATCGTTCTTGATACGCGCGATCGTCTCAGGATCGCGCCCTAATCCGACCCTCAGATCAACCAATCCCATATTTCCGAAAGTCAGAATCGACTTTCCCGTTTCGGCATCGAGTTCCTCAAGATAATGGTTGATCTGGAAGATCAGCCGGTGGTCGCGACGATCTTTGCTCTCCCAATAGTTCACGCCACGGTACGAGATCCCCGGCAGGTTTTCGTGAACCCAGATTTCTTTTCCGGTGGTGGCGTTCAGTGCCACCAGAGAACTGCCGCGCGCCAAAACATACATCACGTTTCCGGCAATAATGGGGTTGAATGAATAGGAATTGGCGTCGCGCGTCGGATAACTCCAGGCCACACGTAGTTGGGCCACGTTTGACTTCGTGATTTGCTCCAGCGCAACATACTTCGAGTTATCCGGGCCCCCCGCGTAGTCTCGCCATGTAGTGTGATCCTGACCGGCCACGCATGGAACTCCAAGCCTCAAACAGAGAAACAGGATCGCCATCTTCTGTGGCATCGAGAGTTGCCGGTTCGATTTCCCCTGGTGCACCAGACTCACCGCCCCCTTTGTCTCTCTTGTGAAGATAGATTGCGCCTGGAGAGGGTTAACCTCACCAGGCGCATGGAGTGCAATTCACTTTTTTGTCAGCCTTGCCGGGCACTTGACTTAGAAACTGGCACGCAGGTGGAGTTGTATATAGCGCGGAGTTAATTGACCCGTTGCCTGCCCAAAGTTGCCCGACGGGAAAGTATTTGACACATTCGTCAAATTGACGCGATTGAACAAATTGATGAACTCGCCCTTTGCCTCAAATTTCAACTTCTCTCCAAAGAACCATGGAGTGCTGAAGAATTTCGAAACGCTGAAGTTCACGTTGTTATATCCCAGATTATCGTAGGTGTTTCTGCCCAGGTTCCCCTCTGTTCCCAAGGCTGGTGTGGGGAAAGCCGCCGAACCACCGGGAAAGACCCCTTTCAGGAAGTTCGACTTCGATAGACCGCCCAGGTGCCGGCCGAAAGAAGGTACGTTGGGCAAATCCTGGGTGCTGCCATCCGCGTTATAGTCACCTCCGGCATCGCCGATAATTGTGCTGCCCGCGGGACAACCACCATTTACGGGAGTCGCCTGGTTGCTGCAGATCGGAGAGAAGGCCGCAGTGTTCTGAACGGTGAAGGGCAAGCCGGTCTGCAGCACGATAACACCACCGAACTGCCAACCGCCGAGGCTGTTTCTCATCAGCGCGCTGCCGTAGTTGTTGGGGACCTCCCAGGTACCAACCGCCGCGAACTGCTGACGGATGTCGTAGTCGGACCGGCCGCGCTGCGCCTTAAAATCGCCGTTGGTGAAAATAGGGCCGTTTTGCGTGGTTGGCACGATTGATCCTTGATCGATGGAAGCCGAATTGCTGGTAGGCTCATCCAACGCCTTCCCCCAGGTGTAGATGCCACGGATCGCGACCCCGCGAGCGAAGGCGCGCGTCAGCATGAGAGAGCCATAGTTGCCCACTGAATTGCCATCGGAAGTGGCATAGTAAGTGGTGCCAAAGTTCGGATTCAGCCGCGCCAGAGAGCCATTGTTGACGATAAGGTCGCCGGCAAAGCGGTTGAGGTCCTGGTTGTATGCCGGCAGGTGATGGGCATCCGTTGCGGAGTAGTTCACCTCAAGAATGAGATTGTTTCTGAGTTGCTGCTGCACACTCAGAGTCCAGTCGTACACCTGACCCATTTTGTAGTGGCTGTCATATCCTCCAATAACCGCTCTCTGCAGAACACCACCGACCACGACTCCGCCACTCGAGTTGACGGAAACGTTGTTTGTTTCCACAACCGGGCAGACCTGATTAAAACCCTGGGGAGGGCTGCAAAGCTGGAAGACAGGTGCTCCGCCGGAACGCACGTCCAGGGACGGGGTGAAGATGTTGGGCGGGTTACCCGCTGTGATGTCGGTTATATGGAGGTAAGGCGGTTGATCCGAGAACATACCAATTCCGCCTCGTAACGAGGTTTTGCCGGTTCCGAAGATATCCCAGGAGAATCCAACCCGAGGGGTAAAAGCCCAAAGATTATGGTTCAGGACATGATCATTTGGGGTCAGCGCGACGCTACCTGCTGCGATCTGCTGGTTGAAGCTTGAGGCCGATCCTAAAGTGAAGTTGGTGAGTTGCGGGCTAAGAATGGAAAACATGTTGATCATTTCGTCATAGCGCAGACCGGCATTGATGGTCACCCTCGGCGTGAGCTTCCAATCGTCCTGGACGAAGAATCCCAAATACTGTTCGCGGTAGCGGCGGTTATAGAGCGTTTGCTGGTGGGTCAGGATGTCGACCGGAGTGGCGGACTCGGTCAGAGGCTCATCCTGCACAAAGTCGAGCAAATTATTGAAGTTGAAAGTCGGGCGATCGAACGCGCCAGTTTGCGCATCGACTTCGCGAATATTGTAAAAGTCACCGCCGAACTTGAGCGTGTGCCTGCTGATGGTAGCTGTCATCACATCGTGCCAGCCGATGGTGGTTTGGACGAAGTTCCCTGGTCCCCAGGATCCGAATCCCTGGTACCCACCGCTTACATTGACGTAGGGTATGGCAAGCGCGGGGACGCCCTGGTTCGCGCCCACGATGCGGATTTCATCCGCGCCTAGTTGATTCAGGAGGCGGGGAGAGAAGGTGTGTGTCCAATTCGTATTGACAAAAGTGGAAAGGTCCTGGGTGGGTAAATTCATCGCGGGCCGGTTCGTATCTGAGGCTGAGGTCAAACTGAGCCGCTGACCTGCGCCGTAAATGCGATCCTTGCTGCCAATATAGTAGTCAACACGGCCACTATACTGGTATCCGTTCCTGGGCACAGAAAAGCTGTAATTTGCGGTCCCAACCACATCCAACGTAGGGCTGATCCCTGCCGGGGGAGCGAAGAAGCCTGGCGTGGCTGTTTCATATTGCGCGACTGTCTGGAGGTTTGTGGTTGGGTAAACAATGGGAGGAGCCAGCGTCAGGGCTTGCGTAGCCACGCTGTTTGGGAAATTCGTCTTTGCATAATTCGCGAAGTCCGAGGTCTCAAATACCCCTGAGCCGCTGCTGGTGCTGCTGGAACGAAGTAGATCGGCAGCGGCGTAGAAGAACAGCTTATTCTTGACGATCGGCCCGCCGAATGTGCCACCCACCTCGTTTCGCTGAAAGTTCGGAAGCGTGGATTGGAATTCGGTACGCGCGGAAAGCGTATTGTTCAGAAAGTAGTAATTAGCGGTCCCGTGGAAGTTGTTCGATCCTGAGAGCGTGTAGATGTCGACGATCGCGCCGGCATCTCTGCCCTTTTGGGCGTCGAAATCATTGGTCTTGATATCCATCGATTGGATCGTGTCAGGAATCGGCGAGATCGTGGCGCCGCCACCTCGCGACGGCTCATTGACGTACGCGTCATCGATCATGTAGCCGTTTTGCTCCTGGCGGAGTCCAGCGGCATTGATGTTTACGGTAAACGCATTGGTATAGTTGTCGACTGAGGTAGAGGTAACCGCGGCTCCCGTCATACCGGGCGCTAACGCTGCAAGTGAGTAGGCGTTCTGGCCCATGAGCGGTGTCTGCTGAACCGTAAGCTGCGAAATGACGGCTCCGGTGGTTGGCGTTGTCAGATTCACTGACTCCTCTGACGCCTGAACCTCTACATTCACAGATGCCGCGCCGACCTGCAACACCGGTGCGATGGCGCGGGTTTCTCCGGCCTGGAGGACAAGGGCACTCTCCTCCCACGACTTGAAGCCACTCATCTGAACTTCAACCTTGTAACTGGAAGCGCCAATTTCGCTGATGCGAAAGTAACCGCCCTGGTTCGTGGTGGCGGCCGTTGTCACTCCCAGCCGGTTATCCGTAAGTGTGACTTCTGCTCCCGCAACGACAGCGCCCGTCGAATCCGTGACTGTCCCCTCAATTGCGCTTGAGAATTGAGCGAACGCGGGCATTCCCCCCAGACATAACAGGAACGTCACGAGTATTGAAATCCCGGTTAATCCCTTCTTGCCAGTCATACCGGCTCTCCTTTAAGTAACTGCCTGTTTTGCAAGCGTTATCCGCTATTTTTTTTTGCTGGCCTGTCGCACGCAGCACATGCATCGCAGTTGCGAGCAGACATCGAATTTCGAGAGCACTGTATGCAATGCCAAGGACGGCTGTCAAGCAATTATTTCGCAGACCGCATTATGCATTGCACTATACGCACAGATGGCGGCTAGTGACGCGCCGGGAATTCGACGGACGGTTCAAACCGAATGGCAAGAATGATTGGGAACCGAGCGGGGCACTCCGCTCAGAGCGTGGACGAGATGCTCAGCGGCAAACCGATGTGAAAGGGCCTGCTACCAGCCGCGGACGGTTTTCACCAGGCTGAAGCGTCCCAGTGCACCATCGGCAGACCAGGAAATGGCGCTTGAAAATGGGGGATGCGGCTGCCGCGCAGCGAGCCGATATACAGCGTCTTCAAATACGGCCCGCCGAACGTAACGCTGGCCATCCAGGGCGCGATCCCTCGACCCGTGGCAAACAGGACCTGTTCGTTGACCTGATTTTTTCGAAATGCCTGTTCCAGCGCCTCGACTTTCTGCGGGTCGCCTTCGTCGAGCAAGACGCGCAAATCACCCTGAGGATTCATGACAAAGAGTTTGTCCGAATAGACCATGGTTCCCCAAAGGTTGCCGGCGCTGTCAAATGCGATTCCGTCGGGCCAGGCGCCTTTGCCTAGACTGGAGGGGCCGAAGATCTCGCTCCCGCTCAACTCGCCGTCACCCGAGACCCGCATGCGCCGGATGCAACCGCCGGTAGTCTCAACAACATAGAGATACTCCTCCCGGGCGTCCATGCGGATTTCGTTGGTGAAATGGAAGCCCTCCGCCACGATTCGGAATGTGCCGTCAACGTAGCGCGCGATGTAACCGTCAGCGAGGTCAGGACGGAGCGCGTGCATCCAGTTACTGATCTTCGTGGAGACAGTGATCCAGATGCGATTTCTCGAGTCGCGGAGAACAAAGTTGACTTTGCCGAGCGGCTGGCCATCAATCTGGTCCGCCATAACCTTCGATTTCCCCTCGCGGGTCATCACTTCGAGCCGGTCGGTTCCGAAGTTCGCGATGAGGATGTCGCCGTTGTCAGCAAAGGCTAGGCCGTTGGGCAGCGTGCCCTGCAAAAGCCGGGAGTTCTCGATCCGGGAAGAGGGAGAGAGGTGGGAACGATCCTCCGTAATGGTCTGCTGACGTCCATCAGGGAAGAGATGCACGACTCCTCCACGCGCATCGGCAACCCACAGCGAGCCCTCCGGTTCGGCAAGAATGCACTCCGGCCGCTGTAAGCCATTTCCCACATAGCCGAGCTTTGCACGATCTATTTCAAAATCGAAAATGGAGGTGGGGACCGGGCTCATGGAAATCATGATTGCATATTGTGCAATCCATAATTCGCGATCCTATCATGCCCGCGCAAAAACGTAAGAACACGCTGTCCCTCAGGGCAAAACGGACCGATGATTGTTGCTTTGCCGCCTGGCGGGCCGGCCCGGCCCAGAGATCGGAGGCTGTAGCTTTGATCCGGATTGAGTAAAAGAGTCGCTGATGCTTTCCGCTACGACACGGACTTTCTCTCCGTAATCGTGATACATATCCTTTGAAAAGCGCGACGCGGGCGCGGATATGCCGATGGATCCAACGATATCGCTTCCGAAGCGGATTGGCGCTGCGATGCACCGTAAATCCGGTGCGTATTCCGTCTCATCGATGGCATAGCCGCACTCGCGGATCGTGGCACACTCCTTGGCCAGAGTCTTGATGTTGGTGATGGTGTTTTTGGTGAACATCTGCAGCGGCTCTGATCCAAACTGGGCGCGCAGCTCGCGCTCATCCGCGTTTGCCAAAAGCGCCTTGCCGTGCGCCGTGCAGTAAAGCGGCACCAGCTCGCCGGTTTGTCCGGAAACGGCGATCACCCGGGGGGCGTGCGCGGAATCGATGAAGAGTGCGCTCTTGCCTTCGCGAATTGCCAGATGCGCGGTTTCGTTGATCCTGGCCGCCAGCAGATTCAGCTCGGCATGGGCCAGTTTGGCCAAGGTATTGTTCCAGTCGTAATGGCGCGAAAGGGTCCACATCGACGACCCAAGGACGTAGTCTTTTCGGCCTGGCGGACAAGACAGAAACCCTCGACGGCGAAGCGTATGGGCAAGGCGAAGGGCGCTGCTGCGGTCGATGTGGAGCAATGCCGCAATCTCTCCCAGGGAGACAGGCTCTTTGGAGTATGCAACCGCCTGCAAAATCGCCAGTCCGCGATCTAGGCTCTGAATTACCGGAGCTTGGGAAGTTCTCTTCGCTGGCATACCGTAGCGGCCAGGGTGCTGGACCTTACCGGCGCTGGACCTCGGAGGGGTTTGACCTAAACAGCTCACACGGGGGATCGAAGGCAAACACCACGTGAAATTAACCAACTCAGGCGACATCATATCACGGCCCGGAAGCCTCCACGGGTACAGCGCTGCAGGCGCCGGTCCAGCCAGCCGCTGCTACCGCTGATCGTCTGTGCGCCGGGAAGACAGTTTGACAAGGAAAGAGCGAGCGTGGAAGATCAAGCCGGTAATGCGCTATACGCAATCTAAATCTCTTGCCGTGCAATGATAATTCTCGCTGCCGAGGGCGCGCCCCGGTGGCTGGCTAAACGTTCTTCGGACGACGAGGAAGCATGCAATGAACTATTCGTGTTTTGGACTGAAAGACAAAGTCGCCATTGTGACCGGGGCATCGCAAGGCATCGGGCGGGCGATTGCATTGGGGCTGGCAGACGCAGGAGCGCATCTTGTCCTGGCGAAGCACCCGGATGGCAGTATGAAGCAGATTGAGGCGGTGGAAGCGCAGATCAAGGCTCTGGGACGTGACGCTATGATTGTGCCGACGGACGTTTCGCAGCCATCTCAGCTGACTGCGCTCATGGAGGCGGCAAAGGCGAAGTTCGGGCAGATTCACATCCTGGTGAACAATGCCGGATGGACAGGCACAACAGACGCCCTGAATGTAACGGAAGAAGAGTACGACAAGACGATGGCGGCATCGCTGAAGAGCGTGTTTTTTGCCTGCCAGGCCGCGGCCCGCATCATGATTCCCCAAGGCGGGGGAAGGATCATCAACATCGGATCGAACTTTGGGGTGGTCGGCTTCAAAAAGCGCTCGGTGTATGCGGCAGCAAAAGCAGGCGTGCATCACTTGTCTCGCGCGCTCTCTCTGGAGTGGGCCCGTGATGGCGTTGTGGTGAACGTAGTGGCTCCCTGCATCACGGAGACAGAATCGCGCAAGAACATCCTGGAGCGGCCTGGCTACAAGGAGTGGGCGACCGGCGAAATGATTCCGCGCGGACGTTGGAATCAACCGGAAGATCTGGTTGGAGCGGTTTTGTTTTTAGCCAGCGATATGGCCGACATGGTAGTCGGTCATGTGCTGATGGTGGACGGCGGCTGGACCCTTCACTAAGCCGGTCTGGCCGCGTAACTGCTCTCTTTCGCGCCAGGCCGTTCAGGTGACCAGCCCATTGTCGATCAACCATGTGACCGATTCCTGAACCGCCTGCAGCGAGGAGTAGCGGGGCTGATACCCAAGCAGTTCGCGGGCCTTTTGGATGCTGCAATTCGGCGAATGCCGGATATGATCCGCGGTGACTGCGGCATCTTTCTCCGAGACTCTGCGTGCCCATTCGTCCCAGGGAAGAAAGCGCAGCCGGGCGGACTGCCCGAACCACGCTGCCATGGACTCGGCATATCCGCGGAGCGTCAGCGCGGCCTCTGAGACTGCGTGAAAACTCTGTCCCAAGGCTTCGCGTGGTGAGCGAATGGCCTTGATGAACGCGCGGGCCACATCTTCCGCATGGACGTGGTGAACGGTTTCCATGCCGAAGTTGGGAAGCTCCATTTCCTCGCCGCGCCGGAGCG
>Ga0302326_10016212_pt1 | contig 15602 bp, 14 predicted proteins | sample Palsa_T0_3_FD_202264 | JGI IMG/M metagenome (GOLD analysis project Ga0302326, IMG submission 202264) | Peat permafrost microbial communities from Stordalen Mire near Abisko, Sweden - Palsa_T0_3 | ecosystem: Environmental > Terrestrial > Soil > Palsa > Peat permafrost | place: Sweden: Abisko...
TGTGTCGGGGTGGGCACCGGTTCCACCGTAAACTTTTTCATCGCGGAACTCGCGGCCCAGCGCGATCGTATCCGCGCCACGGTGTCGAGCTCGAATGCGACGACGGCGCGGCTGCGTGCGGCCGGCATCGAAGTCCTCGATCTCAATGATGCCGGACCCGTCGACGTGTACATCGACGGCGCGGATGAGGCGACCCGCCGCCGGCAACTCATCAAGGGCGGAGGCGGCGCACTCACCCGCGAAAAGATCGTCGCGGCCGCAGCGCGCCGCTTCGTGTGCATCGTCGATGAGGGAAAGATGGTCGACGTGCTGGGAAAATTTCCGCTGCCCGTCGAAGTGATCCCGATGGCGCGCAGCTACGTCGCGCGCGAACTGGAAGCTCTGGGCGGCCGTCCCGCCGAGCGCCGGGGCTGCACCACGGACAACGGCAACATCATTCTCGATGTACACGGGCTTGCGATCGGGGAGCCTGCGGCGCTCGAACGCCGGATCAACGAGATTGCAGGGGTCGTCACCGTGGGACTGTTCGCCTTGCGACCCGCCGATGTGCTGCTGATCGGCAAAGCGTCGGGAGTCGAGACGGTTTAAGGCCGCGGCGCACGCCACCGGCCTTCTCGTTGCGTGCGTGCGACGCTCGGCGCGTCGCGCCGCGTACGCACTGCCGCGCGCCGGCACCCCGCCGCACTCTCGCCCGATTCGGCCGGTATGCGCCGGCGGTTCGCCATGGCGCTGTCCGCTCGCTTGCGCTAGCGGCGCTCTCCGGCCTTCTGTGTCGGGATCCGACGACACCCGCGGCTTAGCTTCGCGCTACCGCCGTGCTGACGTTCTACTTTGCCGGCACTCTTGCGCATCCGCATGCTTAAGCTGCAGCGCAGATTTTTAAGATACGTGGCGCATTTCTCCGTCGGGGCAGGCGCGAGGAATTAAGCTATCGCCATGATGTTCCAATATCGTCCGCTCATCCTTGCCGCCATGCTCGCGTTTGCGAATGCGGTCGCCGCTGACCCGGCGCCCTTTGACCTTGCCGGCCCCAACCTCGACGTGACAGTCAACCGCGGCGGAAAAACCTTGCCGATTTCCGAGGTGCCAAATCTCCTCGCCGGCGATCGCCTGTGGATCAAGGCTGATCTGCCATCCACGCAGTCCGCGCATTACTTGATGGTGCTCGCAGTGTTGAGGGGATCGACCAATCCGCCGCCCGCCGACTGGTTCTTTCGCTGCGAAACGTGGAAGGGCCGCTGCGCCCAGGAGGGCTTGAATGTCACCGTGCCGCAGGATGCTCAGCAGATGCTGGTGTTTCTCGCGCCGCAGACGAACGGTGACTTCAAGACTCTGGTCAATGCCGTGCGCGCGCGCCCGGGTGTGTTCGTGCGCACATCACAGGATTTGAATCAGGCCACATTGGATCGCTCGCGCCTGGAGAGCTATCTCGTGGCAATCCGCTCGCTGAACGATGCGGATCCGAGCAAGCTGCAGGAGGCAGCTCCCCTTCTGGCACGCAGCTTGGCGATCAAGGTGGACGATAAGTGCCTCGAGCGGGCTGCACAGTTGCAGGCGCCATGCCTGATGCAAGGTCAGACCTCGCTTATCCTGGATGACCTGCACAGCACTTCGATAGTCGAAGCACTCACCTCGGGGGCGGCGGGTGATCTGGCGATGCAGGCGAGCTCCACCGCGCAACTGGGCTACGGCTATTACAGCCCCTATGTTGCATCGGTCATGGATATCGCCCGCATCTTCGATTCCTTCCGCACCGCGCAGTATCAATACATTCCCGCGCTCACCGCGCAACGTGCGAACCAGCTTGCCCTGACGCTGAACACGCCGCCGTCATTCCAGGATCCCAAATCAGTGCTGGTGGCAGCGCTGCCGGCAGTCGAGCTTGCGCAGCCGCCGCCGTTGCGCGCCGTGAATCCCAAAGAGTTGCTGTGCGCCCGCAAGGCAGACCTGGTCGTGCCCGTTCAGGGCGCGCCCCTGGTGTTCGCCACGGACTATGCACACGAGGTAGCGCTCAATGTGAGCACGAAAGATCACAAGAGCCTCGATCTGCCAGCGAGAGCGGATCCCGCGCGGGGTGGCTTTGTGGTGGACACCTCAGCTTTGAATGCAGCCCGTCCGGATGATGACAACATCCAAGGCTCGCTTCACGGCTATTGGGGATTTGAGAAATTCGATGGCCCAATGTTTCGCCTCGTGAACACGCGCGCCCAATCCTGGGAGCTCGCCCCGAGCGATCAAGGAGCGCTGATAGTCGGCCGCGAAGACATGGTTCATCTGCGTGCCGGCAGCGTCGCCTGCATCGACCGCATCGTGCTGAAGGACCCGGCCGGCAAGGAGCTCAAGGCCGCATGGACGAGCGTAAATCCCAACGAGGCGGAGGTACGGTTACCACTGCAGGCGGCAGCCCCCGGCGCGCTGACACTAAGCATCACGCAATTCGGAGCGAGCGAGCCGCAGTCCCTCGAGCTGCACGCCTTCGCCGAGGCTGGACACATCGATCTCTTCAGCATCCATGCCGAGGATAATGCGGGCATCCTGAAGGGCACGCGCCTGGATGAGGTCGCAGGCCTCGTGATCAAGGGCATCGACTTTGCGCCGGCAAAGCTCTCGAGGGGCCAAAGCGGCGACGAACTGTCCCTGCTCGCGCAGGACACGCAGGCCGTGTCCGCCCTCAAGCAGGGAGACGCAACGGCAAGAATCACGCTCAAAGATGGGCGCGCCATCGATCTGAAGACCGTTGTCAACGCGCCGCGGCCGAGCGCTGCACTCATCGGCAAGAGCGTGCAGCCCTCTGCCTCCAGAAGCGACAGCAACATTCTGCTCGACGACCAGAATGAGCTGCCGCAGGATGCGAGATTGACATTCTCCGTACGCGCGAAGGCACCGACGGTATTTGGCCATGACGAGGCCATCGAAGTCGCAACCGCTGATGAATCGTTTTCGACCGCCCTCTCCATAGGCAATGGCGGGATTACGCTCGAGAATTCAAACGTAGCCGTTGCCAAACTCAATCCGACCAAGGCGTTCGGGCCTTCGGCCTTTGGTCCCCTGCGGTTTCGGCTGGTCGCGAACGGTGTCGCGGGCAACTGGCAGGCGCTCGCCACCATCGTGCGTCTGCCGGTGCTGAAGGAGCTCAAATGCCCTGCAACGGCTGATTTGCCCTGCAAGCTTTTCGGTTCGGAACTGTTTCTGGTCGACTCCGTGTCGAACGAGGCGCAGTTCGGTCATCCTGTGCAGGTTCCGGATGGCTTCACCGGATATTCGCTCGCTGTTCCGCACCCGACGGATGGCCAGCTGTTCGTGAAGCTGCGTGACGATCCATCGGCGATCCATGCCGTCGCCCTGGCGACGCAGGAGCTATCCTCTGAACAGGAATCGGCGCATCTTGCGGCGCGCCACGCGGCTTTGACTGCCGCATCCGCGCCGGCGCCGGATTCCGACCCGAAACCACCAGCGGCCGCGATGCCCGCCGCCATGCCGGCAAACCCGATTGCTCCTGCAGCAGCTCCGCTAACGCAGCCGCCGCAACTCTAGCGCAGCGCCTACGCGCAGCGGCAGCGCGGAACGAAGCGGACGCGCGCGCCAGAGAACCTAGGCGCACCACCGCAACTTGTGCAGATGGCTGGGGGACTAGGATTCGAACCTAGGTTGGCGGAGTCAGAGTCCGCAGTCCTACCGCTAGACGATCCCCCAAGGACGTTACCGCTTGGAGTACTGCGGGCCCCTGCGGGCCTTGCGACGTCCGACTTTCTTGCGCTCGACCTCGCGGGCATCGCGCGTGACGAAGCCTGCGGTGCGCAGGGGTCGGCGCAGTGTCTCGTCGTACTCCATGAGGGCGCGAGTGATGCCATGGCGGATGGCACCGGCCTGGCCGGTGATGCCGCCGCCGCGCACCTGCACCGAAATGTCGAACTTGCTCATGAGCTGCACCACTTCAAGCGGCTGGCGCACGATCATGCGACCGGTCTCGCGGCCGAAGAATTCATCGAGTGCGCGCTCGTTGACGGTGATCACACCTGACCCGGGCTTCAGCCGCACTCGGGCGGTGGCGGTCTTGCGGCGTCCGGTGCCGTAGTGCTGCGTGGCGGCTGGCATTCTAAGTTCCTTTGATCTCAAGCGGTCGGGGCTGCTGGGCGGCATGCGGATGCGCAGCCCCCGCGAACACGTGCAGCTTTCTGAACATGCTGCGGCCCAGGGTATTCTTCGGCAGCATGCCCTTCACGGCAAACTGGATCGCCCGTTCCGGGTGCTCGTCGAGGAGCTTCCCGAGCGCGATCGACTTGATGCCGCCGATGTGGCCGGTGTGGTGGTAGTAAATCTTGTCCGCAAGCTTTCTTCCGGTGACGCGGATCTTCTCCGCATGCACGACGACGATGTGGTCGCCCATGTCCACATGCGGGCTATAGTCAGGCTTATGCTTGCCCTTCAGGCGATGGGCAATTTGGGACGCGAGGCGACCGAGCGTCTTGCCGCTCGCGTCGACTACGTACCAATCGCCACGGACTGCGCCGGGCTTGGCGAACACGGTTGTCATCGGGGGACCTGCAGCGAAAAAGGCCGGGAAGTGTACTTAGAAAGGCCGTGCCAATGCAAAGTAAGCCGTATGGTCGCCGGATTCCGCCTTGTATAATGAGCTCATGGTGCCCGACCGGCTGCTCGACCCTGTGATTGGTGCGCTCGACCGCGCCCTGCGGGCGCTATTCGCTCCCGCGCGGGGCCAGCGCCCCGTTCCTGGGAGCCCCGGGAGCACCGAGCTATCGGAGCCTGAGCGCCGCCATGCCGCGGCCCTCATGCGCGTGAACCACGCGGGCGAGGTTGCCGCCCAGGCGCTCTACCATGGGCAGGCATTCGCGGCGCGCGCTGGCGCCACCCACGATCTACTGGAAAAGGCCGCTCAGGAGGAGACCGACCACCTCGCCTGGTGCGAGACGCGCCTGGCGGAGCTGGGCTCGCGCCCGAGCGTGTTGAATCCGCTCTGGTATGCCGGCTCTTTTGCTCTCGGCCTCATCGCCGGAACGTTGGGGGAGCGTGCCAGCCTCGGATTCGTGGCGGAGACCGAGCGCCAGGTCGAGGGTCATCTGGATTCACACCTGGCATCGCTGCCGGCCGCCGATACGCGCAGCCGCGCCATCGTCGAAGCCATGCGATCCGATGAAATCGCCCATGGCGAACGGGCGCTTGCAGGAGGAGGCGCCGCGCTGCCCACCCCGGTGCGCACGCTCATGCGCTATGCGTCCGGGGTCATGACCGGAACGGCGTACTGGGTTTGATGCGCCAAATGCCTACTGGCGCTCCTCAAGCTCTTGCAGTTCTAATCGCTTATGTATAAAAAACGGACCGTCGCGCCACACGCGACGTTCGAGGGGAGCCGGTATGGATGAGAACATCAAGCCACTGAGCGACATTCCGGCCATCAACCGGTTTTTGAGCTACTGCCGAATTCGCGCCGTGCCGTCGAAAACGGTCGTGATCCACGCGGGCGACCTTCCCGATGTGCTCTATTACATCATCAGCGGCTCGGTCGAAGTCATGATCGAGGACGAGGAAGGCAACGAGATGGTGCTGGCCTATTTGAACCGCGGTCAGTTCTTCGGGGAAATGGGCCTCTTCTACGAGCAGCCGACGCGCAGCGCCTGGGTGCGCACGCGCAACCAGTGCGAGCTTGCCGAAATGACCTACCCGCGCTTCCGGCAAATCGCGGCGGAGTCGCCCGGGCTCATCTTTGAGCTTGCGACGCAGCTTGCAACCCGCCTTGACCGCACCAACCGCAAGCTCGGGGACCTCGCTTTCGTCGACGTCACTGGCCGCGTCGCCCATGCCATCATGGATCTGTGCAATGAGCCTGACGCGATGACGCACCCGGAGGGCATGCAGATCAAGGTGAGCCGCCAGGAGCTGTCGCGGCTGGTCGGCTGCTCGCGTGAAATGGCGGGCCGCGTGTTGAAGGTGCTCGAGGAGCAGGGACTCTTGCGGGCAACCGGCAAAACCATCGTGGTGTTCAACGCCCGTCCCAAGATGAAGACGCGTCCGGTAATCGTGCCGACCAAGCCCGCCGCGCAGCGCCCGGCGCGCATCGATGACGACGAGGACGACGACGACGAGGATTAGCGCGCGATCTGCTCGCGCATCGCGCGGATGGTCGCCGCGTAATCTGCACTGCCAAAGATCGCGGAGCCCGCGACAAAGGTATCCGCGCCCGCGCGGGCGATCGCGCCGATATTGTCCACCTTGACGCCGCCGTCAATTTCCAGCCGCACGGGGCGACCGAGCGCATCGATGCGGCGGCGCGCTTCGACCAGCTTCTCGAGTGCGCCGCCGATGAACTTCTGCCCGCCGAATCCCGGATTCACCGACATGAGCAGCACCAAGTCGAGCTTCGGCAGCGTGTAGTCGAGGTACTCAAGCGGCGTTGCCGGATTGAACACGAGCCCGGGCTTGCAGCCGTGCTCGCGAATGAGCTCGATGGTGCGGTCGACGTGGTACGAGGCCTCGGGGTGAAATGAAATGTAGGTGGCGCCGGCTGCGGCGAAGTCGGGCACGATGCGGTCGACCGGCTCGATCATGAGGTGCACGTCGATCGGCGCCTTGATCCCATGCTTACGCAGCGCCGCGCACACCAGAGGACCGATGGTCAGGTTCGGCACGTAGTGATTGTCCATCACGTCGAAGTGGATGAGATCCGCACCTGCCGCCAACACGGCTTCGACGTCCTCGCCCAGGCGGGCGAAGTCGGCGGACAGAATCGAAGGGGCAATCCACAGCGGCTGCACGTGACCTCCCGAGCCAATGAGCATTTAAGTTAAACGAGCGAGTGCTTCGCGGTATTTCTCGCTGGTGCGAGCAATGATATCCGCGGGCAACCTGGGGCCGGGCGCCTTCTTGTTCCACGGCAGGGTTTCTAGATAATCGCGCACGAACTGCTTGTCAAAGCTCGGCGGACTCACCCCGGGGCGATAGCGGTCCGCCGGCCAGAAGCGCGACGAATCCGGGGTCAGCACTTCGTCCATCAGCGTCACTTCGCCCGCCGCATCCAGGCCGAACTCGAACTTGGTATCCGCAATGATGATGCCGCGCTCGCGCGCGTGCTCGGCCGCGAGCGCATAGAGCGCAAGAGATGTGGCGCGCACCTTGGCGGCCACGTCCGCGCCGAGCGCTTGCTCCACGGCCGCGAAGTCAATGTTCTCATCGTGCTTGCCCGCTTCCGCCTTGGTCGCCGGCGTGAACAGCGGCTCGGGCAGGCGCTGCGCGAGCTGCAAGTCCTCGGGCAGCGCGATCCCGCACACGCTGCCGGTGCGCAGGTAGTCCTTCCAGCCCGAGCCGATGAGATAGCCGCGCACCACCGCCTCGATCGGCAGTGGCTTAAGTCGTCGCACGATGACGGCGCGATTCTCGAGGAGAGCCAGTTCCTTAGGATCGCGCACGACGCTTGCGAGCGGCCGGCCGCTCAGATGATTCGGCACGAGCTGACGGGTCTTCGCAAACCAGAAATTTGAGATGGCATTCAATACCCGGCCCTTGTCCGGAATGGGATCCGGCAGCACCACATCGAACGCGGACAGCCGGTCGGTTGCGACCATCAGCACAAACTGTGCATCCACGCTGTAGAGATCGCGCACCTTGCCCTCGTAAATCTTCTCAAGACCGCGCAGGTCGGTGCGGTGAATCGTCGCGGTCGGCATGGGGGTCGCGGTGCGCGCCAGAGTGGATCTAAAGCCCGAGGTACTATAGCAAGCATGCAACGCTGGACGGGCAAAGTCGTGGGTGGAGTGTTGGGGATGATCGCCCTCGGGCCATTCGGCGCACTCGTGGGCGTTATCCTCGGCCATCAGCTCGATGAATCGGCCGGCGCGCCGCCGCCGCTGGCAGCCGAGGACATCGGTGAGCAGTTTTTCCGCGTCGCCTTCCGTGTCATGGGGTGCCTTGCAAAGTCCGATGGGCGGGTGTCGGAGCGGGAGATTGCCGCGGCACGCGCCGTCATGAACGAGTTCAACTTGAATCCCGCGCAGGTGCGTGCGGCCATCGAGTGCTTCACCGCCGGCAAAGATCCCGGCTTTGATCTGGATCAGGACCTGGCAATGCTGCGCCAGGCCTGCGCCGGACGGCCCGATCTTTTGCATATCTTCCTTGAGATTCAGGTGCGCGCCGCCATCGCCGGCAATGATCTGGGCGGCCCGGTGAGCGCGCTCCTGGTGCGCGTGGCCGATCACTTAGGCATCTCGCGCATCGAGCTTGCGCACATCGAGGCGGTGCTGCGCATCCGCCGCGGCAGCTTTACCCGCGAGCCCACGCGCGATGCGGGACAGCAGCTCACCGAGGCCTACCGCATACTCGAGACGCCCGCGGCCGCGAGCGACGAGGACATCGTCAAGGCCTACCGGCGGCAATTGAGCCGCCATCATCCCGACAAGCTCAAGGCCAACGGCCTGCCCGACTCCATGATCGAGCATGCGAAGGAGCGCACGCAGCAGATCATCGAGGCCTACGAGCTCATCCGCGAGCGGCGCCGACTGTAACCAAAGTGCTGCTCGGAGGCGATCGCGGAGCTCGATGCGTCGTGAGCCGCCGTCAACAATGCGCGCGTGCGGCGTCGCCTGCGATGGCGGGGCGCGCACTGCGCGCCGCGATCTTCTGTAGGACATCAGACTTGGGCGGCGTCCCACTCCGCGATGATTTCCTGCAGCGCACGCACGCCCGCGGTGAGTGCGGCGGGCCCGGGCTGCAGGATGATGGCGGACTTGATCTCGCGCACGAAGCCGGTGCGCACCGCCGGAATCTCGGCCCAACCCGGCCGTGCCGTCACACGCTCGGGCCTGAACTTCTTGCCGCACCAGGAACCGAGAATGATGTCCGGCGCGCGCCGCGGCACTTCGGCAGGATCGGCGATGATGCGGTTCCTGCCGAGTGACTCGCGGGCGAGCTCGGCAAAGCAGTCCTCGCCGCCCGCGATGCCGACGAGCTCGGACACCCAGGCGATGGCACTGATCTGCGGCGCATCCCACTCCTCGAAGTACACGCGCGGGCGGCGCCTGAAGGCCGCCGCGCGCGCCGCCACAAGCTTAAGTCCCGCCGCGAGCTCGTGAATGAGCGCACCCGCGCCCGCCTCGCGGCCGATCATGCCGCCCAGCACGCCGATCATGCGCAGGATCTCCTTGACGGTGCGGTGATTGAACACATGCACCTCGATGCCGGCGCGGATGAGGGAGGCCGCGATATCCGCCTGCAGGTCGGAAAAGCCGAGCACCAGGTCGGGCTGGAGGTCCACGATCCGCTCGATGTTGGCGCTGGTAAACGCCGACACCTTGGGCTTCTCGCGGCGCGCGCGCGCGGGCCGCACGGTAAAGCCTGAAATGCCGACGATGCGCCGCTCTTCGCCGAGCAGGTAGAGCGTTTCGGTCGTCTCCTCGGTCAGGCAGACGATGCGCTCGGGAAAATCGGCGCGCATGTGCATGGCTAGAATGTCAGCGGCTTCGCTTCTGCGTGGCAATTCGAGGATCATGATCGCATGTGGCTTCGCACCTGGGACATCTTCGACCGGCTGTTTTTCGGTCCGCGCTCCAACGGCCCGGACTTCCTCGCCGCGAGCGTCCGAGTGCTGCGCTATCCGTATGCGGTCATCCGCGATCTCCTGGGCGGCGAGATCAATCTGCGCGCGATGGGGCTCGTCTACACGACGCTCTTGTCGCTCATCCCGCTCCTGGCGATCAGCTTTGCGATCCTCGCAGCCTTCGGCGAGGGCCGCGACCTGCAGCCCATCGTCTATGAGTTCTTCCGCCCGATGGGCAATCCCGGCGCGGCGGAGATCACATCGCGCGTGATGCACTTCGTGGGCCGCGTGAGCACCCGGATCGTCGGCACGGTGGGGCTTGCGGTGCTCCTGTGGACGCTCGTCGGCACCATCAAGAAGGTGGAGGACAGCTTCAATTTCGTGTGGCGCGTGGAGCATGCGCGCGGCTTCGCGCGGCGCATCACCGAGTACGTGAGTCTCCTCATCATCGGGCCCATTTTGATGGTGGGCTTTCTCGCCCTCTCGCACGCCGCCCTCGGCACCATGTCCGGCCACGATCTCATCAGCGTCGCACCGCTGCAGCGTCTGCGCGGCGTCGGGATCACTGTTGCACCGTACGTCATGGTCACCGCCTTCTTCGTCGTGCTCTACATGTTCATTCCGAACACCCGCGTGCAGCTGCGGCCCGCGCTGATCGGGGCCGCGAGCGCCGGGGTGATATGGGCGGCGGTCGGCAAGGTCTTTACCAACTTCGTCGTACTCTCAACGCGGCTCACGATCGTGTATGCCGGTTTCGCGTTCATCGTCGCAGCCCTCCTGTGGACCTACTTCGGATGGCTCATCCTGCTCGCCGGCGCGCAGCTGTCGTTCTACATTCAAAATCCGAGCTACCTGCGCCTCGGCCTGCGGGAATTGCGGCTCTCGAACGTGGAGATCGAGCACCTCGCCCTGAAGATCATGTACTGCGTCGGCAGGGCGCGCTTGCAGAACACCCCTGAGTGGAGCGTGTCGCGCCTGGCGGCGGAGTTCGGCCTGCCGGGTATCGCCGTCACGCGCGTCGCCTGCGCCCTCGAGGCGGGGGGGCTGTTGACGCTGTCGGCCGATGATGAATGCACTCTCGCGCGCGATCCGGGCGTCATCAGCGTGCAGGACATTCTCGCGCTCGCGCGCAACCAGAGAAGCGGCGACTTCATCGCGCGCGATACGCGCGTGCCGGCCGTTGACGCCTTAAGTGCGCGCCTGGATCACGCCTGGCGTGCGGCGTGCGGTGGTGAAACTCTTGAGGGCATGGTGGAGGAGACCAAGACTTTGCCGCTCCTAGTCGCCGGCGATGGTCATGTCCTCGATGAGGACGGACCCCGTGTGTAAGCCGCCGCGCCGATCGACGTCCGCACCCACGGCGAGAATCTGCCCGTACATGGTGCGCAGATTGCCGGCGATCGTCACCTCGTGGACCGGGAATGCGATGCTGCCGTCCTCGATCCAAAAGCCGCTTGCGCCGCGCGAGTAGTCGCCGGTCACGCCGTTCACGCCCTGGCCCATGAGTTCCGTCACGAGGAACCCCGTGCGCATGCGCGCGAGGAGTTCATCGAAGGATGGCGCGAGCTGCGACGAGGAGACGATGAGATTGTGCACGCCACCGGCATTGCCGGTGGTTTTGAGCCCGAGGCGGCGCGCCGAGTAGCTGCCGAGCACGTAACCCTGCAGCACCCCGCAGTTCACCAGATCGCGGTCGCTGGTCGCCACACCTTCTTCGTCGAAGGGGCTGCTCGCCAGGCCCTTTTTGATATGCGGCCGCTCCTGCATCTGCACGAAGCTTGGGAAAATGCTCTCGCCCGCCGCGCCCAGGAGGAAGGAGGACTTGCGGTACTGGCTCGAGCCGCGAATGGCGCCCAGGAAGTGCGCGAAGAAACCACGCGCCATCTCCGGGGCGAACAAAACCGCGGCGCGCCGGGTCGTGAGCTTGCGCGCGTGCAGCCGTGCGAGCGCGCGCTCTGCGGCGCGCCGCCCAATGGCTTCGATGTCCTGCAGGTCCTCGTGAGCGCGCGCGGTGGAGTACCAGTAGTCGCGCTGCATGTCCTCACCCTGCTCGGCGAGGAGCACGCAGCTCACACTGTGGCTCGTGCTGCCGAAGCCGGCGAGAAAGCCGAGCGAGTTGCCGTGCACGCGCAGATCGCGCTGACTCGTGACGCTTGCGCCTTCGGAATTCGTCACTCGCGCATCAACCGCGAGCCCCGCCGCCTCGCAGCCAAGCGCAAGAGCGATCGCCGCGTCGGGCGCAAGATTCCACGGGTGATCGAGATCAAGGTCGGGAATGTCGCGCGCGAGATTCTCGGCATCGGGCAAGCCTGCGCAGTCATCCTCGGTCGTGTAGCGCGCGATCGAGCAGGCCTTCTCGACCATGGCGCGCACCGCGGCGGGCGCCAGATCCGCGGTGCTGGCCGAGCCCTTGCGTTTGCCGAAATACACCGTGATTCCGAGCCCGCGGTCGCGCTGATACTCGACCGTGTCGACCTCCCCCAGGCGCACATTCACGGAAAATCCCTGATTGAGGCTGGCATCGACCTCGCATTCGGCGGCGCCGCGCTGCCGCGCCTCGGCGAGCGCCAGGCGTACGATCTCCTCGAGCTCGGGAATGCGGGATTCGTCGACGGCGGCGTGCATACTCCGGAATTGTAGCAGTCACGAACCGCGACTAACGCGCGACCCCACCATGCAGCCGCCGCCCGAGGACCGACCGAGCAAGAGTGCCCGCAAGCGTGCGGCGCTTGCCGCACAGAAATTGGGCGAGGAGCTCGTGCTGCTGCGGGATGCGCAGCTGCAAGCGCTCGATTTGCCCGAACCGCTGCTCGAGGCAATCCGCGCGGCACGCCAGATGCGCGCGCGCGCGGCGCTGGCGCGCCAGCGCCAATACATCGGCAAGCTCATGCGCGCGATTGATCTGGCGCCGATCCACGCCGCGCTTGCCGCGCGCGCGGGGCCGGGCATGCGCACGGCGCGTCGTTACGCCCCGGACGATAAAGACTACAATGCCGCGATGAAACCGCTCGTCGGCATCATCATGGGTTCGGCATCGGATTGGGAAACGATGCAGGCGGCCGCGACGACGCTTGATGCCCTGGCAATCGCCTACGAAGTGCGCATCGTCTCCGCACACCGCACGCCCGATCTGCTCTTCGAGTACGCCGCCGGTGCGCGCGCGCGCGGGCTCGAGGTCATCATCGCAGGCGCCGGCGGCGCGGCGCATCTGCCGGGAATGACTGCGGCGAAGACCTCCCTACCGGTGCTCGGCGTGCCGGTGCAGTCGAAGACCCTGAGCGGACTTGATTCGCTCCTGTCGATCGTGCAGATGCCGGCGGGGGTGCCGGTCGCCACCTTTGCGATCGGTGTTGCGGGCGCGACCAACGCGGCGCTCGCCGCCGCCGCCATCCTCGCCAACAAGCATGCGCCGCTGCGCGAGGCCCTCGACGCCTATCGTGAACGGCAGACCAAAGCGGTGCTCGAGCACTCGGATCCGCGCGCCCCGAGCCGCGTATGACGGTCGGCATCGTGGGTGCCGGCCAGTTGGGCCGCATGCTCGCTTTGGCAGGCTACCCCCTGGGGCTCGACTTCCTGTTCCTGGATCCTGCGCAGCGGCCCCCGGCTGCGGCGCTCGCGCCGCACCTGCACGGCGCGTTTACTGATCGGCGGCTGCTGCGGGCACTGGCGCGCCGCAGCGCCGTCATTACCTTTGATTGGGAGAATGTCTCAGTGGCGGCGCTGCGCGCGCTCAGGAAGGACACGCGCATCTGTCCGCCGCTCGCGGCACTCGCGGCATCCCAGGATCGCGTCAGCGAGAAGCGCCTGTTTGAGCGCCTTGGGATCCCGACCACGCGCTGGCGTGCGGTCGGCTCGCGCCGCGAGCTCGAGCGCGCGATGCGCGACATTGGCCTGCCGGGAGTGCTGAAGACGCGGCGTCTGGGCTACGACGGCAAGGGGCAGGCCGTGCTCGAGAGCCGCGCCGACATCGAACCCGCGTGGCGCAAACTCGGCGCGGCGGCGCTGATTTACGAGGAGCACATTGCCTTCACGCACGAAGTGTCAATTATCGGCGCGCGCAGCGCGTCCGGGGAAGTCGCCGTCTATCCCTTGAGCGGCAACGTGCACGCGCAGGGCATATTGCGCCTGACGCGCGCACCGTACGGCACTGCCGCCTGGCAGCGGCGTGCGCAGCGCCACCTCTGCCGCGTGCTCGAGCACTTTCGCTACGTCGGGATCCTCGCGATCGAGTTCTTTGTGCGGCGCGGCCGGCTCATCGCCAATGAAATGGCGCCGCGCGTACACAACTCGGGGCACTGGACGATCGAAGGCGCGGTCACGAGTCAGTTCGAGAATCACCTGCGCGCCATTGTCGGCCTGCCGCTCGGCTCGACGCGCGCGCTCGGCTATGCGGCCATGGTCAATCTCATCGGGCGGATGCCGCCGGCGAGCGAACTCCTCGCTTTGCAGGGCCTGCATCTGCACGACTATGCAAAGGCGCCGCGCCCGGGTCGCAAAGTCGGGCACTGCACGTTCGTGGCGCGCACTCGCGCCGAGCGCGATCGATGGGCGCGTGGCTTGCTCGCCACATTGGCCCCCAACACGCGCATCCCTTAAGATCGAGGCTCAGGGAGACCCCTGCGCATCTACGCCCCGCAGTGCGGTGTGCCGGCGTGGCCGCTGCGTCCCCCGACAAACAGAACCCGCACATGTATCTTGATCTATTCAAACTGAAAGAACTGCCCTTCCGCCTAAGCCCGGACCCGCAGTTCCTGTATCTGAGCAAGCAGCACGCCCGCGCCAAGGCCTACATGGAGTCGACGATCTGGTTCACCGACGGATTCGTCGTGGTCACCGGAGAGGTCGGCTCGGGCAAGACCACGCTGATCGAGTCGTTTCTGCGCGAAGTCGAGGCGGACATCGTCGTCGCGCAGATCAACCAGACGCAGGTCTCGGCGGTCGACTTTCTACAGGCCGTGCTGGTGCAGTTCGGGTTTGCGCCCTTCAAGATGAAGAAGGGTGAGCTCATCGCGACTCTGAACCAGTTTCTGGTGGAGCAATACGCCGCCGGCAGGAAAGTGCTCCTCATTGTCGATGAGGCGCAGAACCTCTCGCTGCGGGTGCTCGAGGAGGTGCGCCTGCTCTCGGGCGTCGAAACCACGAAGGACAAGGTGCTGCGCATCATCCTCGCCGGGCAGCCGGAGCTCAACGACAAGCTCGACGCGCCGGAACTGGTGCAGCTCGCGCAGCGCATACGCCTGCGGTTTCATCTGGGCACGCTGTCGATCGAAGACATGCAGGCCTATATCCAGCACCGTCTGGAAGTGGCCGGCGCCGCCGACCGCGAGATCTTCGCGGAGGAGGCTTTCGAGGAGATCTACCGCTACTCGGGCGGCGTGCCGCGACTCATCAACACGCTGTGCGACACCTCCATGCTGGTGGCCTCCAATGCCGAACGGGACTTCGTCATCGTCGAGGACATCGCCACCGCCGTGGAGGAGCTGCGCTGGGTGGAGTTCAACGCGCGCATATCCCATCCCCTGCGCGGCAGGCCGGAGAGCGCTCCAGCGCATCCCGGGGCCCACGACGACGCGTCCGTGATAGTCGGCCGGGTGCTGGTGTCAACGGAGGGCCGCACCGTGCAGGAGCTGCCGCTGCGCGTCGGCCGCGTCATCGTCGGCCGCACAGCCGACAATGACCTGCAGATCGACAGCCGCTTTGTGAGCCGCCACCACTGCCAGCTCATCGTGGGCGGGCAGTCCTGCGTGATCGAGGATCTGAACAGCACCAACGGGATCTACGTCAAAGCCAAGCGCGTGCGGCGTCAGCACCTGAACGACGGCGATGTCGTGGTCATCGGCAAGCACGAACTCATCTATGTCGATGAGCGTGCGCGTGGCGGCAGGAACCCCTTCACCGATACGCTGCCGGGCACGCAGGCGACGGTCGAAGAGGCGTGAGGAAGCGCGCGCTAGACCATATGGCCTGCCAGATATCGGCAGTCAGGCGTAGTTGGGAAGATTGAGGAAGAAGAGGTCTGCCTCCCGGTATCGTGGGTTGCGCACGGTGGTGCGCCGAG
>Ga0302326_10016213_pt1 | contig 15602 bp, 11 predicted proteins | sample Palsa_T0_3_FD_202264 | JGI IMG/M metagenome (GOLD analysis project Ga0302326, IMG submission 202264) | Peat permafrost microbial communities from Stordalen Mire near Abisko, Sweden - Palsa_T0_3 | ecosystem: Environmental > Terrestrial > Soil > Palsa > Peat permafrost | place: Sweden: Abisko...
GAGTTGACCAAGGTCGTGGCGCACCTGTGCTGTTGAAAGGGTTGATTCTGGTTCATCAAGGACTAGAAGTTTTTCGAAGATGTCTTCCTCCTTGGAGGCGAGCAGCATGTCGTGGTATTTGGTACTGGGAGTGACGACGTCGTAGCGATGCTCGCGGGCAATACTCAGGCCAAGTGTGGTCATGATCGCGCTGCCCAGAGTGGGGTGGAGTGCGTACCAAGTGCGGTGACCGTAGGCAGTAGTAGGGTCAAGACTTTGCCAAGCCAATTTGCGCTCTTCTAGGTAATCCAACAATTCCCCATTGAATTTGGCGATGTGGATCCAATACCTATCTCGTCGAGGAGCGAGGCTACGGTGAAAGCGCCGAAGTATCTCGTCCTCATGCTGCCGAAGTTTGTTCAGGAGGCGGCCTTGCGCAGCGAATGCACCGGGGGAACCGGCAGGCACCACTTGTAGGAGCGCTCCGTTTGGCCCTGTAAGCTGAACATACTTGTTAATGGATGGAGAATCCTCTGGGATGTAGTCTTCGGGCACGATGCGCGTCACCGCCGGCACGCAGAGCAGCGTCGCTTTCAGCCAGTGCTCGCTTCTGATGTGGATGTAAGGGTAGTAGAGGGCCGATCGCTCTGAGGCATCATTCACTGAGTTGTCCAGTCTCGCCAGGCGAGGAGATATGCGGCGCATTATAAATCTTAAGACAATAAGACGGTCAAGTCTGCTCCTACGGCTCGTGCGGTAACCGGACGAGCACTTATCCCACGATTGAAAGCGTCCCCTGCTCCCGTGGTTGACCTGCCGATTCACTGCAATATAATTCAAATTCGCTGCAACGTAATTCAAACATTACTGCAATTGAATTCCAACAATTCCACCGGCACTGGGGCGGCGCGGCGAGGGCTGGCGTGTACAATCGCACTCTGATGCCGACTCCGGCCGCACCTGACTCCAACCAACGTGCGCCCAGCTTGGGAGCGCGGCTGCTGCGCATTTTGCGGCCCTCGCACCAGCACACGGTATTTTCCGCGACTGTGTTGCTGATGGGATCGGTGCTGGCGTCGCGCTTGCTGGGTTACCTGCGCGAGATGTACATCGCGTGGGCCTTTGGCGCGGGCCACCAGACTGACGCCTACTTTGCCGCCTTCCAGATACCCGACTTCCTGAACTACATCCTGGCGGGCGGGACTGCGTCGATTACCTTCATCTCGATCTACACGCGGCACATTTCGCGGGACGACGAGGCGGGCGCGCAACGCGCGTTCAACTCCACCATCACCATCATGACGGCGGTGCTATGCGTGGGCACGGTTTTCCTGGAGATTTTCGCGCCACAACTGGTGCGGCTGGTCTTCCCGAAATTCGCAGCCGATCAGGTCGAACTGTGCGTTCACCTCACGCGGATTTTGCTGCCCAGCCAGATTTTCTTCTATGCCGGCGGTATCGTCTCGGCGGTGCTGCTGTCGAAGCGGATGTTCCTGTATCCCGCGCTCAGCCCGGCGCTGTACAACGTCTTCATCATCGTTGGAGGTGTGTTTGGCGCGAAAGCGTTCGGCATTTCGTCGCTGGCTTATGGCGCGTTTGCCGGCGCGATCATCGGGCCATTCCTCATCAATGCCATCGGCGCAGGCCAGGGCGGGCTGGGTTACCGCTTCAGCTTCGACTGGCGCAACTCCGGATTTCGCGAGTGGGGAAAGCTCACCATTCCGCTGATGCTGGGAGTTTCGCTGGTGTCGGCGGACGACTGGATCCTGCGCTACTTTGCATCGGGTGGCGTGGGCGACATCTCGCGGCTGAACTATGCGAAGCGACTGTTCGCGGTGCCGATCTCGATTCTGGGACAGGCGACCGGGCAAGCTTCGATGCCGTTTTTCGCTTCGCTGTGGGAGCAAGGGAAACGCAAGCTCTTCGCCGATACGGTGAACCAGACGGTCTATCGCATATCGGCGGCATCGTTTCTAGCGTCGGCATGGATGATGGCGGCGGCGCTGCCCATCATCGACCTCGCATTCCGGCACGGACAGTTTACGTTCGCCGACGCGCAGGAGACTGCGACGTATTTTTTCTGGTTTGCGATTTCGCTGGCGCTGTGGTCGGCGCAGGCGCAGTACGCGCGCGCGTTCTACGGCGCGGGCAACACGCTGACGCCGATGGTGGCGAGCACGATTATCGTGGTGGCGTCACTGCCGGTCTATCGCACGCTGTTCCATCAATACGGCGTGACCGGGCTGGCCATCGCGTCAGACATTGGCATCCTGATGCACACGGTGGTGCTGGCGTGGCTGCTGCATCGCAAGAAGATGGTGTTGCTGAGCGAGCTGCCATGGCTGGAGCTGATGAAGGCGTTGGGGACCGCAGTGTTCGCCGGAGTGGTGAGCTATGAAGTGGGGCGCAGATTCTCGCTGCGCGGAGGCCGGGGCGCTGACGTGATTTCGCTGACGGCGGTCAGCCTGACCTGGCTGGCGGCGCTGGCGCTGGGATTGTGGATCACGAGATCGAGTTTGCCGCGCGAGTTGCGCAGGAAGAAAGTGTCGGCGTCGAATGTGATAGCGGAGCAGGTGTTGGACAGCGCGGCGGGAAGCGTGGAGCCGTGAAAGGCAGCAGCCAGTAGCCAGTAGCCAGTAAGGAGGCGCCGTCGCTTGGGAATGCGGGCTTCTTGCTGACGGCTACTACGCCTCTCTAAGCAGTTCGGTGCGGTATTTAGGTGCGAGCGCTTTCACCTTCTCGATGAAGGCGGCCTGCTGTTTTTCGTCCAGCTTCGGCGGAGGCGTCGTCCGGGTGGCGACCGGTACTCCGACTTCCATGAAGAACTTCTCTTGTCCCGCAGGCGAGCAGATACAGAGCAGGCGCACCGGTCCGGTGGAAGCGTTGTGAAACTGATGCGGAGCGTTGGCAGGAATGTTCAGGGTGTCGCCGGCGCGCACGAGCAACTTCTCGCCGCGAACGGTCGCCTGCATCTCACCTTCGAGCAGGATGAAGGCCTCCTCGAAGTCATGGCGATGCGGCGGCGGCCCGCCGCCGGGCGGAATGTGCATATCAATTACGCAGAAGCGTCCGTTGGTTTGCTCACCAGTCACGGTGATGGTGTAGGTATCGCCAACCAGACCGATGTGAGGGAGGTTGTCGGGTTGCGCCAGCGTGAGGCTGCGATTGCGGTCGTCCGGTGGAACGGTTGGTGGAGCAGTGGACATTGCGTTCTCCGATGGAGAGGTTGCGCCGGGTGGAGGCGTCAGTTGAAGCGACGCACGCCCTCCAAAGCGTGGTGGCCGCTGCCCCAGTTCACACCCGGGGCATGAGCTGGGGTGGGAATCACCGCCTGAGGCAGAGACTTGCGCCTCAGGGCGATGGAGTCAACCAGCGAATCACTTTTGAGCACGGGTGGCAATCCAATTCCGAACCGGCTGGCGCCGGTTCTTTTACGGGAAGGTCTGCACCCGTGCCGCGGCTGATCCGGTGGCTGTCTCGGTTGTCGCCGGCGTCGAGGTGGTTTCCTTGGCCTCGCCGTTGGCCTTCTGGCCGGGCTTGCGGATGTCGATGCCGCCCTTGAAGTAGGCGCCGTCCTCGATGCTGATGCGCTGTGCGACCACGTCGCCGGTGAGCGAGCCTTCGCCGCGAATGTCCACGCGATCGCTGGCGATCATGTTGCCGCGGACCTTGCCCAGCACCACGATCTCGCGCGCGGAGATGTTGGCCGCGACCACGCCGTTGCGTCCCACGGTGACGCGATTGCCCGGCAGATTGATGGAGCCTTCCACCCGGCCGTCAATGTAGAGCGACTCCGAGCCCGTGACCTCACCCTTGATGACCAGCGACTTGCCCAGCGTGGCCTGCTCCTGTGTGCTAAGCGACGAGGTGGACGGACGGGGAGGGATTACCGGTTCGGCCGGAGGCGTGAAGGAGCGCGGCGGCTCAGGGCTGGGAGTGGGGTTCGGGGCGGGAGTGTTCGTAGGTTTCCACATGATCGATTCAAAATCCTTTCTGGAATAAGTGCATCCGCAAAACCGATGATCGTAGGAAGCTCCGACTTCCATCCCAAGAACCGCAAAAGGGGCGGTGATTGGGGGACCCGGTGAGAGGGGCACTTGTTTTGCCAAACCGAAACTCCACAGCTCTGCGGTCGAAACTGCTGGTTTGGTGCGGCGATTCTCGGACTCATCGCTCCGCCCGCACACACTGCGCGGACCGGCTCGCGATGTAATTATTGCTACCATACAGGGACTTGCTGGATGAGGGAATAGCTCTGCGTAATTTTTCGTACAAGATCAGTTGACAATGCAGGCACGGACTGCGATGAAGAGAGTAAAGGCGGTGCGGTCGGAGGCGATTGGTGTATAGTTTCCGCCGACCGGCAATGTTTACGGCACGACCCAACAATGCGCCGAGGGCGCCGGCAACGTATACGAGGTGATGCAGTAAGGTGGGCGATCAGGCGGCCAGTAATAGGGGTCCTTCGACTCCGCGCTCGCGAAAAGCGTGCGAGCGCTCCGCTCAGGATGACACGTGGTTGGAGGTGACGACGCTGACTGCGCCCGCCGTCGGGTGAGGTGGCGTACCTCCGATGTATGCTTGTCCCGGGCATCCAACAAGTCGAATCCATGCTGACCGACCAGGCCATTCTGCGGCACATTGAACGGCAACCGCACCACTCCGCGGGATATAAGCAACTGGTGCGCGAGATGAACCTGCGCGGCGAGGATCGGCGCCTGCTTGCAGAGCGGCTGGATGCGCTGGTGAAGAGCGCGCGCCTGATCGAGACCGGGCGCGACCGCTACACTCTTGCCGAACACGCCGCCGTTCGCCAGAACCTGATCGCCGGGCGGCTCACCATGCATCGCGACGGCTACGGCTTTGTGATACTGAATGCGGGACAGCGGAGATCGGATGCTCCCACCCCTTCGCCGAAAGCGGGCGAAAGGCTGGGGCACCCGGCTGGGGCGGGGCAGATCTCGGGCGACATCTTCATTCCGCCGCCGGCGATTGGCTCGGCGATGCACGGCGACCAAGTGCTGGTGGAGCTCACGCGCAAGAAAGACGACGGCCGCGCTGAGGGCAGAATCCTGCGCGTGCTCACACGCGGGAATCCGACCGTCGTGGGGACATTCCATCGCGGCCCGCGGCAGAACTATGTCACGCCGATCGACGAGAAGGTTACGCAGCAGATTGTTATTCCGAGAGGGATGGAATGGCCCGGCGACGACGCTCCCACTCATTCGCAAACGCGGCGAATGAGTGGGGCATCCGGGACAAAAGCAGGTCCCTCAACTCCGCTTCGCTCCGCTCGGGATGACAGAACGGGGTACCCATCGTTGACCGATGGGCAGGAGGTCGCTGACGGAAGGCCCCAGGCCCACCATCACGTCGAGCGCGACCGCGTGCTGGGCAAAGAGGCGCGACAGCGGGAGTGGAGCGATCTGGAGAATGTGGTTGTTGAAGTAGAGATTACCGACTGGCCTTCGCCGACGGAGAACCCACGCGGACGTGTGCTCGAGATTCTTGGCTACGAAGACGACTTTGGGGTCGATGTCGAGATCATCATCCGCAAATTTCATCTGCCGCATCACTTTCCGGTCGAGGTCTTGCAGGAGGCGCAGCAATTCGAGCCGATCATCCCGGCCGGCCAGATGCATCATCGCCGCGATTATCGTTCGCTGCCCATCGTCACCATCGACGGCGAGACGGCGCGCGACTTCGACGACGCGGTCACCGTGCGGCGGATGGCGAACGGCAACTTCGAGCTGCAAGTACATATCGCCGACGTGGCGCATTACGTGCGCGAGGGCTCGTCGATTGACCTGGAGGCGCGGTTGCGCGGGACGTCGGCCTACTTTCCTGACCGCGCCGTGCCGATGCTGCCCATCGAGCTCTCGACCGACCTGTGCAGCCTGCGGCCGCAAGTGGAGCGCATGGTGCTGTCGTGCGTGATGGAGATCGATCATCAGGGCGAGATCGTTGGCTACACGCTGAGCGAGGGCGTCATCCGCTCGGCCGAGCGCATGACCTACACCAACGTCAATCTCATTTTGGAGGGCGACGCCGCGCAGCGCGAGCGCTACCACAAGCTGACCGACGTTTTCGAGCTGATGCGCGAGCTGGCGATGGTGCTGAACCGCAAGCGTGTGCGGCGCGGCTCCATCGACTTCGACCTGCCGGAGCCGGTCATCGAGTTCGACGAGCACGGCCTGATGAAGAGCATTACGCGTTCAGAGCGCAACATTGCCAACCGCATCATCGAGGAGTTCATGCTGTCGGCCAACGAATGCGTCGCCGGCTACCTGGAGAGCAAGGGCGTCGGGTCGCTGTATCGCATCCACGAGAAGCCCGATCCCAAGCGGGTGATGGACTTCGAGACCATCGCGGCCAAGTTCGGCTACTCGCTGGGCGTGGGGGCGCTGCCGGTGAAGCGGGTGCAGTTCAAAGCAGAGCGGCGCGAGCGCTACGGCACGGGCCGCGTCGCTAAGACGCTGGAGATCCCCGAGGAAGTACACATCACGCCGCGCATGTATCAGAAGCTGACACAGAAGATTGCGGGCAAGCCGGAGGAGCGCATCCTGTCGTACCTGATGCTGCGGTCGCTGAAGCAGGCGCGCTACTCGGAGAAGAACGAAGGCCACTTCGCGCTGGCCGCGCCGACGTATACGCACTTCACTTCGCCGATTAGGCGGTATCCGGACTTGATCGTGCATCGGATATTAAAGGATGTGCTAAAGGAGTCGGCGGAGCGGGAGGAACATGGAGTGCCGGTTGGAGTGGGAGAGATCGTGGGGATCGAGGAACAGCTTTCTCCGTGGACAAAGAGACCCACCCTGTCGCCAAAGGGCGACAAGGGTGGGGCACCCCGTGACAAGGCTGGGGCACTCGCGCTCCATGGGCCGATTCCGGAGGACGAGCTGCACGACATTGCTGAGGAGTCGAGCCAGGCGGAGCGGCGGGCGGACGAGGCCGAGCGCGAGCTGATGGAATGGAAGAAGATGAAGTTCATGGAAGAGCGCGTGGGTGACGACTTCGACGGGCTCATCGTCAGTGTCACTAAGTTTGGCATGTTCATCGAGCTGAACGACATGTTTATCGAAGGGCTGGTGCCGCTGGCCTCGCTCAGCGACGACCGGTACCAGTATCACGAGGCCACGAGGCAGATCATCGGGCAGCGCAATCGGAAGACGTACTCGCTGGGCGATCCGATCCGAGTGCTGGTCGACCGCATTGATCGCATGCAGCGGCGGATACAGTTTGCCGTGGTCGAAGAACGGCCAGTGCGCACCAAGGGCGGGCGCAAAAAATAGAGTGAGCGTCTTGACGGGATGGGGCTTGTAGGGGCGACACAGGAGAGTAGCTAGTTACCTATTGACCGGCTTTGCCCAATCCAATGCATGCGTTCATAATCTGGTCGGCTTCCGGAAATGATTCTTCGAGCCATCGAGCGAAGCCCTCGGTGATGCCTCCTGGCCCGTGGGCGAAATTGACGGCTTCATGGGTCTTGACGCATGCCATCTGGGATTCCTCGAAAGTCCAGCCTTTATCTCCAAGTTCTGTCTTGAGCGCCTCGAGTAAACGAAAGACCGGCAAACCGTTGGTCCTCTTCTCTGAGGTAACGACAAGGAACGCTAGCAAAGAGTCGCCCTCGGGGAAATCAATGCCAAGGTGCGTATCCTTTCCACCTAATCCTAGACCCCAAGCGATGTACCACTGCCCCCTCTGCTTATCGCTGTAACACCAGTCCCAAACCTTGGTGCCGTTGCTTTCTGCGAATGCGTCATAAATGTCGCCTCGTCCGTGATAATATCCACGCGCTACCAACGGTGCGATCACTTCGCGGGTTCTCTTCAGCAAGGGCAACAGCTTTCCTTGCGTACCACACGACAGCACTTCCCTTAGAGCATCAAGATCGGCTTCATTCATGGCGTCCATGTGGTTCTCCTTTAGAAACTCAGCGAATTCCCCGATGAGACCCGCCGTAAACGTACCCGGATTGGCTCTAGCGTGCGCGTCGCTGAGCCACTCATACACATCAGTCCACGAACAAGCACCGCGAAGCGGCACATGGTATTGGGAGCCAGCTGCAGCTTCGGAACTAAGAAAGTCAGAAGGAACACCGGTCGCATGACTCAAGAAGACGAGTGCGCATCCGAGGTCCGGATCGACCCGGTTGTCGCCGGCCAATCCCCCTCCATAGTGCTCAAGCTGTTGATCCGCCAATTGTTGGCCGACCTTCACCTCGATGGCCAGCAATCGACATCCGCTTCCAAATGCCGAAATATCAGGTATTTTCGTTTGACCCGCGAAGCGAATCGGGCACTGCGTGTCCCAATGCAATGAACTGCTGGATGCGAGTCGGACCTTCAAGCTGTTCAGCGACCTGGTAGCTGCAGCGTCTTTGGTTCTCCGCCGTTCATTTAAGAGCACGTCGAGTGTGAACGCCGTGGCTTCGTTCTTGGGCAGCCGGTTGAGAAGGTCTTTGAGGGCCTCGCTGAGAAAGTTCTCCAGCGGCTTTCGCTCCCTACCTTCTCGATAGCGGAATAGATTGCCGTAAAGGGACATTGGCTCGTATGCACACGTAGGCTTCAGCCCCTCTGAAGTCAAGAAATGATCGTAATGGTAGTCCCGCCCAAGGCGGGGCACACTCGCTGCCGGGGGTAAAATGATTCACATGCGCAGAGTCGCCGTCCTCCTTTTCGCCTCTATCCTGTCAACCTCGATTTTCGCGCAAACACCACAGCCATCACCCGGCGTCCCGGCGGGATGGCCGACGGCGCAATTCGCCTCAGCCAAAGATCCCGGGGTGCAGAAGGCGTTGCAGATCCTGAACCAGATGATTCGCGCCCTGGGCGGCGACGCCTGGCTCAACGTCAGCAGCATGACCAGCGAGGGCCGGGCGTACAGCTTCTATCACGGCCAACCCAACAGCATGAGCATTCTCTACTGGCGCTACTGGGAGTGGCCCGACAAAGAGCGGCTGGAGTTGACCAAGCAGCGCGACGTGATCGAGCTGCTGGTGGGCGATAAGGGATATGAAATCACGTACAAAGGCACTGCCACGCAGGATGCGAAGGAGTTGGAGGAATCGCTGCGGCGGCGCGAACACTCGCTGGAATGGGTGGTGCGCAAATGGCTGGCAGCGCCGGGCACCATGATTCTTTACAGCGGGACGGCGATGGTGGAGCGCAATCTTGCCGACCAGATCACGGTGCTGAGCGCCAACAACGACAGCGTGACTTTGTCGCTTGATGGGCAGACCCATCTTCCGGTGAGAGTCCGTTACAGCTGGCGGGACCCGATGGACCGGCAATTCGACGAGGCCTCAACCGTCTTTGGTAATTACAAGCCGCTACAGGGGGTGCAGACACCGTTCAGCGTGGTGCAGTATCGCAATGACGACATGACCAGCCAGCGCTTCCTGACTACAGCCACGTACAACACAGCCCTGGCGCCGAGCCTGTTTGAGACGAAGGGGATCACATACAATCCGGGGACGCAGAAGAAGTAGCCAGTTCTCAGTCGTCAGTTGCCAGTAACAGATGTTTCGGCACGGCTGAAGAGTTTGCGGAAAAAGTCGAATCGGGGCCCGGTGCCGCCGGCTCCGGATGAGAAATAAAGCTGGATGAGGGACTTCGCAAGCAGTGTCAGCACCGCTGCCACAGTAAGCCGAAAGGCGTGGCCAAAGTAGCGGCGGCCAGGCGATTGGCCGTACGACTCTACTGGATGCTGCGCACCCAGACGCCGTATCCGGAGAGCGTTCGCATCTGAGAGCAGCCCGCGGGTACCCCAGGCCGTCCGCCATGGCGATGGGCCGATGAGTTGATTGGGCGCTGGCGCATCCAGCGGGGCGGCGCAAAAGATGGCCTGCGGCCTTGGAAAATGAAAACTGCCGTTTTTCACTCAGGAAGTGAATAGTTGATTCTTGAGGAATGCGTTGAAAAACAGGTTCTGTGAATCGTACTTCGCCAGCGTGTCAACCTCCCAAGACCAGTTATCGTCTGCTGTTCTGCCGGTGGTGAAAGTATCGTGAATCGTCTGGATGGCGGTCGTGCTCGTCCAAGCTCCGCTGTCGGTGTAGGCCCAGCCCTTCGACCATTCCGGACACACGCGGAATCCGCTGCCGAAGTGCGAGTAACACCAGGATTCGAATTGCGCATAGAACTGATACGCCTTCTGCGGATCGCCCTCGGGGATGACGGTGAGCACGTCAAACCAGCAGGCCACGTCCCATCCGTTCTGCTGCACCACCGGATCGACGCTCAGCGAAGAAATTGCCGGACTTTGCGCAGTCTGCCCCGCGGGAGCGACGATCTTTGACGGATCGTCGAGCGCGGTCACGCGAATCTCCAGGGGCGAATTGATTGGCCATAGATTGTTCTTCTGGAACTCCGCCAGCATGGAGGAGAACTGGTCGGTGAAGTCGGCTATCGCCTGCTGAACCTGGGACTTCTGCATCAAGATGGCGTAACCGTTAGCCGTCACCCGCAGAGTAGTGTCCTTCACGTATAGCAGAGTGTTCTTCGACCGGCCCCAGAGGTCGGTCGCATTCTGGTATCCAAAGCTTCCCTCCAGCGCCGCCTTCGTGAAGGTGGCAAACGCAACGCTGAAAGACGGCGTAAGCCAGCCCGCACCACTGATGATTGACTTGAGAACGTCGGTGACCGCGGTCGGCAGGTTGTCAGAGAACGGGTAGTTGTATGGAGCCGTCACTTCTGTCGACGACGCGGGCTTCTCGGCCGCCACCGTCCAGACCTTCAGCCAGGGATAGCTAGTCAGAGTGATGCCGAAAACAGGGAAGGACGGAAACCAGATCACTTCGACGCGGCCTGACTGGTTAAGATAATCGCCTACGCTTCCCGAAGGAGGGTTGTTGCCCGTTGGCTGGGCGAACAGCGTCGTGCTCGGAATATTCATGAAACTCTGACAGCGCAGGTTGTAATTCTCCGTGACCTGGAGCGTCACGTTAAGCAGCAATGCGCGGCCGCAATGCGCGAGGAACGCCTTGTCATCCCCCTGCCCGCGGGTGAAGGTCTGCGCTGTGTAGATGTTGGATCCCGGCATAGTTACTACCGCGGTAAATGCCAGAATCTGGTTGCTCAAGGAGCCGTAAGGGATATCGAAGTCGTCGTTGGGTGGCGTAGGTACGGCGGTTCCGTGAGCGTTGATCGCGAGCGCGCCGCCGACGGTGATATTGCCGGGCGCAGGGATATGGGCGAAGCTATAGCCTCCGGAGCTGTTCGCCGTCTCCAACGTGGTCATCAAAGCGTCCATGGTGCAGCCGGTTTGCACCACCACTTGCGCGGGCTGGCTGCCGCTTGCCGGGGTAATGCTGACGACGCTGTTCAGCTTCTGAGTCATATCAAGCAGCATCACATTGGCCGTCAATTCTCCTTCGGTTACGGTCAACGGCGACCAGGTATGCATGATGCCACGCGCACGGACGCTGAAGCCTGAACTCGCGGCCCAGTTGCACACGCTAACCACGTCCTCCTCCGTCGCGGGGACGCAGGTCCAGACGTTGGGCACGACGATCATCTGGGACCAGTTCTCGAAGGTGTCCTGCGAAACCGGGATTCCCGCGGGAAAGCCGCTCGGGGCAGATGCGTTACCTGCGGTGGATGCGCTGCTCATCTTGTCCTCTCTTCTTGCGCTCTCTCAGGCTGCTGTTCCACCCGAAATCGCATGCCGCTCGCGCCCCGGCTGCAAACGTCAACCATCACGAGCGTAATCGATGCGACCTACAGCTACCTCCCCGTAGATGAGGAGCCAAAAAAGCCGATCCGTCTGAAAAGGAGCAACACCCCGCCCAAATTTGTTGGGCGGGGTGTTGCTCAAATGTTTGATTGACCCGTATAGTCGCGTGCACACACGCCGGGCCGCGCTAGCAAAAACTAACCGACGTTGATAAGGCCCAGGGTGTTGTCCAGTGTTGTCCCGCTAATGCTGTAATTCGCATTTACGCTAAGACCGGATTGGTAAGTGAAACCCTGGCCAGCGAGGTTGTTCTCACCCCCAACCACGTCGACGTACACAAAGATTATTGAGCCGTTTGGAACACCAAGTTTGCCAGGGTCTTCGCAATCAGTTTGACCCAAATCGATGTCCCCACCAAACTTCGATGTCTGCCGGTTTCCGTTTTCGTCGAGGTACTGAAAACCGAGCTTAGCAACAAAACCTCCTTGATTCTTCAGACACGCTTTTCCAATCGATTGCATAGGTTTTTTTCCTTTCTGAATGCCCATGGAAGGGCTCGTTTGTGGGAGCCAAGGCGGTCCGAAAGAGACGAAAGTGGAGCCGCGCATGAATCCAAGTATAAGTCTTGCGTTCCAACCCGGAAAAAATAGGGTTGCAGGCGCATGCCGTTCCAGCCACGGAGGAAGAGTGTGGCGCGAAATTCGATGGTGGTACGTTCGATGGTGGTACGGAGGAAGCTTCCCATTGCCGCTCCGCGGAACTGTCTACGGAGAAGGTGAAGGGAATTTCCTGACTAAGCTACTTGAGATTACTTGCACAACATCCTATTACCAGCTTGCGACAATGTCAATCGTGAGTTTTCTCCCAAAATAGCAAGAATAAAGGGGCGCAAAGGAGCCAAACAAAAGGCTTAGACGCCGGCCGTTCGGCAGGCTCTGAAGGCCAGCTCTACCTGAATTCGTCTTCGCCAGAGTTTTCCCGCAGGCTGCGAAGGTGTGCCCTGACACAAAGCATTTATGAGATGGCTGCTACTTGATTCTTACGGGACCGAAAACTCTTTTGGGTTTATGGGGCGGGCAGTGCGATTCCTGACCGCAGGTGCAGACTTCTAAGGCGGAGGCCAAAGCTTCAACGAAAGCGCCACAGTGCGGGCAAACCAGGACCAGTTTCGTGGGACCGCGGGCGGATCGATCTACCAGTAATTCGTTAAAAAATGCGGTCTCGTCTTCCGCTCTGGGAGCGACATGAAAGGACTTCAGGCAGTCGAGGTTGTGACAGTATGTCAGCAACGCACCTTCGGGCACTTTGCGCTGACCATCTGCTGAGTAAGCCATTTTCTCTCCGCGCGAAGATGCTGTCATGCCCCGACGATTAGGGGGTAGGGCAATGGACATTCGGGTAGCGCCGAAAGCCACTTTCGGGACAGTACCAAAGTTCGACATGCGAATCAAGGAAGAAGATGAAGGGTTGGGTTGGAGCTGCCTAGATTCCATGACGCTGTGAAGCAAATGCTCAAGCGTGACAAGGTAGTCGCAGCCCGCCTAGGGAAACCCTGATGAAGTCAAGGCGAAGTCCCTCAGCGGCTAAAGCCGCATTGATATTGCGGCATTTACGGACGGCCTGAAGGCCGTCCCTTGCAAAACCCGACTTTAATCAGAGCTTCCCTAATCGTTTAAATCGTGCAGAATGCTGGCAAGCGCCTGAACTCTATTGTTGACGAAATTCCAAACAACATCATTAGCACCGCTGACTGGAGCATGTACGAAAGGTGTTCCCACAGCAGTCTTGAAGCGAGCGGCCAAGGACGGATCAAAGGCCGCTAGCTGTTGCATTGCGTCCGCTTCCCATCTATTTGCCCGATCGGCGAGGTCGGCATCGTTGCGATGTTTAAGAAGACACTCCTCCATCAGATGGTTTCCGTCCTCGATCAAACCCGCAATGGTTGCTCTCTCCTTTTGTTTCTTATCAGACTCTACGGCCTGATGTGTTTTCAAAAACTCTAACTGGCTCCGGCTCTCATCCAATTTCGCCTGAAGGGCATTGTTGCCAATTTCGGCCTGCTTGCGCTGAGCGATAACTGTTTCCGTGTTTTTGTGCTCGTCCTTCCAAGCTTGAGAACCGCCCACGAACAGGCAAACGAGTCCAGCCACTACCAGCCATTTGGGGGGCAGGAGAAGGCGCTTGTTGAGTATCTTTTCAAGAGCGCCAGCTAACAGCAGAGCAGCGCCAACATAACTGAAAGTGTGACTGAATAGACTCCTGATAAATATGAAGATCACGTTCGCACACCTCCGCCAGCCTGCTCTCGGGTTAGCCAACAGGTTGCCAAGGAGAGCGTACCGTGAGATGAAGCCTACGGCAAGGGTGTAATAGAATTGCCACAGTTGGGATCTCCGAATCCCACTCATTCGAAAATCGCGAATGAGTGGGGCACGCGGCGAGTCCGTCGCTGTGCCCACCCTCTCGCCAAAAGACGGCGAGAAGGATGGGGCACCCCAATAAGGATGGGGCACCCCAAGTTGAGGAGTCATGCCGAAAGGGCGGGCCACCCGCCCTACTCCGAAAGTTCGTTTCTGAATCTGCTTACTAAGATGGCTACGCTAATCGCTATGAACAGAACCCCGGTCACTCCCTCCAGTGCCGCCAGTATGCGGGCTTCTCCGCTAAGCGGCACGATGTCGCCGTACCCGATGGTAGAGAGCGTTACCAGGCTGAAATAAAGCAGCTCCGTCTGACGGTCGGCTGGGTGGCTTCCCACCTGGATTGCGCCGGGAGAGAAAGCATCCATCGCCAAATAAAGCGAGGCCCAGAGCAACCCCAGCAATAGATAAATGCTGATGGCAGTGTAGAGCTGTGCTTGAGTGACGCTACGAGAGTTCCTGAGATACGAGAAAAGGCCCGCAGCCGTGAGCCCGAAGAAGGCAGCCAGAAATCCCCATCGAATCCCGTTCAGTGTTGGGCTGCGGAAGGTATTACCTGCCACCACAAAGATCACATTGCCCAAGGCCAATAGAATCGATGGCCACACCCATCCTTTTATCTGCGACAACCGGACAATGGATAAGACGACTGGTATGAACGTGACTGCCGCGAGCACCAGCCGGCCCCAATCACCGCGGTCCAACACCGGCGTCAACACAATGGCCAGTAGCAAGGATAGGAGGAGCAACAAGTCCGGTCGCGATTGGAGTTTTGCCTTCATGAGAAAACGCAGCAACGCGCATTTTATCGGGTAGCTGTCAGAAAGTCGCGTTCTCACGGCGATGAGGTGGATCCAAGCAGGTTCCGAAAAGCGCGAGAGCGGGGCCACCCGCCGCAGCCACCTCCGAAGGACGACCGGAAATTGTTCCTTATAAAACTCCTGCTTTTAAGGCCTTACATCGTAATGTGAAATTAAGTTGATTTTCTCCGTCGATGCGCACAACATTACCGTCCAAGCCGTCCTTTACGGACTGAGGGAAACGGAAAATTGTTATGACACACTCAGAGCAACGGCGGAGATGGATCGGCGGGATTGATCTGTGGGTCACGCTTGCGGCTTATGCGCTCGCTCTCCTCATGATCGCTCCCGCAACGCAACTCCACGCGCAAACGTACAGGGTGCTTCACACCTTCACCGGGGGATTCGATGGCGCCAGCCCCCCTACGGCTTGGCCATGGATTCGGCCGGGAACCTATGATCTGCCGTTCCGCCGGGAGGGCCCCGCACATTCGCGGTTTTCGGATGTGTGGGAGGTATGCTCGAAGTCGAGGAATTAAGGAAGAGTGTGAGGACCTATCCCGCTCAACCAACAGGGGGTTGAGTGGGCATCAGGCGAGTCACTCGCCTGTGCCCACCCTCTCGCCAAAAGACGGCGAGAAGGATGGGGCACCCCAAAAGGATGGGGCACCCCAAGTTGAGGAGTCATGCCGAAAGGGCGGGCCACCCGCCCTACTCCGAA
>Ga0302326_10016216_pt1 | contig 15599 bp, 9 predicted proteins | sample Palsa_T0_3_FD_202264 | JGI IMG/M metagenome (GOLD analysis project Ga0302326, IMG submission 202264) | Peat permafrost microbial communities from Stordalen Mire near Abisko, Sweden - Palsa_T0_3 | ecosystem: Environmental > Terrestrial > Soil > Palsa > Peat permafrost | place: Sweden: Abisko...
CCCCGTAGCGTACTTCGAGATCGATATCCTCGTCACCGTCGACCAGGAGAAGTTCCTTCTCATCGCCGGCGTCTCTCCCAACAGCTACCTGATTCATCCCGACATCTTCAATCTCGCGGGCGATTTCGGTTTGGGCGTATGGCACAGCGGCCCGCACGCCGGCGACTTCCTCGTATCTATCGGCGGCTTCCATCCCTACTTCCATACGCCCAGTTACTATCCGAAGCTGAACCGCGTCTCCGTCAAGGCACAGGTGTTCGGCTTCGTTCACCTCGATATCGAGTGCTTCTTTGCATGCACCCCGCAAGCCTTGATGGCGGGCGCATCGGTCTCTCTGTCGGCCACCTTCGCTGGTATCGGCGCAGGCCTCGATGTCTACATCGACGTGCTCATCGAGTGGGACCCGTTCTTCATCCTCGCAACCATGGGCGTTACCTTATGGTTCGAGTTTCTCGGCCGGCACGAGATCGGTGTTGACCTCCAGATCCACACACCACCGTTCGGCGGTGTCGCCACGGTTCACCTGTTCATCGTCAGCTTCGACGTCTCTTTCGGCAGCGATATCGACGCGCCTCCGCCGCCTCCGGTTTTCAACTTCATCACCAAACGCCTGGGCGTTCCGGCCACCGCCTGGAATACCAAGGGCGCCGCTCTCAATCTCTATAACACTGCCACGGCCGCGGGCCTGATACGTGTCGTCTTCACTTCCGGCCGCACTGTCAGCAGTACGGGCGATGGAAGCAAAGAGCAGGAAGGCTCCACCAGCCCCGTGAGTGTAGCGCCGGAATTTTCTTTCATCGTGCGCACGCACCTGCCCTTCCTCGAATCCGCGGGCGACCTGAGCATCGTGCATCCCGTCAGCGCCCTCGGTGGAACAGTGAACCTCCCTCTTTGCGGGGAAGCGGATCTTTCTTCCAACTTGACGATGGTGCTGACCAACGTAACGGAGAAGAACACGACGATCGTAATTCCCAACGCGGACATCGACCGTTCCGCGGACCTCTTCCCTTATGCTAATTTCGGGGCCGCCGCGTTGCCGTCGGCGCAGGCGGACAACGAATCCGCGCGCACCGTAATCGCGGGTATCGATACCAGCCATCCCGCGGTTCCTCTGACCGACGGCTTCTCGTTCAATCTGGTGGCGCAGCCGCAGCCTGCCACCCAGATCACCATGACAGGGCCGGAGGAACAGCTCTCCGATGTCACCGAAAATTATCCGTTGCCTCTTGGATGGCCCGCGTCCACGCCCCAGATCACCATCGCGGCCAAGACGCGGCTTCAGTTCGCACCCAATTCGAACGCGGCGGCTTTAGCCACGCGCATCACGCCGCAGCCAACTGTGGACCGCCGTCAAATGGCTGTCCAGCAAATGACCGCGGCGTCGAAAACCCCGTGGCAAATTCGTTTGATGACCGCCCAGTTCAATCGCGCAGTAATCACGGCGGCGAAACCAACAACGTCGGTGGCGACAGTTCCCGCCGGCGCGGTAACCATGGCGCCTCCCGCCTCGCCCGCCCGTCGCGCGGAGCTGGCTGCTGTCACGTTGAGCATCATGCCCTCGCACATCGCGCAGGCCCCGCCGAAACCGGTCCTGAAATCAGTCGCAGCCCTCCAACTATTGCGGCCCGTCCACTCTGTACTAACCGCTCCGGCCGTCGCGGCAGCCACGGCTCCGCCCGCCGCTTCCGTCTCGGTTCTCTCCGGACACGCCGCGCATCTCGATATCTCCGGCAATGTTCGTTCGCCGCAAGGCACGCTCAACTTCTCCGGCACGCAAACCGTCCGCGCGGTCTTCCTGACCGGCTTCGGTGAGCCGCTCTCGGATCAGTACATCACCGGTACTCAACATGTGGCGTTGCCCGTTCGCACTCGGCGCGTTCTCTTAATTGGCGAAGGCATGTTGACCGGCGCGCCAGCTTCGCTTGGCAGCGTGGGCGTCGAACCGGGCTCCTCCATTTTCGCCATCAGCCGCACTGAGTTTGCCGCCCATGGTTGCGTGGTTCGTTCGAACGCGCCCATCCTGAAGAAGTTCAACCCCGGCGATACCCTCACCGGCAGCGTCATTCTCTCCGCCGGAAGCAGCTTCAGCATCCTCTTCCCTGCGGCCCCGAAGCCTGCGTCGCTCGTTATCGTCGTAAACCCCGCGGTACCGAAACCCGCGGCCGCCGCATCGCAGGTTCGATGGCGCGCGGTCAACGCCACTCTCTCTGCCCTCACCACTCTCGCAACTCCCGACGGCGCGGCCTTCATCATGGATGCCGCTGCGGTCTCTGCCTGGAATCTCGATTTGGACGTGGATTCGGATTGGAAGATCTCAAGCGCCGTGGTCGCCAATATGTCGGCCGCCGATGCTCTAACAGCCCTCAGTAGCCATTCCAGCTGGAGTTTTGTCGACGACCATTTCCTCGCGCCCAACCCGGCGCTCGGTACCTCAGTAACCCTGGAGCTCGTCAATGGCTAACGAACTTTACAAAATCTACAGCAGCTTCGATCCCGTCGCGCACTCAGGCGACACGCTGCAAATCCACGTAACCCAAACTCTTCAAAAGGGATCCGTTGACTACCTGAAGACCACCGGTCCTGACCTGAAGGTGGCTGTTCAAGGCCCCCAAACGCAGTTGACCGAAACCGATATTTCCGGCGTCTATCCGGCGGCGGGAAGCGACGATTCGCCAGACAATTTCCTGCCCCACATCGCCCTCGCGCGCCGCACGCTGCCGTGGGAGCGCATCGGACCCGGCCCGAAGACGCCCGTGCCAAATACGCCGACTGTGCCCTGGCTCGCGCTCCTTGTCCTCACCCAGGACGACTTGACGTTGCCAGGAACTTTCCCAAGTGTCCAGACCGGCGCAATCGAAGCGATAGCGATCAAGAATCCCAATCCTCCGGTTTTTCTGCCGCCCACGCTTCTTCCTTTCGGCCTGGTCAGCATGCAGGTGAAGGCTCTCGCCGCATCCGACCCCAAAACGCACGCCGCGCTGATCGCCACAGCGGGAATCACCGATAACACCACTATCAACACAATCCAGATCCCCAATGCGACGCTGAAGAACATCCTTCCCGCCGCGGGCGATCTTGCGCTGCTTTGCAATGCAAAGGAAGTGGACCAGGATGGCGTGACGACCACCACATCGATCGTCGTCTCGGGCCGCTTGCCCTACGCCGGCGCCCCCAATTCCGCAACGCCTCCCGCACTGCACATGGCCGTGCTCGTCTCGCTGGAACAACGCGCCGATGTTTACACGCGCTTCAATGACGCAGGCGCCAACACTCTGGTCGCCCTCCACTCCTGGATGTTCACACCCAGCAAGGGAGGCGATTTCGAGGAAGTCTGCCAGATGATCGGCTATCCCCCCAACGGCGGCGTGATGCGCTTCGGCAATCTTCCTTCGATCCTGACGGATCCCACCCAAGCCCCTCTATCCGCGGGTTATGACGCGCTCTTGCAACCCACCGGTTTCTTCCAGACGCCACTCCAAAGCGACGACACCGGCAACGTGATCTGGCGAAGTTCCTTGCGGCCCTTCCCGCCGCCTCCACGCAGCTCGGGTTTCGCCATCCGCGCCGATCCCGAGGAACTCGAAAACCAGCCCGCGGGCGCGCCGCTCGATTATTCCCACGCCACGGCCTTCGAGTTAGGCCGGCTGCTAGCAGTTGCCGACGATGGTGTCAGGCAGGACTTGCGCGAGGTGCACGATTTTTTGCAACTTCCTACCGGCTTTGTGGTCATGAGCGATCTGCCGCAAGTCTTCCAGAAGCCTTACTGGCAGGTCGATCAGGGCGATGCCTCCGACACAGTGACCAATCAGTTGTCCGAAAATCCATGGAGTTCCTCCTTCGGAGAGAACCAATCCCTGCTCGGCGAGCAGAACAACCTCTCGCCGGGAGATGTGAGCGGCATCGCAGCGCAATCGGCCGCGTGGCAAGCCTCCGTCGTGGCGCAGTTCTCCCAAGCTGAAGCACCGTCGGCAGGTTCCGTGTCGCAGGTAGATATCGGTCAAGTCAGTGAAGCTGCTCTCGCCGTTCAATTCCCCGAAGTTGTGAACGCGGCGCTCATTTCAGCCAGAGAGTAACCGGAGGAAACCATGTACCTACCACTCAATATCAAATCCGGCGCGGTTCAGACGGGCGCTGCCTATGCCGCGGGAGTCACCGGCTCCTACACCACCGCCCCGCTGCCTGACGGCCTGTCCGTCGACACTGCGTCGGCCACCTTTTCCGGAACCGCCGTCATTCCCCAGCGCCTCTTTCAGTGGTTGCTCGATGTGCGGCTTCTTCGGAACATCCCACTCACCTATCTCGTCGCCGATAGTGCGTTGTTGCCCTCGGAATCGATTCGCTTCTTTAACGTAGACCCCACCTGGGTCGATCGCGTGATCGATGGCGTCTTCTCCGCCGTCAACACCGGCACCGTCGACATCACCTACTCAGCCGCGCTGCTTCAAGTGGTCCGCGAGGCTCTGGATACAGGCCTCTCAGCCATTGCGGCGGCTGTCGCGCCGAACACGAACTGGACGCCCGCCCAAGGTATGACCGGCATGCTGATCCGCTCCGACCTGGTTCGCCGCTGGCCGGACCTGATTGTCCGCGCCTATGCGGGTACCGACGAAAAGACCAGCCCTCTCGCACCCGTGATGCGCGCCGAGCCTATTTCAAAGGACGTTTACATCGCCTTGTTCGCGGGAACTCCGCAGATGGTTCAGGTCCGCGAGCCGCACGTGGGGGTGCGCTTCGGCGTGGAGCTCGACGAGGAAACCGGCCAGTATTACTACGCGCTTCGCAACAACACCGATGGCAGCCTGACCAGCGTGACCAATCCCGTGCATCAGCCAGTCACGCTTTCGCCTTCCCGCACAGTCCCGGTTCACACCATCGCCGGAGCCGCGCCCACCAACACCCCGCGCACCGTCGCCATTCAACTCATGCGCCAACCGTTTGTGCAGCAATTCATGAATAGCGTGCTGGAGACGCGTGGCTATGGCCCCCCACCGCCCACAGGCAGTAAACGGCCCAACGGACACATCTTCAATTTCGCAGCCCTGGCAACTCGCGCGGCGCAACTTAAACGAATGGGGAAGGCCTGATGTCATCTCTTCTGATACCGGTCAGCGTAGCTGCCAAGTACGTCAAGACGGAAACCGGGGTGCCCAGCCTAAGCGGGCAGCCCTTCAATTCCGACGCCAAGCTCGAAGTGGGAATGCACGTCAACTGGGCGCTGCCGGATGCTTTGACCCGTGCGAAGACGCTCGGCGGCGGAACCGCCAACCAGTCCATCATCTTCCCCGGCGTGCCTGATCTATGGCTGGTCACCCGTTTCAATCCAGCGCCATTGGCCAACGCCGCGTCGCCTCTGCGCACCTGGAAGGCCTGGGTGGTCAACTCGCGCCTGCAAACGGTGACCATTCTCGATAAGTGGACCGCGCCCGCGCCGGACAACGCCGCTCTCGTTCACACCCTTCCCGGCGTATTGCCTGCCGCCGTCAGCGAGGGCTATCCCGGATGGGGCGTGTGGGATGGATCGAAGACCGATTTCGACGCTGCCATCACCTCCGCGATTTACTATCCCTCCGCGCGCACGCGCTTCGGACTCTACGACGACCTCTCGGACGCACCTACAACCGGCAACATCGGCTACACCGTCGTCGGCTGGTACTCCGCCACATCGAACGATCCCCTTTACAACAGTGCGAATCGCGGAAAGCAAATCGCCGATTGGCTGCTCTCTTACGATCCGCATTTGAGCCTCAGCGAGCTGATTCCTCTACTCGCCACCAATCCCGCTGCTTCCACCTGGAAGCCAACCTTAACCATAGCCTCGCAACCCGCAACGCAGCCTTCCTCAACGGCCCGCCTCGACCTGGCCGCCCAGCAGACCGCCGAACGAACCGCGCGTCTGGCAGTCGTCCAAGCGGCGCTAGGAACCGGCGCCTTCGTTGCGAGCACCGTCTTGACGGATAAGAATCCCATCGAGATCGTCTGCCATGGTTGTATGACCGACATTCCGCTAGGTACCCTATCCGCCGATGCCGCCGTGTTGACCCCAGCCCAGTTCGAACTCCATCCCCACCTTAAGAGGGCGCTCGCGTCAACTACCGCAGCCACCACCAATGCCAGCACGCTCGATTATTCGGAGGCGCTCCTCCAGGATTTGGACAATCAGCGCGATACAGTCGCAGGTATTGTCGATCTTCCCGGAGCAACGCAGGCGCTCACCTTCCAGGGTCTACCCGGACTTGGAACCTACTTCGCCCAGATACAAATCTCGCCCCCGCAGCTTCTCTTCCTGAACGACTTCAGCCTGACCGCTGTAGACGAGGGAGTCTCGGCAACAGGCCACTGGCCGGTCTTTGCACGCGAGCAGCGGGTTGTGGATACCAACATAGTCACGACCGGCGCCACCGGCGATGCGGGAATCACCGCGGCCGCCGCAGCCGCCGCAGCAGCGGCTCAACAAGCCATCGAGCAGACCGCGAGCGACAACTGGGTGAAACAGGTTCGCGCCGCGTTCCAAACAACGCTAACCGCCGCTCAGGCCGCCGGCACGCCCATCGATCCTAACCTGATCAAAGTCTCTGACTCACGCCCGAATGCCCAGCCCCTGCGCCTCTCGCCCTCGGTCGGCGGAAGCGGCAACGACAGCGGCAGCTGGTGGATCAGTAGCGGTGACGACGATGCCCTCGCGCAAATCTTCGCATCCACAACCGGCACCACCGCCGTCGTCTCGATGCCCAGCGTCACCGCGCTCTATATGCAGCCCGGCCCGCGCTGGTATCGTCCCTGGTCGCCGCAGGTCGTACTCAACGATGTGGGCCGTTCCTACCGCTTTGGGGAGGACGGCCGTTTCGATCCCGTGAATGGCACGCTCCTTTGCCGCACCTCCGGCTACACGATCGTTTCCATTTATGCAAGCAACGGGACGCCCGTTTCAGGCAGCCAGATTCTTGCCTCTCCAGCCGGAATCAGCTCCCTGAAGGCCCTGCCCGCTGAAGCCCTTTCGCTTTTGAATGAAGCGGTCTTGCTCAACACGTCGAGCGCGGTATCCATGGCCGCGGTCAGTGCCCCGGCCGCTTCCCGCGCCGCTGCCCAGAGCTACTTCCAGGCCGCGATCCGAGGTCTATACATTGCCCGCTTGACCGATCTGACCGCGGAGCAACTCGCGGCAATTGCCAAAGTCCGCATTTCCGGCGACGCGCCCAGCCCCCTCGCCATCAGCCCATGGGGAAGCGATCAGTGGGATCCGCTCTTCCTCGATTCCAGTTATACGTACACCGAAAGCCTTCTGGAATCCGGTTGGCAGCTTCAGGAAGATTACGTCGAATTGACGCCTTCGGGAAGCGTCGATACCGGCGGCAAGGTCGAAGTTTTCAATGACCGCACTCGCCTTACCGCCACCATCCCCAAGGTGCTCGAAAGCGCGCTAGTCACGCGCCGCACGAACGATCCGCAAGGCAACCCCGTAGTACGCCAAACCCCGCCCAGCGGGCTGACCCAGGAAGTATTTCAAGCGAAGGAGACCATCTCCGCCCCGCTGGTACACACGCTGCTTACCAATACCCCCGGCTCACTTTACGGAGCTTTCGACGATGCCTTAATGGCTCGTGGCTACCGCTCGCGCGCCGGTACGTTGAGCGTGACCCAGCTCAGCATGGTGGACGTCTTCGGCGCCACCAAACAGTGGACCGTCCCCGCCAATACTCTCGCCCCGTCAATTCCCCTGACGCCGCGCCTCCCCTTCTGGGCTCGCCTCGACTTCCGTTTGCAGGCCGCCTCCGATGTCACTATCGAAGCCGATTCAGGCAACTCGTCCATCTGCGGCATCCTGCTGCCTGACTTCCTCGATCACTCTTTACAGGTTTATGACGGTTCCGGAAACGCGCTCGGCCAACTGACCTGCGACCGTGCCCGCTTTGGCGAAGGAGCGTCGGCGACAGCCACCACGCTTCAGGTGAACTTCCTCGCGTACCCCTGGGTGCTCACCCAAATGAACGTCACCAGTTCAGACCCAACCACCATCGTCAATCAGGTGATCGCGAACGTATCGCTGCGGTCCTTCGTGCTTGGAGTGATGCAACAAAGCATGGCCGTCCCCGCCGCGGCCTCACCCAGCGTCTGGTACGAAACCGGCCTCACCGCCATGATGCGCGCCATCGATTCCGTGCGCGCCACTCTCGATCCCTCGGCCAAAACTTCCGACCGCAAAGTCAGTCTCCTCGGCGAACCGATTCTCGTCATGGTCGGACGCGTCACATTCCAAACGAACAACGCCACCAGCGCCGCCGCCGTTGCGACCGGTAGCCCGTTACCTGCCACTCCGCCGGTCCCGCCGATCTCCGTCCGCATCGGCGACATCACGCGCCCCGACGACGGCGTGCTCGGCTTCTTCAATCCATCCGATTCGCCCGCCGATTCCTGCTTCGCCCCGGTCTCCATAGATGCCGCGAATAAGGCGATGATCAACACGCTCAGCCTGAGCTTCTCCTTCAACACCACCGTTGGCGTGCCCGTAAATCACCCCTTCGTCAAGAACCAGGTGAACGTGATATCCGTCCCGCCCGATACCCCCACTAACGTGATCATGCTGACCGATATTCGCGGCTGCATGTACGCCACCTCCGGCGTATTGCCGCGCAAGAAAATCAGAGTACCCAAGGATTTCCTCGACGCCAGCCTGGCGAATATGGAACCGGTCTTCTCCGTCGGCCCTATCTTGACCGTGCCCGGCACGCTGCCGACGGACATCAAGCCGATGATCCCGCCCCCACTGGTCCAGGGCTACGACGCCGATTTCGTATCGAGCGCCGCCGCCGCGGGCAACCCGCCTCCCGAAGTCGCCATGCCGGTTTCCGCTCCGATAGGAGACATGGCCCCCACCCGCGTTACTATGTCGGAAGGCTGGGTCATCATGCGGCAGCACAAGTCGTAACGAGACTTACTAGTACCCGTGCAAGCCCAAGTTCACCGAGACGTATCCTTTGGTATGTACACTAAGGTTGCGTGCGAAGACGTTTTCTTACAGGACTCCTGCTTGGATTCACCGCTTCGATATCCACAGCCCAACAGCCTGCGCCCGGACGGCTAACTTTGAATGCCACTGTTCAAGGATCATTCCAAGTAGCAATCACTTCCGATTTGGGCTCCCCCATCGCCGCATCGGGAACCGATGCCGTTTCTGTCACTCTGCCCGTAACCGGGTCCATGCGATTCGTTCTTCGCGCCACCCAGGCGAACCTCGCAGGCAAGCGATTCAACTTAAAAGTAAAGATTAATTCAAATAAAAAAGGGTGGGCGTTGGATGGCTTAGATATCTCCGGCGGAGATGAGCATTCTATTGCCACAGCGGCGCGATTCGATCTCGATGATCCGCATAACCTGCTGTTTCCAAATGGTTTGACCGAACCAACATCAGTCACGCTCAAAGTGGAAATTTCTAACTGACCAGCATAAGAAAGCCCTGGATTTCCCTGGGACTAACTACGGTTAGTATTCTAACGAATATCTTTGAATCCTTACATCCAAAGGTTATCTTGATGACACATGAAGGGTACTGGATTAATTCGCACATGTTTCATCGCGGCGATTTGCGTTTCCCCAGCCCTGGCGGCTTCTAACCCGCCCACCGCCCAGCTTCTATTCCACGCCAACCTCACGTCGTCGGTAACGCTGGTTTTTCAAAATAACCCAAACGCCGGGAGTACGGGCTACTGTGCGTTGATCAATTCAGGAGCGAATTTCGTAGGGCTTAATCTGGGAAACGCTTCGCAAGTGGTCCCGGACGATCAGGCCTGCGTGCGTTACTTATCCGGTTCCAGTTCCTATACCGTTTCCAGCGCATTTGACGTCGTGGTTACCATCACCAACAGCAGGAGTCCGAGTTACAGCCTGGCGGCCCAGATTTCAACGGCTTCGCCAAGCGGGGTGACGTGGACCCTCAACGGTACCGGCCTTTCCACAAGTTTCAAAACCATTCAGACCGCTAACCCCTACGTAAGCCCGATCACCCAGACGCTCGGCGTCAATGTGCAGAGGGCCGTCGCCGCGCAAACGTTATTCGAATCCGTCAACTTCCTGGCAACCGCGAACTAGCACATGCGCACCCAAATCCCATTTATTTCGCTGCTTGCAACTTCCGTTCTGATAACGGTCTCCTTCAACGCGGAAGGTCAGACCACGGCCACCGGCACCGTAGACGCGCTACTTATCCACAACAGCGGAATCAGCCTCGTCTTCGACACGAATACCTCGGGTGTGGCGCTGGGGACTAGCGGCGCCGCCGCCACTACCCTAAACTTCGGGGCCATCTCGGCCTTCGGAGCCTTGGTCGCCGGGGTCACCCGTTCGGCCGTTCTCTCCAACTTCTTTACGGTGGGAACGCTTTTCAACATACAGGTTCAGGAGGGTGGCGCTACAAGTACCTCGTACCGGCTCACCGCGCAACTGTCCGCCGCCAGTCCTGCGGGATTTAGCTGTGCGGTGGACGGCGTAACCCTCGGCACGGCTTCCAGCCAAATTCAAAGCTCGGCGGCTTACAACACCGACGTGCAGCATGCGTTGAATCTCACGATATCGACAGCTGCGCCCGGGGCAGGGGGCCCGGCGCTAAACACACCCCTCACAACCACATTGAACTTTACGGCAACTGCGAACTAAAAAACAAAACGGAGAGAGAAATAACAATGATTAAGAATCGGCTTTACCTTGCGGGCTTTGTTCTGGTGATTTCCACGGCGTCGTCTCTGGCGGCTCAAACGTCGACCGGAACGCTCACAGTTACCGCCACCGTCACCAGCTCCATCAACCTGATCTTCAATTCGGATGCGTCCGGCGTCGCCTTGACGGGCTCCGGATCCAACGCGGCTACCTTGGCCCTCGGCAACATTTCGGCTTTCGGAACGCTTGCCACCGGAGTCACCCGTCCAACCGTAACCGCCACTACCTTCACGGTGAGCTCGGCGATGGATGTGAACGTTACCAAAGCCAACAGCACCTCGGCAAACTACACCTTGAAGGCCCAACTCGGAAGCGCCGACGCGACAAATTCCTGGACAGTCGGCGGTGTTGCGGTAACCAGCACATCGGCTGCCACGGTGTCCGCGACCGGAAGCTATGCAACCAATAACAATTACGCAGTTGGGTTGACCGTGCCTTTCGCCACCGCCACAGCAACCGTCATCAGCAATACCGTAAACTTCACGGCGACGGCGAATTAACGCCGGACTCGTCCGATGGACAGCGTGTGGCTGGGAATCCTGACGGTGACTGCGGCGTGCGCCGCGCTATCCGCGGCATATGGCGGACAGGGGGTGGTAGTGAAGCGGGGCGCCAAAGCTTTGTCCACCACAATATCCACCCCCGTCAATTCCATCTCCGTCCAGTTGGTATCGCTCGCCGAAGGTGCGGCGTTGACCGGAGCGGCGGGCGGATCCTGGGACCTTGACCTCGGAGACTTTTCCTTCACCGCCGCACCCCGTAAGCCGAATGTCGCCACCAGGCGGCTCGCTTCCAGCCTGCTGGTTTCCTCGGAATTTGGAGTCCTGGTTAGCAGTTCAGCAACGGGAGTAACAGCCACTTTGCTGGCCCTGCTGCAATCTCAGCAGGCAAAATATTCGGTTCGCATCGATGGAATTCTGTTGGAATCGACTCCGGTTCCTGTAGCTTCGCACCTGCGGACAGGGGTCGTGACGCGGCACCGTATCGAACTCGAGTTGCCGGTAACTTTGACCGAAAAAGAAGGGCGCTTGTCCAACGCGATTCAGTTCAGCGTTGTGTCCGAGTGAGGCCACAGGAGTAAAATCATGATCCAGACAATTGCAAAAGGCGGATATTTACTTGACTCAGGTAATCGCTCTCGCCGCGGATTGGTGGGGCGGTCCCCCTGGACCGCGCGGGACGCCGTCATCCCGCTGCCGCAAGCGGAGGCGGCGAGGGCTGCCAACCAACGCAACCTGAGTCAAGTAAATACCCAGCTTGCAAAACTTCCTCTTATCCTCATACTGGGCGGAGCGTTTCTTGCCGGCGGCCAGGCTCCTTACCAGCCCAAACCCACGCTCTCCTTAAGCCCGGCCGTGATTGAGGCCCGCGGCACATTCGGACAGAGCCTCGTGCAATCTCTGACCCTCTCGAATCAAACCCCCGCGGACTTTCCGTTCGAAATGATCGCCAACGACGTGATCGTGAAGGATGGAAAGCGCGAGTTCGCGCCTATGGGAGAAACGCCCCATAGCGTGGCGGCTTCAGCCGTGTTTTCCGAAAGCCGGGGAGTTGTAAAAGCGAACTCCGTACGCCAGGTGGAAATCCGGCTCACCATTCCGCCGGAAACAGACGTCCGCGCCGTCGTAGCCATTTTTCATGGCATAACCGATCTGTCCGGCGGTGAAAATGCCGTCGGTATCACCGCTTCTCTAGGAACGCTGATTACGTTTCAGCTTGGTGAGCCCGTGAAGGTGGAAGCCGGGCCTTTGAGAGTGAGCCCTGCCACCAGTACCTCAAATACCAGCGCTTCCGTCTGGCTCAGGAACCCCGGAAATGAGCCCATCGTGCCCGAAGGCGTCGCGGCCTTCCTCAACGAAAAAGGAGCGCTGGTGGGAAAAGGAAAGTTTCCCGCCCAGCGCCTGCTGCCCGGTGAGCGTTTGGAGTATGTCGCCGAGTATCCGGGCAGCCTGGCCCCCGGTACTTACCGTGTCCTATGCTCGTTCCGCTATGAACGGCAGGACTTCACAACCGAAACCACGCTCAACGTTCCATGACACTGAGGTTGCTGCTGGCATGCGCTTGCGCCTTGCCGGTAGCCTTCGCATCGGATCTTCCCGAACAAACGGTAGCGCCCGAAAAAACCGTCAATCTTGCGGTTTCCGGAGCGATCGCGGCTTACTCTCTGGACGCGGGCATTGTGGAGGCCAGCGCCTCCGGCGGCGTCGTTCTGCTTCATGGCATTTCGCCAGGCCGCACTTCTGTCATCGTGGTTCAGTCCATTGGAACGGTCAGCGTGCCCGTGGTCGTTCCCGAACCGCGCCGGGTCAGTGGGAGGAGGGGTAGTCTCGCGGGCGGCGGACAAGCCGATTCGGCCGAAACCGGCGACTATGAAGCAAGGTACAGTTCCGATCCCCGCCAATTCACCAACATCCTCGACCTGCGCCGGGACGAAGGAGATTCCTTCCGCCGCCTGCAATTGGTCAACACCAACTATCTCGGCGCTGTCTCAGGCTCAAGCCTGGTCTCATTTCCGCTCTTCTCTTACGAAATGGGCAACGCCCGCCGTGACATCGTATTCGTGGATGAAGCTGTTCGCAACTCAAACTTAACTGTGAACGGAGCCTTCATCCGCGGGTTGCACTATCGCGATGGCAAATGGGAGTTCCACATCGGATTTACCTCGCTCGCAACCTTCCAGGACTACTTTCTGGCCACTGACCCGGAGTACGCCGCCGGAGTGACCCGGCGCTTCAAACTCTCCGCCAATAGCGCCTTGGCGGCCAATCTCTATTACTTCCGCAATCCGTTGAAAGAAACCACAGTGTCGCGCAACGGCGCGGTTGGTTCGCTGGTCTACACCTACAAACCGGAAAAGAATCTGAGCGTGACCGGCGAACTGGGAGTCAGCCGCTCGGCCGGCGCTGCGGCCGATGTGCAGTATACGAACTCCAGATTCCGCCTGACATCTTCCCTGCGGTTCAGTCCCGCCAGCTTCGCCGCGCTTGCCATCAATAACCAACATGGCGTGTTCGGCAACGTCGATTTTTCGGCAAACCTTTCGACCAATGTAACTCTCACCGCGCACGTCGACCAGGAAGATTTTCGGCTGCCCATCTACCGCCAGAATACGCTCACTGGTTCGGGCAACCTGACATACAAATGGACGAAGCACACGTCGGTAACGGGCGGCGCTCTCGTTTCCCGTTTTAACTCCGTCTATCCGTCGCCTTTCAACCTCAGAACCACCAGCGGCGTAGCCGGCATGGATTACTTCTCGCACCACTTCAACGCCGGCTTCCAATACCAGCCCACCTTCGATTCCTCGGGACGCCTGGCCAATGGCTACAACGTCAATTCTTCAACCAGCTTCGGCCGTTTTCAGGCCGGCGCCAGCTACCGCCATTCCGTTCAAATTCCTACCCTGCTGACATTCTTCTCCGCCATTCCCGGCCTGCAGGACGCGCTGGAACGCGCCGGAGTCGTCGTATCCGATCCGCAACAACTCCAACAGTTCCTAAGCAACACCGCTTTTCTGCAGACCCTGAGACTTACAGGCGCCTTCAACCTGAACTATGCTCCCGCCCAAAACGACATCGGATTCAACGCGGAGTGGGATGGGAAGGGCGCGAGCCGCCAGCGAATCGCCTTCAGCTTTCTCGATAGCAACACGGAGCTGGTCACTGGCAACTTTCATTTCCGCACCGCGACTCTCAGTTATACGCGCAAGGTGGGCTTCAATAACGAACTCTTCGCGTCCTTCGCGGAGTTTCAGACCAGGACCGGCCCAACCGTCAGTTTGAAGCCCGTGATTCAGATCAGCTTCCGGCATCGTTTCGGGTCGGTCCCGGCGGCCTTGCTGGGCGGCCGCCACGGCAACATCTCGGGCCACGTGTATCGCGACGAGGAGGGGCTTCGGGAGTTTGTTGACGGCACGGAGCTGGGAATGGCCGGTGTCGAGGTTCGCCTGGATGACCGCACCTCCACCCGGACCGATCCCGAGGGCTACTACGAATTCCGCAGGGTGCCTTACGGGATTCATACCGTTCAGGCCAAGATAACCGGTACCCGGCCATACTTCTTCACCACCGATTCGCCCGCCGAGACTCCCATCGATAGCGTGGTGGATATCGGAGTCAGCTTCGTCCGCGGCAAACTCTTCGGCTATCTGAAGACCGATGCCGGAACCCCGATTCCAGGGGTTTCGATACTGATATCCGGAGGCCGCGCCCCGCGGCGGATTCAAACCTCGTTTGACGGCAAATTCTCCATCGATGGCGTCGCCGACGGCGAATACGCGATCTCGACGATTGCGGAAAGCTACCCCGACGGCTACAGTCTCACCGAGCTGCCTACGCGGTCCGTGGTCGTGGCGCCGGATCGCCCCACTCCCGTTGCTCTTGTCGTAAGGGCGTTGCGCACGGTTTCCGGACGGGTGACGGAGCTGGATCCGAAGTCTCTTGGCGCCAAGCCAGTGGAAGGGATCACGGTGACTATTCCTGAACTAAACTTGGCAACCCGCACAGACAGGAACGGCCGCTATCTATTCCGCGATCTCCCGGCCGGGTCGTTCACAGTAAAGGTCGAAAAGTACTCCCATCCAATTGACTTGGCAGGCGAACCCACCAGTCTTTCGAACGTAGATTTCTCCATCAAATAGCCGCCGAGTGTTGAACCGCCATCCCAACACACCGCAACGCCATCCCTACACCGCAACGCTATCCCCCTACACCGCAACCCCCAGAAGCGGTACTGTACGCCTCACCAAGCCGCATTGACGTAACCCGGTCCTACGAAAATACACCTAACGCAGAGTGCTGTTGAATCGATGAGTTAAGGTCGGCGGAGGTACGGAGTTTGCAGGTAATTCCACCACACCCACAAAGTCCTCGGTCTCCTTGATCTTGGACATA
>Ga0302326_10016218_pt1 | contig 15598 bp, 14 predicted proteins | sample Palsa_T0_3_FD_202264 | JGI IMG/M metagenome (GOLD analysis project Ga0302326, IMG submission 202264) | Peat permafrost microbial communities from Stordalen Mire near Abisko, Sweden - Palsa_T0_3 | ecosystem: Environmental > Terrestrial > Soil > Palsa > Peat permafrost | place: Sweden: Abisko...
CTTCTGCGAGGGTAAGCGCCTTTTCGAGCGCGAGGGTGGCAAGGAGGAGCATGACTCTCGGCGTGCCTCGTAGGGAGGAAAAGCCGCCGGGGCCAGTACCATTGCGGGCCGGTCGTGTCCATGGGAGGGCTCCCCGCGGCGTACCGACCCTTGACGCACCTGGTAGAGGGTGCTCGCATACCGGCAGGCTGAAGTGCACCGGCGCGGCAGGGGGCGCCACGTTCATGCGTCCCGAGGGTGACATCGTCGCTGGGAAGTACCGGATCGATAGGCTCCTCGGGGCCGGCGCGATGGGCACCGTATACACTGCGCACCACATTCTCCTCAGGGAGAAGGTCGCCATCAAGTTCTTGCGGCCGGAGGCTATCGGCCACGCGGAGTCGGTGTCCCGCTTCGTCCGCGAGGCCCGTGCGGTCGTGCAGATCCAGAGCGAGCACGTCGTCCGTGTCCGAGACGTCGACATCGAGGACGGCCGACCCTACATCGTCATGGATCACCTAGAAGGCTGCGACCTCGCCGCGTTGCTCCGTGAGAAGGGGCGCCTGCCCGTCGACCAAGCCGTCGATTTCATCGTGCAGACGTGCGACGCGATCGCGAAGGCGCACGAACTCGGGATCATTCACCGGGACCTCAAGCCGGCGAACATCTTCGTCGTCCGGCGCGCCGGCGGAGAGCTATCCATCAAAGTCCTCGACTTCGGGATCTCGAAGACCACCGGGCTTGTCTCGGACACCTTGGCGCCCGAAGACGACCCGCTGAGCGCGATCGTCACGGAAGAGAAGGTCATCATCGGGTCGCCCTTCTACATGTCTCCCGAGCAGATGGAATCCGCGCGCGACGTCGACGAGCGCACCGACATTTGGGCGCTCGGGGTCACGCTGTGCCAACTCATCACCGGGAGGCTGCCCTTCGACGGCACGAACCTCATGCAAGTCTTCTCACAGGCCACGTCGGACAGGCCTTTGCGCTTGCGCGAGTCATCGCCTCACCTATCGCCCGGCCACGAGGCCGTCATTCTCAAGTGTCTGCAAAGAGAGCGCGAAAACCGGTACGGCAGCGTTCGCGAGCTGATCGCCGCGCTCGCGGAGTTAGGGTCGAGCCGAGCGGCCTCGCTGGCACCGCAGAACGCGCGCCGCAGTCCGCACTCGGTCACAGGGACGCTGAACGGGGCCGTCGAGGAACCTTCCGTCGGCGCAGGCACGCTGCACTCGCAGATCACGCCGACGCCCCTCGTGGCGACGGTTCCCGAAGCGGGGTCCGTTCGGCGGAGACGCGCCTTGGCCCTCGTGGCGCTTGTCGCCGTGACCGGGCTCGTCGTAGCCAAGGCCATCGCGCGGGAGGGAGCCGCGGCAGAGGAACGCGCCAAGTCCGCGCGCGTCGACTCCGCGCCCCCGATCGTCCTTTCGGCGCCCGAGAGGGTCATGTCCGGGGGCCCCCTCCCGACCGCGACCGGCGACCGAGCCGTCGCAGTCCCCGCAACCGCCATCTGGGCTGGACCCGCAATCGCGTCCCGGATGCCTCCCCCGTCTGGCGAAGGAGTCCGCCCGCCGACGCTCACCGCGAAGGCGACGCCAGCGGCGATGCCCCAGCCGCCGATCGCCATGACGATGGCGACGACAACGGCGACGACGATGATGACCACGAGCTCGGTTCCGAATCCAATCCCGACCGTCCTCGGCGGGCGGAAATAGGCCCCGAGTAGGAGTGCTCCAGGGAGAGCATTTTTTCGGACATGGGCTACATCCGAGAGAAGTCCACTGATCGGACGCTGCCCCTCGGCCCGGAGCAGGTGATAGGGCGCGCGCCGACGTGTTCGTTGCGCCTCGCCGGGCGCTACGTCTCGGCGCAGCACGCACGCTTGCGCTGGTCTGGACAAGGTTGGGAGGTCAAGGACCTCGGCAGCCGCAACGGGACGTTCGTGGACGGCGCTCGCCTCGCGCCGGGCGAGGGCCAGGCGGCGCGCCGTGGCTCCCGGATCGCGTTCGGCAAGCTGGACGAAGAGTGGGAGCTCGTGGACGAATCCCCGCCGCGCGTGATGGCGATCCCGGCGGACGGCGGGGAGCCCGTTCTGATGGAAGGAGAGCTCTTGGCGCTGCCCTCGGCCGACGACCCGCGCGTGACCATTTGCCGGAGCGCCGCGGGGCTCTGGGTCACGGAGCAGGCGGACGGTGCCGTCGCCCCCATCGGCAACCTGGAGATCGTCGACATCGGCGGACGCATGTGGCGATTTTCGTGTCCCGAGGAGATCTGTGCGACCACCTTTGGGTTCTCGTCGACGGAGCTGCGCGTGCGACAGCTGCATCTTTCGTTCTCGGTGTCGCGCGACGAGGAGCACGTCCAGCTTCTCGTGACGTGCGGCCAGCGCACGCTCGACCTCGGTACCCGTGCCCGCAACTACCTCTTGTTGACGCTCGCGCGCCGTCGCGTGGCAGACGCAAAGGAGGGTTTGCCCGAGGCGTCGTGCGGGTGGATCTACCAAGACGACCTGTCGCACGACCCCAGCATGGCGCCCCCTCAGCTCAACCTCGACGTCTTCCGCGTGAGAAAGCAATTCGCCGCCGCCGGGGTGGTGGATGCCGTGAACGTCATCGAACGACGGTCGACGACACGCCAGATACGCGTCGGCACCGGGCAGATCGCGATCAGGACGATATGATCGCCTTGGCGACGCGGCGCGGGCCGTACACCTTGACGCGCAGCTGCCCGGTTGCTCGTGTAGCGCAGCGGTCGGACACGGCGGTCCCTCCAGCGCGTCTTCCGCCGGGATGCGGAGCGGCTTTTGCGAGGGCGTCATCATGCGCGTAAGGGGTCTTGCGCTAGGGATGATATGTGGGCTCGCCCTGTGCGCTTCAGCCCGGCCGGCGGGAGCCACCCCAGTCACGTCCTCCGCGTCAGCCGCCCGTACCGCCGCAGAAGACGCGGACGCGCTGTTCCGGCGCGCGATCCCGCTGATGGAGCAGGGGCTGTACGCCCAGGCCTACCCAATGCTCGCGCGAAGCCAGGAGCTCGATTCGCAGCTTGGGACCAAGCTGCATCTGGCCTACTGCCTGGAGAATCTCGGAAGAACGGCGACGGCTTGGTCGCTGTGGCTCGACGCCGCGACCGAAGCGGATGCCAAGCACGAGCCGGATCGCGCGAGCTACGCGCGACAGCGGGCGACGGTGCTCGAGCCTCGCTTGCTGCACGTCACCGTGGCGGTGAGCGAGCAGCGGGACAGCGACCGGATCGTCGTGCAGCTCGACGGTGCCGTTCTGCCGAAAGACCATTGGGGTATCTCTCTGCCCGTGGACCCCGGGCCGCACTGGGTTCAGGCGAGCGCCGACGGGAGGCGTCCCTGGTGGGCGAAGATCGACGTCGACAACCAGCACTCACCGGTCGTTGCTATCCCCGTGCTGAAGAGCGACGCCGTGGCAAAAGATGCGACGCCGCCCATGCATTGGTCAGCCCGGCGCATTGCGGCTGTCGTCATGTGGGGTGTCGGTGCGGCCGCCGTCGTGGGCGGAGTGGCGCTCGTCCTGTCGGCAAAGGCCACGTACGACGCCGCGGGCTGCCAGGGCCAGTTTTGCACGTCGGCCGGGTACGACGCACGATCGACGGCCATCAAGGAGGCGAACGGCGCGACCGCAGTCCTGGTGGGTGGCGGCGCGGCTTTTCTCGGTGGCACGCTGCTGTGGCTCACCGCGCGGGTCCGGGTGGACGAGGTAGAATTCGGGCCCATCGCCGGTCGGAGCGCGCTGGGGCTTTCACTCGATGGGAAGTGGTGACCGAGCGACCGACCGACCGGTTACGGGCAGTCCGGGCAAGACTCCAGGCACAGGAACAGGGCATTTGCCGCCCCCGCGCCGAACGTCAAGTCCGTCAGGCGATTCAAAACGGTGCCCGGATCAGTGGTCTCCAGGCCTCTTTGCTCCGCTGTGACACACGGCGCATCCGATCCGGGCCCGGTCATGCTGCACTGGAGAGTACTCTCGGAGAAGCCGCAGTAACAGGCGTCGACTCCCGTTCCGAGATAGCACTGGCTCGTGAAGATGCAGGAGAGTGCGGCCAAACAGAGATCCTTGCGCAGTTGCCCCGCCACCGGACCTGCCGCCGCCGTTTGAAGGCCGAAAGACTCACAATACAAGCTGGGATCTGGACATTGGCTCTCGGTGCACGTCAAGCAGCCCGCGCCGCCTTCCGACTCGATGAGGCACTGCGTCGCCGTCCCACAGGCCGAGCCAGCGTCGGCTCCCGTCTCCGAATCCGCCTCTGGCCCGGCGTCGCCCGGCCCCACGATCGTGTCGTCGGGCGAATCGGTGGAGCCATCAGAATTGACGCCGGCATCGCCCGCCTCGCCGTCGGCCGCTGAATCCGCCGAAGAGTCCCCGTCGCTCGGCGCGTCGGCCGCTGAATCCGCCGAAGAGTCCCCGTCGCTCGGCGCGTCGGCCGCATCGGCATCGCGGCTGGTCGTCGCCCCGGCATCCGCCGCAGCTTCTGGTTGCGGCACGCCGTGATCCTCGGGCGCCTCCGAGCTTCCGTCTGCCGCCCCCGTCCCCCCCAAGTCGGATGAACACCCAGCGATCGCGCGACCGGCCGCCGCCGTCACGACCAGGACCGAGGCCACGAATTTCCATGCAGCCTTCATGTCGAGATCTCCGACCTTCGAACTATCCCAGCGAATCTGTCACAGGTACTCGTGGTTGTCGCCGTCCTTGTCTAGGAGCATCGTGAAGCCACGGACCTGACGCTCGAACCGGCCCTCGCCAACGATCAAGGCGATGCTGACGAGACTGCGAGCATATTCGGGTTTTCCTTTCGGAAACGAAGCACAGAGGACTCCCTGAAGGCTGGCCCCCCGCTCGAGCTCCAGGACGGCCTCAGGGGAGCGCCGCTTGGAATCGTGCACCTCGACCAGATGTTGTTCCTCCGGCCCCAGCGTTCCCGACGCGATCGGGGCCCCCCCCACCGAGAAAGCACTGACCGACAGGTCGGCTTGCACGAGCCCGCGTCCCTTCCTCGCCGCGACGAGAACGCGCGCACTGCCTCGCCCGTGACCGATGGCGAAACCGACGAAGATTCTCTGGTCGGCCAGATCGGGCGCGCCGGTGACCCGGAGGCGATCGCTCGCAGTTCGCATGGCAGCCGAAGCACCGCGTATCTGGGTGAAAATGGATATGCTGTACGGAGAGTTTGGCCCCGGCGCAGGAGAATTGCCCGAGCACTCGTTGGCGATTGCCGTCGTCGAAACCGTGGCCCATAGATACCCTTTCGCTGGGTTGCCCGTGCCCACGATTGCGGTGCTGGGTTTCCAGATCGTCGTGCCGACGCCGTTCGCGCCAGGACCCACATATTGGGAACCGCTCGGCGTCCAGATCTGCGCTGGATTCACACTCCCTATGTCAGCCGGCAGCGGGACGATGGGCGCACCCAGACCCGTCTGTTGCCAGGAGAACAAGATAGTCCCTTCTCGTGCGAAATCATCCGGACCACCGGGGTTGGTGGCCTGTGCTTGCACCTCCGCGTCGGATCCCACCTGGACGGGGCCGCCCCCCGAGATTGGGTTGAACATGGACAGGAATGAAGAAGAGTTGAATTGCAAATTAGGGCATCCCATGACTTGGCTCCTTTTTTTTGGTTGGATAGCTCGGTCGCGCTCGTCGTCATTGATCGTGAGAGTAGGCAAACCATGCATAAAGGAGGGGCTCCTCCTCCGTAGAATAGTTGGACGTCGGCACCTCCTCCGGAAACCCGGATGACAGATAGTCGCTGACTTCAGTTGGCGTGCCACCGTAAGCCCATGGGCCGCTCGACTCGGCTTTGAGCTCGATGTCGACGTCCATCGAGGACGATGCGAGGCAAACCCAGATGGGAGTCGAGGGCTGAGCGGTCGAACCACAGCCCGTTGGAATCGCGGACTCGGCCATCAGGTCGGCGTGGATTCCGGAGATAGGCTCTTCGTCGGTCTGCCCCAGACGCGTGCCCGGATGTCCGTCGAGCCCGTCGCCGTAGATGCCAAATCGGAATTGTGCGTTGCTGTCCGCTGGAGTGTGAAGCGAGATCCCGACCCCTGTGATATATCCGCATGACGGTATCTGTATCTCGATGCACTCGATAAATTGTTCGGTTAAGAGATCGACGTGGTCGTCGCCGTCGGTCGAGAGGCCAATTACCAGGGCCGGGTCACACGTCGAGCCCTTGCATACGCCGAACATGGGACACTCCGTCGAGCAGACGTCGCCGTCGGCCGTGTCGTCCGATGCCTCGGCGGACGCATCGGGAACCGAAGCCTCCGTCGCGGTGCCGCAAACGTGATCCAGGCACGACCCGCCGGAAGGGACGTCCGGAGGCGTGCAATCGCGATTCGTGTTGCACTGGACCGTGCAAGCGTTGGAACGGCAGACGAGGCCGTCAGTGCAGTCCGAATTGAGGAAGCACTGCGCGACGACCCCTTGCTGGAACCCCAGTACATCGCTGCATGCTCCCAAGGCCACCAACGGTGCCCCGGCCACGGCTAGGGCGATTGCGCGCGCCGCTCGAGGAATGGCGAGCGCCATCACGATCCTCCGATCGGCCCTGAATCCCGGGCGGTTCGCCGCACTCCGGCACCCGCCGGGCGTCGCTCGTAGATCGGTCCTGCGCGGACAGGCCGCCGTGGCACAGGGCTGCTCTGCACGCCGTAAACCCGAGCACTTGCGGACGGGTGCGTCAAGAGACTGCGCGCTCATGGGTCGGGCCTTCCGCGCGTCGCGCGATAGCCGACGAGCGACCTTTGGAAGGGGGGGGAGACATCAGCGTCGGTCCGGTGCACTGTAAGAGCAGGGCGGGGCCGTCAGCCATTTCAGGTGATTGCAGCGGGGGGGCTCGCCTCCTTCTTTGCCTCGACGACAAGTGCCTGAGTTTTCGTCCCTTGACGCGCGCCCGGCTCTGCTCTCCCGCTACTTCGCCACCGCGGGCGCAATCACCGCCGCCGCCGTCGTCGCGAGGGCCTGCGCCGCCGCCTTGCGCTGCTTCTTTCCTTTGGTGCCGATGGCAGCGCGCGTGGCCCTTCCCTTGGCGACGCCACGGGCCCTGGCCACGGCGCTCGTCTGCGGGGTCTTGGCCTGGGTGATGCCGAAGATCTGGAGCTTCGGATTGGACTTGCCGTAGCGACTGTGGAGGAACGCCTTCAGGTCCACGAGGAGGGGCGCGGTGTCACCCACCGTCAGCGCTTCCGCCGACACCGCCGCGTGCAGCGCCAGGCGCGCGACCTTGGTGTTCTCCGCCGCCGCGATGCGAGCCTCCAGCCGAGAGACCACCTGCGTCTTCTGGATGGGCTGCTCGCGGAACACGAATGCCGTGATGTCCGTGAGCTCGGTGTCGATGCCGTTCACCATGGCGGTGAACTGGGCGAGCACCTTCGCCCGCAGCTCGGCGACGTTGATCTTGCCGATGGTGGTGTCCGTCGTGAAGGTGCTGGGCGAGGAGGTGCCGTCGTTCTGGATCGTCGGGGTAGTCATGGGGTCCTGCCTTCCGGGAGGGCGTCTCTTGCCCCCCTCACCTCCACATCGGAAAAAACAGACAAAGTGCGGGGTGGTTTTTTTGAACGGCTGTCGTTTTTTGGTCGCCGGCCGTCTCTGGAGAGCCGCCGGAGCCACGAGCGACACGTCCTGCATGGGTCCGAGACCCTGTAAGGGATGGGATCGGGGGCGCTGCCCCCCAAACTGGGTCGGGAGCACACTCCGGACGGCGGACGGACCTCTGGATCGAGTCACGCGGCCTCTCGATCGAGCCACGACACGAAGGGCTCGACCCGCGGCACGAGGCCATCGACCCGATGCACGACCGTATCGGCTCGAAGGACGTGCCGACCGCCCTGGAGAACGACCGGGTCGGCTCGCTGAACGAATGGGTCGCCTCGGGGATCGAGTGGCTCGGCTCGTTCGAAAGGGGAGGCGTGGGCGATCCAGAGGCTTCGTGGCCTGACGAAGAACCGCTGGCTCGCCATCCACGTCTGTCGTGCCGCGACCTGAAGGTCAAGACGCCCGACCGACGGGGGAAGAGACTCGCTCCACGCATGGCGAGGCTCGAACCAGAAGCCGCGTGGCCTTTTCCCGTCGCGGCGGAGCGCGCCATCGCGCTCACGACCGCGGCGGTGAAGGCGAGTCCTATTCGCCGGCCCCCGGCGAGGCGGAGTCCTGACCGTTGACGGTGGCTTCCACCACGAGGACCAGCAGCTCAGGGGGGGACCAGATTTGCACGCCGGCCACGCTGTCGATCACCAGGGTTCCGTCGTTCTGCAGCACGAGGTATGCGCCGGGCGAGAACGTCCCGGAATGCCACGGAATGATGCCGTTGACGAAGAGGTCGCCGGACGTCTCCATGACGCAGACGACGTGACTCCCGGAGGTGCCCGTCTCCCAGATTACCGTCCCGTTCTTGGTCAGAACGAGGTTGCCGTCGACCTGCATGGTCAACGTGTACGTCCCATTCGGCGAGACGAGTGTTCCCCCCTTGGGGAGCGTTTGACCCGAGCCCAGTATGTTCGTCATGTGAGTACTCCTTTGATGCAAACGGTTAAAAGCTCGCCATGGTGGAGACCAACCTGTTCGTCGGCCCGGTCACGGAGAGCTCGGTCCAATTCGTGCCATCCCATATCCACGTGTCTCCAAGCAGAACACCGTTGACGTCTTCGCCTCCGAAGACGACGACGTGACCGTCGAGCGTGGCGCTGGCCGCCGAGTCCCGCGCCTGCGGCGAGCCGACGGGTCGCTGTTGCGTCCAGCTCGTCCCGTCCCACGTCCACGTGTCGTCGAATTCGTCCGTGCCGTCGTAGCCCCCGAACAGGACGACCCGTCCGTTCAACGTCGCCGCGGTGGCCCAGTAGCGCGCCGGAGGTGACGACGTGCCGATGACCTCCGTCCATGTCGCGCCGTCCCACACCCAGGTGTCTCCCAGCGCGGTGCCGGTGCCGTCGTCGCCTCCGAAGAGGACCACGCTCGCTCCGAGCGTCGCCATGACGGCGCCGCTGCGCGCCGGCGGGGGCTGAGTCACGTTCGGCTCCGTCCAGATCGTCCCGTTCCATACCCAGGTGTCTTGCTCGGCCGGCTTGCCCGACCCCTGGCCGCCGAACACGACCACCGTTCCGCCGAGCGCCGCCATCGAGGAATTCTCCCGCGGAGGAGGTGAACTGGACGGCGTCTGCTGCGTCCAGATGGCGCCGTTCCATTTCCACTGATCGCTCAGGTCTGTCACGTTGCCGTCTGCGTCCACGTTGGCGCCACTGAACAGCAGCGCCTCGTTGCACACCCCCGCCATGACGGCCTCCGCACGCAGCGGGGGCGGCGGATCAGGGCTCAGTCGCGTCCAGGCAGCGCTGTTCCAGAGCCATGTGTCGCCCACGATTCCGGTGACGTCGATGCCCCCGAAGAGAACGACTCCCGACGTCGGCGGCGGAGCCGGACAGCCACTGTCCCCCGCCTCGTTCGCCCCATCCCCCGGGGCGTCGCCCCCACCATCGCCCGGCGCGTCCGCTCCAGATTCCCCCGGCGCGTCGACGCTGACATCGCTCGGCGCGTCGGCTCCAGACTCTCCCGGCGCGTCGACGCCGACATCGCTCGCCGAGTCGGGTTGTCCCGCCTTGGGAGGCGGGGCATCGTCAGGTGCCTCCCCATCTACCGGATCGCTCACCGGGGGGACCAGACACACCGAGCCGCCCGCCACCGGCATGCACGCGGTTCCGCCCTTGCAGTCGAGCGCGCTCGCGCAGACGTCCTGGCATGCCGAACTGAAACAGATCTGCGAGCTCGGACAATCGCTGGTCGATGCGCACGGGCTCGTCGACGACGGGGACGGAGCGTCGAGCAGCAAGCTGCACCCCGAAGAGAGCAGCAGTCCGGCGACGATCGCCGCATCCACGGATACCCCGAGTCGATGCGGCTTCATGGCCATTCACCTCCGACAGCGAGCGACCACGGACCCTGCGCGATCGAGGGTCTCACGGTGACACCGTATCCATGCTCGGCAGCGCGCGGCGCGATGAGCCACAACAGCGCGCCGAAGGCGACCGCGCCCGCCCCGAGGGCCAGCGTCGCGTCGGAGATCCGCGCGTCGTCGATGGCGCGCGTGCGATCGCTCGCGCCGGTGGGGTTGCATCGATTCGCCACGCAGTTTCGGTCGTCGAGGGAGGCCTGCTCGTTGGTCAGCGCGGCCAGCCCGAACGCGGCGCTCACGCCGAGGACGGCAAGACCGACGCCCCCCGTCACCCATGCCGCGCTCCTCGGCGGGGAGAGCCTGTCTCTCCCGGGGGTCGCGCTGTCGGGGCTGGGGACCGCGGGAGGACCCGGCGCCGCGGAGACCACAGGGGGCTCCGGCGCGGTGAGCACGGGCACGGTGAGCGCCGGCACGGGCCGCTCGCCGATGGTGAACGTCGACGACCATGGCCGGAGGCCGTCCCCCGTCGCTCGCAGGACGTACTCGCCGGGATCGAGGGGCATCGGTTGTCCCCACGACGCTCGCGAGAGTGGCGCGTCGTTGAGGGTGAGCTCGACGCGCTCGCGTCCTGGTTGCTCGGCCACGTCCACGGTCACCACCGCGACGCGAGGGCACAGGCGCTGGACGTGCTCGAGCGCCAAGCGCGCCCGATCCGACTGGGCCTTCCGCGCGGCGCCCGCCGCGGCATCGCGCCACATCGAACAGGCGCTGGCGACCTTGCCGAGGTTCTCGTAACAGAGGGCGAGATTGAGCATCGTGCCCACCTGGGGGTCGAGCTTTTCGCTCTCGGCGAACTTGGGGCATGCGTCGGCAAAGGCCTCTTGGTCCATGAGCTTCTTGGCGTCGTCGAAGAGGGCGTTCGCCTTCGACCGGCCGTCGTCCGGACCCTCGGCGCGAGCGGACGAGCCCGAGGTCCACGCGGCGGCGAGAACCAGCGCCGCGTGCGCGGAGCGGAGGAGCCCTCGTCGCTTGCGAAAGCGCGCCATGGTCGGACCTTGTGGTAGTAACTCTCCAGGCGACGGTCTATCGCAAAGGATTGCAGTCTGTGGTTGCGCAGGGTCGCGTGTGCGGGCCTTGACGCGTGCGTAGGGTCGTGGTCACGTGGCCATTAGGGTTCGTCCGTTCGCACAAGGAGAGTCCGGCGATGAGTCACGGGCCAGCGGAGCTACCGAACGGGGTGCGCGAAGGCGACATCCTCGCTGGTAAGTACCGCATCGGCGCGACGGTGGGAGCCGGCGCCATGGGGACGGTGGTGGCTGCGCACCACCTCATGCTCGACGAGAAGGTGGCCATCAAGTTCCTGCGAGGCGATCCAGGCGAGCGGGGCGACGCCGTGGCGCGGTTCGTGCGGGAGGCGCGCGCGGCAGTGCGCCTGCGGAACGAGCACGTGGTGCGCGTGCTGGACATCGCCGAGCTCGAAGGCGGCCCCCCTTACATCGTCATGGAGTTCCTGGACGGCTGCGACCTCGCCGACAAGCTTCGGGCCGGTGGACCGCTGCGCGTCGCGGAGGCGGTCGGCTACGTGCTCGAAGCATGTGAAGCGATGGCCGAGGCCCATCGGATGGGGATCGTTCACCGCGATCGGAAACCGGCCAACCTGTTCCTCTCCGAGCGGATCGGGTCGCCGCCCAGCATCAAGGTGCTCGACTTCGGAATCGCCAAGACATTGCGCCTGGTGCCGACGACCTTGAGCCTCGACGAGACCGCGCTGTCCGCGGGCATCACCCAGTCGAAGGCCATCCTCGGCTCGCCGTTTTACATGTCCCCCGAGCAGATGGAGTCGTCCGGGGACGTCGACGCGCGTACGGACATCTGGGCGCTGGGAGTGACCTTCTTCGAGCTCGTCACCGGCCGTCATCCGTATACCGGAAGCTCGCTCATTCAAGTGTATTCCAGCATGATCTCCCAGGACTCCGGCTCCTGGAGCGCTGCCCTGGCCAACCATCCGGCCGGCTTGCAGACCATTCTCGCGCGCTGTCTGGCGCACGATCGAGAGGATCGCTACGCGAACGTGGGCGAGCTCGCGAACGCGCTGGCGCCCTTCGGATCGGCTCGCGCGGTCGCCTCAGTCCAGCGTATCGGTCGAACGCTGGCGGAGGCCGCCGCCGAGGACGGGCATTCCGCCGCACCGGTCGCTCTTCACTCGTCGAACTCGACGCCGCAGGACATCGAAAAACCCCCTTCCTCCGGCGCAGCTGGTTCCCGAGGCAGACTGGGAAGAGTGCTCGGGTCGGTGTTCGTTGGAGGCGTTTTCGCGAGCGCTTACCTCGCCGTCGCGGGGCTGGCGCGAAACCAGGGGGTCGAGTCGCGCAAGACAAGCGCGGTGGAGGCCATTGCAGCGCCGGTCGAGGCGGAGTTTCCGCTGTCCACCGTCTCGACGTCTCCCGTCGAGCCGGAGCGCGATACGCCAGCGAGCCCCGGTGCTCCGGCCCTCACCCGCGCGTCGGTGACCCTCGCCACGCGAACCGGGGCCTGGCCCCGGCAGGACGCCGCCGCCGGCGTCACGGCATCGCCGCATGCTCTTCCCTCGGGAGCGGCGGTGGGTGTGTCCGTCTCGGCCGCACACCCGGAAGCGCCGGTGGCGGGCGGGGCGAGCTCCGCGACGTCCGACGGGTCGACCTTCGGCGCACAGAGGATCAAGGAGATGCTGGGCGCACGGGAGTGACGAGCCGACCTTCGGGACGCCCTAGGGGCGGCGAATGCCGTCCCCGTCCTGGGAACGTCACGACGGAGTCCGTCGGGGCTTTGCCCGACGGTCTCCTAGCCGACCTTCGGGAGGCTGTGGCGTGTGATTCACACGCCCTCAGAGCGTCGCGATCGAGATCCGCGCGGTCCCCACGCGCAGCTGCCACGGCCGAGGGCGTCGTTCGACGATGGCCGCCGCGTCGAGGACGCCCACCTTCGCGAATTGCTGGCGGATGCGAAACACGTGACAGTTCAGCTGCGGCGACGCCATGCTCGGGTCGTGGGAGAGATCCTCCTGGTCGATCCAGCCGCACGACGCCTCCGGCAGCCCCTGCGTCGTCTCCGCAAGTCGACGGCGCCCGAGGGTCAGGAGCAGATAGTTGTGCTGGCGCGCGCCCAGGTCGAAGTCCCTGTCGCCGCAGGTGACGCGGAGGTGCACGTGCTCTTCGTCCGTGGACACGGAGAAGAACAAGGCGAGGTCTCGAACCTCGCAGCCCAGGCCGGGGGAGAGGTCGGACACGGCGAGCGTCGACGGGGACATGTCGGAGTGGGAGAATCGCCACAACCTGCCGACCGCTTCGAAGGTCTGCATGTGGGCAATCGGTCGGGGCGCCTCGTCCGGCGCCTCGAGAAGCCACGAGCCTTCCATGGTTCGATAGATCGTCGCCCGGGGATCGTCACTGGACGGCAGGGGGATGAGCTCCCCGTCGAGCGTGACCGGCTCGCCTCCGTCGAGCGGCACCACCATCGCCAGCGGGGCCGAATCGTCGACCATCTCCCAGTCCTGCTCGACCCGGCCGAAGCCCATCTTGCTGCCCGTCTCGACGATGTGTGGCACGCCCGGCTCGATCCGGCGGCCGTCCAGGTACGTTCCGTTGCGGCTCCCGCGGTCCTTCAGCTCCCACAGCTGACCGGTCCAGCGAAGCTCGGCATGCACACCGGAGACGTAAGGCTCCTTCAGGGTCAGGGAGCACTTGGGAGCAGGGGTACGCCCGATGACGTAGTCCGACTCGAGCACGCGCGTTCGGCCGGTCGACATCTCGCGAATCGCACCCATCTTCGACGCCTCTCTTCCGGCCGGCATCCGGTCGTGGCCGAGCCTCCCATGCGCGGTCCGAGGATGGCACGAAACCTCGCCGTAGCAGGGCCGAATCACGCCCGAGATCCGGCGCGTGCGAGGCTGCCGACCCAGGCGTCATGCAGCTCGAAGCGCTTCAATCGCTTGCGCTCTCGGTCGCCGCCGCGCGTTCGCCGGACTCCGTTCTTTCCGAGATGGTGCGCGGCCTGGGCATGACCGAGGGGATCGCCCTCGCGCGGGTGTGGCTTCTGCGCGAGGAGCCCGGCGCGGAGGTCTACCTGGAGCTCAAGGCCAGCATCGGCGTGTCGGTCGTCGATCCTTCGGTGCGCTGGACCCGCACCGACGGGGGCCATGCCCGGATGCCTCTCAGCTACGGCAAGGTCGGGCAGATCGCAGCGTCGAACGCGCCCCTGCTGCTGCAGCGCGGCCCGAACAACTGGATCCTGCAGCCGGGATGGGCCGATTCCGAAGGCATCCAGTCCTTCGCCGGGCAGCCGCTGGCCTTCCGGGGTCAGGTGCTGGGGGTCGTGGCCCTCTTCAGCCGCAAGCGCCTGGAGACGCACGACCTGAAATGGCTGCGCGTCTTTGCCGACCACGCCGCGGTGGCGATCGCCAACGTGCGGGCTTTCGAGGAGATCGAGCGGCTGAAGGAGCGCGCCGAGCACGAGCGCGACTACCTGCGCGAGGTCGTGCGCCATGCGCTGCACGAGGACGACCTGGTGGCGGTCAGCTCGAAGATGAAGCACGTCCTGCAACAGGCGGAGCGCGTCGCGGAGACCGACTCGTCGGTGCTGGTGCTCGGCGAGAGCGGGGTGGGCAAGGAGCTCATCGCCGCGGCCATCCACCGCATGAGCCGGCGGCGCGACGGGCCGCTGGTGCGCGTGAACTGCGCGAGCGTGCCGCACGAGCTCTTCGAGAGCGAGTTCTTCGGGCACGTGCGCGGGGCCTTCAGCGGCGCGTTTCGCGACCGGCAGGGCCGCTTCCTGCTCGCCGACGGCGGGACGCTGTTTCTCGACGAGGTGGGGGAGATCCCGCTGGACCTGCAAGGCAAGCTGCTGCGCGTTCTGCAGGAGCGGACCTTCGAACCGGTGGGCGACGACCGCACGAGGACGGTCAACGTCCGCGTCATCGCCGCGACCAACCGCGATCTGGAGGCCGAGGTCGAACGCGGTCGCTTCCGGCGCGACCTCTACTACCGCCTCAGCGTACTCCCCCTGGAAATCCCCCCGCTGCGCGAGCGCCGCGACGACATCATCCCCATGGCGCGATGCTTCTGCCGGGCCGCCGCGCGGCGGCTGCACAAGCCAGAGCCCGCGCTCGACGCCGCAGCCCAGGCCGCGCTGCTGGCCTACGATTTTCCCGGCAACGCGCGCGAGCTACAGAACATCGTGGAGCGCGCCGTGGTCCTCGGGCCCACCGCCGACGGGACGCTGCGCTTCGACCTGGCGAGGACGTCCGGCTCGTCGCGGCCCCCCGCGACGACGAACGGTCTGCCGGGCGACCCCGAACAGCACGCCGACGTGCTCCCGGTCTCCGTCCTCCGCGCGATGGAGCGCCGGAACATCGTGAACGCGCTGGAGCGGTGCGACTTTCGCGTCGCCGGCGACCATGGCGCGGCGCGGATGCTCGGAATGAGCCCCAGCACCCTCGCCTATCACATGAAGCAGCTCGGTGTCCGCAGGCCCAAGTAACGTCGCCCCGAGCGCCGGGAGCGATGGAGGACTGCGTCGACGGAGTCTGTCCGGGCTTTGACCGACCGGCTCCTAGCCCGGATTATTCACGACCTTGTCGAGCATGGCGCGATTCCTCGGCGCTTTCCGGGCATCTCGACGTCGGTCGTGCTCGCAAGACGGCAAGTCTTGCTCCGCGCGCCCAACGCCGATCTGC
>Ga0302326_10016220_pt1 | contig 15598 bp, 13 predicted proteins | sample Palsa_T0_3_FD_202264 | JGI IMG/M metagenome (GOLD analysis project Ga0302326, IMG submission 202264) | Peat permafrost microbial communities from Stordalen Mire near Abisko, Sweden - Palsa_T0_3 | ecosystem: Environmental > Terrestrial > Soil > Palsa > Peat permafrost | place: Sweden: Abisko...
CGGCAGCGTTCGGGCCATGCTGCATAACGGTACGCGGAACGGACATTCGGACCGCACCATCGTGCCGCCCGATGAACCGCGCCCGGGCGCGGGCCGTGAAGGCCGGGGATAGGCTATGGCCGATCACGTTCGAGGTGTGCGGCTTTGGGAGGCGGGGACAATGCGCTGGGATCATACGCGGGTGCTGGTAACGGGAGGAGCGTCTTTCATTGGTTCGGCGCTGGTCGACGCGCTGGTCGAGCGTGGCGCGCGGGTGCGCGTCACGGACAATTTGAGCAGCGGCAAGCTCGAAAATCTGCGCCAGCACCTGAAATTCTGCGACATCGAATTCCAGCAGAACGATCTGCTGGAGCCTTCCGTGGTGCGCCAGGCGGTGGCCGGCATGGACATCGTGTTTCACCTCGCCGCCGATCATGGTGGACGCGGCTACGTGAGCCGCCACCAGGCGGATTGCGCCAGCAATTTGATTCTGGACGGCCAGGTGTTCCGTGCCTGCGCGCGCGCCGGGGTGCGCAAAGTGGTCTACGCATCATCAGGCTGCGTTTATCCCGCCTATCTGCAGACCGATCCCCACCAGGTGTTGCGGCTCAGCGAAGACAAAGCCGGGCCGCCTTTCGATGCGGACAACATGTACGGCTGGGCCAACGTGATGGCCGAACAAACCCTGCAGGCCTATCACCGCGAGTTCGGTCTGCGCTCGGTTTCGTGCCGCTACTTTACCGTTTACGGCGAACGCGCCCGGGAACAGCACTCCATGATCGCCATGATTGCCCGGGCCTTCCTGAAGCAGGACCCCTTTGTGGTGTGGGGCAACGGCGAGCAGGTGCGCGACTGGACCTACGTCGCCGACATTGTCGAAGGCACCATTCGCGCGGCGGAGGTGGTCGACGATGCCGCATGCATCAATTTGGGCACCACCGAAGGCACCCGCGTGCTCGACGCCGCCGAAGAGATCCTGCGCTACTCAGGTCACCGCGCGCGCATCGAACTGCATCCGGAAATGCCTACCGGCCCCATGAATCGCGTGGCCGATACCTGCCTGGCGCGCGAACGGCTGGGCTGGGAACCGCAGGTGAAGTTTATCGACGGTCTGCACCGCACCATGGATTGGTATTTCAAAACCAAGCGGCGCGATCAGGTAGAAGCCATTCTAGGCCAGGTATCCTCCGGCCGCGTTTCGCGGGCCTGCCCCGAAACGATTGACGCGGCCGCAACGGTGAATTGATGCATTTACGCTCCTCATCTTGGTGGAACTCGGCCTCCTTCGCGGTGGGCGTTGCGGGCGTGCATCCTACGCCGGTGGAAGAGCCCGTCTCGTCCCCACCGTCGCCCGCCGGCCCCGATTGGCCGGGTTCCAATGGCGCGGCGCCGGTCGAAAAAGAAGTGGGCCGGCGGCGATACAAAGGGCTGGGCCGCTGGGTTCAGGGTTGCTACGCGCTGATCGATATTATTTGCGTGGTGTTGAACGCGGTGCTGGCTTTCTACCTGCGATTTGCGCCCGCCGATCTGCGCAGCCTGATCATGACCGGCCGGCTGCGGGTTCCCGAACACCAGCCGCTCTCGCAGTACTGGGGATTCCTGCTGCTGTACGTCGCGCTGATCCTGCTCTTTTGCCAGGGGCAAGACCTCTACCGCACCCCGCTGGCGCGCTCTTCTTCCCGGGAATCGCGCGCGGTGGTGAATGCGGTTTTCTTTGCCACCTTGCTGCTCACCGCCTTCATCTACCTTTCCGGCGTGAAAGTGGTCTCCCGAATGATCGTGGCCATCGCCTCGCTGCTCAATGTTCTCGCTCTGGTGGCGTGGCGCTACGCCAAGCACCAGTTGGTGCTCCGCCGCATGGAACAGGGCATCGGCGCGCGCAATGCCTTGATCGTGGGCGCCGGCCGTGTGGGCCAGGCGCTGGCCCGCGAACTGGAATCGAACAAGCTGCTGGGCTATCGCTTCAAAGGGTTTCTCGACGGCAATCACTGCGGCGACCCGCGCATGCTGGGTAAAATCGAGGAGTTGTCGCGGGTGGCCCGCGCCGAATTTATCGACGAAGTATTCATCACCATCCCGTCCGAGCGCGAGCTGGTCAAACAAGTTTTCATGGAAGCCCGCTTCCACCGCCTGGACGTAAAAGTAGTCCCCGATCTCTACGACGGTCTGGGCTGGCGCGCTCCGCTTCGCCAAATCGGCGATTTTCCGGTGATGGAGCTGCACTGGGAGCCGATCCCGGCTCTCGGGTTGTTCGCCAAACGCTTGCTGGATCTTACCGTTTCCTCGCTCGCGCTTATTTTTTCAGCGCCCATTCTAGCCGTCGCCGCCATCTGGATTCGCCTCGATTCGCCCGGGCCGGCGCTGTACCGCTCCTGGCGCGTCGGCAAAAAAGGCCGCACCTTCGCCTGCCTCAAGCTGCGCACCATGGTCTCCAACGCCGACGCGCTCAAAGACTCCCTGCGCGACCGCAACGAACGCGACGGCCCGTGTTTCAAGATCGAGGACGATCCGCGCATCACCCGGCTCGGAAAAGTTCTGCGCAAATACAGCGTGGACGAATTGCCTCAGCTCTGGAACGTGCTGCGCGGCGAGATGAGCCTGGTCGGTCCGCGTCCCCATCCCCTCGACGACTACGAACAGTACGACCTCGATCATTTGCGCCGGCTGGATGTTCGTCCCGGAATTACCGGTTTCTGGCAGGTGGCCGCGCGCCAGGATCCGTCCTTTGAGACCAACATGCGCTGCGACATGGAGTACATTGAACACTGGAACCTAAAACTCGATATGCAAATCTTGGTGCGCACCGCGCTGGTGGTGCTCAAGGGCACCGGGCGGTAGCCCTGGCGGCGATTCGAAGGTTCCATCGCTCGCCGGGCCTCATCCCCCGAAAGACCGGGCCAGGCGTGCCATTCGGCGCCGGTCGGGGGCCGCGGGCAATTCAACACCGGCCGGCCAGATGGGGAGACATTAGACACCGATCTCATGCGCACCCGGCCAGCGCATCGCCGCAAGCGGCTGCCAACTGGGGAGCGGAGTGAATGCGCGTAGGAATTGATCTGACGGCAATTTGGCGCCCGGTAACGGGCATGGAGCGGGTGGCGATCGAAATGACCCGCGCCCTGCTGCGTCTCGACCAGGAAAACGAATACGTGCTGTTCTTTTCCGAAGACGTACATCCCGCTTTTGCCGGCACTCGCGACGCTTTCCAGCCGGTGATTTTTCCGGTGCGCGGCGAACTGCTCTCCAAGAACGTTTTTTTTACTTTTAGCCCCGCCGTCTCGCATCTCGATTTTCTGCACTTTCCGATTTTCCCGCCGCCGCTGTGGTGCCGCTGCCCGCATGGCTGGCTCGTTCCTGACGCCACCCCGTGGCTTTACCCCGAAACGATGAAGCGATCGTCCCGCATCTATTTCCAGACCCTGGGCGGCCACGCCATCCGCACCAGCCGCTTGCTGGTCACCGATACCCACGCCTCGCGAAGCGATTTACAGCGGGTCTTTGGCTCCCTGCGCGACGACATTCGCGTCATCGAGCCTGGGGTGCGGCCCAACGTTCGCCGCGTGGAAGACGCCCCGATCCTTGATGCCTTGCGCCAGAAATACAAGTTGCCGCCGGAATTTCTGTTGTGCGTGGGCACCATCGAGCCGCGGAAGAATCTGTCACGACTCCTGCGTGCATTTCAGTTGCTCCGCGCCAACGGCCGCTCCGCGGCGTCGCTGGTGATTGTCGGCCGCAAGGGATGGCTATATGACAGCATCTTTGCCGAGATTCTCGCCGCCGGGCTCCAGGATGCCGTAATCTTTACAGGGCACGTCTCGGACGACGATTTGTCCGGGTTATACAGCATGGCCCGGGCATTCGTGTATCCCTCGCTCTATGAAGGCTTTGGGCTCCCGTGCATCGAGGCAATGGCCTGCGGTTGCCCGGTGGTAACGTCCAATCGTGGCGCGCTGCTCGAGGTCACCGGTCAGGCGGCTGTTCACGCCGATCCCGAAGACGTCGCATCCATTGCCGCCGCCATCGAGCTGGCGCTGCAGGACGATTCGCTGCGGCAAACGCTGATCGCGCGCGGGTTGGAGCGAGCCCGGATATTTACCTGGGACCATTACGCATGCGAGATGATGAAGGCCTTTGAAGAGATTTCGGAGCGCGCCGCGGTTTTTGCGGGGTCGTGACCGCCGCCCTCGCGGCGTTCTTCGCAGACCTCGTGCCTAGATTGGCGTTGCCATCCAGTAAGGAGGAAAGGTGAAGCGGAGTCTCACCGGGCGGATCAGCTGGAAGTATTCCGGCCCTCTTTTCTTTTCCGGGGTGAACACTTTCGCGGGCGTAGCCTTCCAGTTTGGCACCATCTACAAACTGGGCGTTGGGGTCCGTTCCGACTTGTATTTTGCCTCGATCATGGTGCCGCTGGTGATCTTCAATCTGGCCTTTGGTGGCCTCAATAACGTCTTGATCCCCATGTTCGTCGAAGCCAAAGCGAAAAACGACGGCACTGAGACTGCGGTTCTATGGAACAGCCTGCTAGGCACTTTGGGCGGCGGCACACTCTTATTGGCAATTCTCTATTATCCGACGGTGCGGCTGTTTCCATTGCTGTTTCATAAGCTCGCATGGATCGACGTCGGACAAGTGGGTCGGGTGGTGGTCGTCTACTCGATATATCAAATTTTTTTTTCAGCGGGGGCGGCTAAGAACTGCTATCTCTTCGCCCAGGAGCGGCCTGTCTCCGCGCAGATGAGCGCCTTCTGGGGCTGGTTGCTCAGTTTGGTCATGCTGGCGCGGCTGCACTCTGGTGCCAATCTCAGCGATATCGCCATGTGCATGGTGGGTGGCACCGCTCTGGCTCTGGTTTTCCCAAATCTCGAGAAGGCCGCTTTCCGCTACCGCAAAGGCCTGTTCTGGCAAAATATGACCGCGCTGCGCAACCGCACCCTGCCGATCATCGGCGGCGCCGCCGTATCGAAAATCGAGCCGCTGTTCGATGGCGTCCTCGCTTCGCTGTGCCGGGAAGGGAGCCTGACCGTCTATTATTTGTTTTCTCGCGTTATGCTCAACGTGCTTTCCGTTACTTTTGCCGGCTACATGCAACCCGCGCAAAAGGCTCTGGCGGAGATGGGCACCTCAGGAGGCTGGGGACGCCTGCGTCGTGGCACCCGGCACGTGGCCATTCGTTCCACTCTGGTGAGCCTCGGGCTTCTCGCCGCCGGTTGCGCGTGCGCGGTCGGACTGTATGCAGTAGGGATTCACGCGATTCGGCCATACATTCAGGCCTTTGCCGACGACTGGCTGGTATTTCTCCTGCTGATCGGCTACTTGGTCGGCATGGTGGTGTGCATCGCCTACTCCAACAGCCTGTACATTATTCGCGAAGAGCGGTTATTCATGTGGGCCAGTTTGGCCGCGTTTCCCGCGGGGCTGCTGTGTAAGCTCCTGGGCGCATATTTTTACAACCTGCGCGGCTTAGCCCTGGGTACCTCGATTTACTGGCTGCTCTACGGCGGGGCGGTTATGTTCGCCTTTTCCTGGCGTCTACGGCGCGGAACCCAGGTTCGCAGCCGCACCGCGTATGAAGCGTTGCCTCCAGGCGTCGGAGTCGAATCGACCGATTGACGTGCACCATCCGCCGCATCGGGATTTTCCGAACACCGGCCGGAGAAATTGATTCTAGAAAAAGACGGAGCCAGATGGGCGCCTTCAAGGAATTCCTGAAAAAGACCCCGGCATACAGCCAGATGTTCTGGCTGTTCTACGTCGCCGAGAAACTAAGCCGGCCCTTTCGCCAAAAAGGTTTTGCGGAGTTCCGCGAGGACTTTCAGGTGCAAGAGCTATTGGGCGGCGTGAAAACGTTCGTCGACATCGGCGCCAACGATGGCTATCACAGCTCCAACAGTTTTTATTGGGCGTTGCGCGGAGCTCGCGGCGCCTGCTTTGAGCCGGTGGCCGCCACCTTCCTTCGGCTCAAGAGGTTGTACCTGTTCAATTCCCGTGTGGCTTGCCGGAATGTCGGTATCTCCGACCGTACCGGCGAGTCCGTGATGGTCAGCCTGCGCGACCAATCGTATATCCCCGAAACCCAGGATCCCAATCATCGCGAGATGCACAAGGCCATTCACAGCCAGGCAAAAGACACTTGCCGGGTCGAGTTGCAACGATTCGAAGATGCCGTGCAGGGCATTGCCCTGCCGCATGAGATCGACTTGCTGACTATCGACGTCGAGGGCCACGAGCTGAGCGTTCTCCGTTCGATTCCATTCGATACCTATAGCTTCAGGGCCATCATCGTCGAAACTCACGCCCACAACCTCGACGGCGGCTGCGTCTGGACTCATCGTGACCTGCAAGCCATCTATGATTTGCTGTCCGCGCAGAATTATTCTCCGGTGCGCACCACTCGCGGAAACACCATTTTCCTCGGCGCGGGGGTGTCCCGCTCCTCCATGTCGGCGGGCGCCGCCCTCGATAGCGTGCGGGCCGACGCTCGGGACTACTCCGAACCGCTGGTGCCGCAGGGTGCCGGACTTGCTTCCCGCGATCTGCCCCGGGGTGAACGGCCATGATCGGCGTCCAGGGACGGGAGTAACTTTGGCGCTTTATTCCTCATTAGTTCTGCTGGCTGCCCTTCTGGTGATCTGGTACTGGAAGGAGAATGCGCTGTATTTCGTTTTCGTCGCCGCCTATCTCCAGAATTTCGTACTGGCCTACCTGTACACCAATCGGCTCGCGGGTAGGGATTTTTGCCGCAGCATGGTCTTGTTCAAGGAATTCCTGCTGCTGGGGCTTTTTATCTACGCGCTGCTTTTGTTGTTCGAGCAATACGATGGGAAATGGCCGCGGCCGATGCTGGTGCTGGTATTCTTTACCGCTTATTGCGCGCTGCGCTACGCGTTTGGCGCCGTTTTTCTCGAGGACCTCAACGTCGAGGGCCTTCGCAAGCTTCGCGCTATCTGTTATCCCCTGCAGATACTTACCGTGGCTATGGCCTTTGCCTGGCTGCGTCCACAATTCTCCAAACGCTTCATGCGCCATATGACCATATTCCTGGCGGCGCTGGCGGTCATCGCCATTGGGCTGTTCTTGTTTACCCGCTTCGATTTCTGGAAGCAGAACGCCGATGTCGCCGTCTACAACATGGACGTCAAGGGCGACGATCCCGGCACCGTCCTCGAGGACCAGGGCGTTTCCGTCACCGGCGGCGGCCGCCAAGCCTTTCTGTTCTTGTCCTCGTTCCGCGCCATGGGCACGTTTGCCGATCCCCTAGGCCTGGCCTTTGCGATGTGCATGCCGGCGATGTTGCTGGCCTTCTATTACCGCCTGGCTTGGCTCAATTACACCATGCTGGTGCTGTGCAGTTTGGCGTTGTTCTTTAGCTTTAGCCGCTCGGCCTGGATATTCCTCACCCTCGCGGTGATCTACGTATTGCTGCGTAACCGGAGATACGTCTTGATTGGCGCGCTGGTTGTTGCGGGCGTCGCGGCCACCATCGTGATCACTCCTCTGGCTGAATTTGCGAATTCGGAAGTCGGTGACGTCACCGGCGCACGCCCGGGCGGGGAACACGCTGAAGGTATAATCTGGTTTTATGAACGGGGCTTCACCGATCCGGGCAATCTCCTGGGAAAAGGTACCAACGACGACGTAAGAAAGATTCCCGAGAGCGGCTACGCCTATCTCCTCGAACATTTTGGCTTCGTCGCTTACGCCAGTTTTCTGTGGTTCTGTGGCTCGCTCTTCGCGTATTTCCGCGAAAGGGAAGTCAGTTTGAATCCCTTGCTGTTGATCGCCCAGTCGGTTCCGGTGTGTATCCTGATCGTGATGCATACCTCGCAATATCCGTTTTCGTTTATCGAGTATTTGATGATCTGGTTTGTCGTGGGGACGTGTCTGGGTCTTACGCTCACCAGGAGGCCGCCATCGCATGAGCGCAGCGAACTTCCCGCCTGAGGCGGCCCAGGCCAGCGGCGCGCATCGCGTCGACGGGTACCGGCTGCGCTGTGGACGAATGATTCTGGATTCCATCCCGCTCGAGGATGTCTTCGCGCCGCGCCCCGGGCAGACCGTGCATGTCGCCACCGTGCATGCGGAAATTTTTGCCCTGGCGCATGAAGATCAGCGTATGGCCGATATTCTCACTCGCTCGCGAAACACCATTGACGGTCGCGTGCTGCAGGGGATTTGCAAACTCCTCTATCCCGCCTACGAGATCACTCGCCAGAATGGTTCCAATTTTGTCGTCGATCTGGTCGCCCACTGCCAGCGGACTTCGCAACGCCTGTTTCTGCTGGGTGCCAGCGAGCCATCCAATTCCGGCGCCGGAGCAGTCTTGCGGCAGCGCTTCCCGGGAGTGGAGATCACCGGCTACTCGCCCCCCATCGCGCCATACCCCTTCGATCGCGATGCCAACGAACAGATTCTCGACCGCATTCAACAAGCTCGCGCGCATCATGTGGTTGTGTGTTTCGGACCGCCCAAGCAGGAATATTGGATCGATGACAACGCGGCGCGCTTGGCCGCCATCGGCGTCCATTGCGCCTATGGCCTCGGCGGCACCCTGGATTTTGTTTCCGGCCGCAAGGCTCGCGCGCCGAAGTGGGTAGAGTTCATCGGCGCCGAGTGGTTGTTCCGGTTTCTCTGCGAGCCTCGTGCCCGCTTCTTCCGGACCTTAAAAATGTTTAAAATGCCGTTTTATGCCGCGCGCACCCAGCGTTTCATCGGCCCGGCGGAAGGCGAACATGGACGTTAAAGCTCAGATCGTCGGCGAAATTGAAGCCAGCGTAGCCGTCAAACAACAGCTCGCCGCCGAGTGCGCCGGCCCCATCGCGGAGGCCGCGGCCATCATCCTGCGCCGCCTGCGGGAGGGAAGTAAATTGCTCGTCTTCGGAAACGGCGGCAGCGCCTCCGATGCCCAGCATATTGCCGCGGAATTTGTCGGACGCTATGAGGCCGACCGCAAAGCCCTCGCCGCCATCGCCCTCACCACCGACACCTCCGCGCTCACCGCGGTGAGCAACGACTATGGCTTCGCCGAAGTCTTTTCCCGCCAGGTGCGGGCTCTCGGAAAGTCTGGCGACGTGGCCCTCGCCATTTCCACCAGCGGCAACTCGGAAAACGTCCTGCGCGGCGCGGCCGCGGCCAGACAAATCGGCGCATTTACCATCGGACTAACCGGCCGCTCCGGGGGCAAACTGGCCGCCAGCGTCGATCTATGCATCTGCGTCCCTTCCGACGTCACTTCGCGCATTCAGGAATCGCACATATTAATTGGTCACATCATCAGCAAGATCGTGGAAGGCTCCTTCCTGGTGGCCGAGGAAGCAGCCCGGGCCGTTCGCTCGCGGAGCCGCGGCGATTAACCACATGCCCGCGCCCGCCAATCACGACGGATCTTCACCTCCCGCGCTGCCGCCGGTTCTGCATGCACTCTCGCAGCGCGATGCGGAAGCCGCCGCCCGTGGCTGCGTCTCGAAGTTTTCACCGAACAAGTGGCGCCTGATCCGTCTGGCGGAAACGATTTTGACGCCATTCGTCCGCGCCATGGATGCCGGAAAGCCGCGCCGCGCCGCGGGGGCTCCGAATCCCTCCAGGATTCTGGTCGTTGAATACGGGCAGCTGGGTGACGTGGCTCTAGTCCTGCCCTTTCTCCAGAACCTGCGCTTCCATTATCCCGACGCACGGATCGTGCTGGCCGGCAATCCCCGCTTTTTCCCGCTGATCGAAAGCGAAAGACTGGTCGACGAACTCGTCGCCGTCGAGGTCCCCTGGATCGTCGCTGTATCCCGTTGGAAGAAGCACAATCCCTTTTCCTCCTCGTGGATGCGCATGGCCCGCGTCGCCCGCGCGTTGCGCCGCGAACAATTCGATCTGGCGCTCAGTCCTCGCGCCGATATCCGCGACAATTGGTTTTTATGGCTTACTCGCGCCGCCCAACGCGTGGGCTACGGATTTTACGGCGGGAACTGTTTTCTTACCGACGTGGCCGCGCCCGACGTCGAGCATCCGCACTACGCCAGCCGCTGGCTGCACCTGCTCGAGCACCTGGGCAAGCCGATCCTGGACGCCCAGCCTCGGCTGAAACTCACTCCCGCCGATCACCAGGGTGCGGCGCAATTTCTCGTCCGGCAGGGAATCGGCGAGCACGACTTGGTGATCGGCCTGCACCCCGGGGCACGCGTAGCCACTCGCCAATGGGGCGAGGAAAACTTTCGCGCCGCCGGCGAGCGGTTGGCCGCTCAATTCTCCGCGAAAATCCTGTGGTTTGAAGAGCCGCACAAGGCCTCCGCCCACGGCCGTGGGTTCGTCCGCGTCGGACTCCCGCTGCGCGAATTTGCCGCAGTGCTGGCGCGATGCAGCGTGGTAATTTGCAACGATAGCGGACCGATGCATGTGGCTACCGCGCTGGGTACCCGCGTGGTGGGGATTTTCGGGCCGAATACTCCGGCGTGGTTTGGGCCGGTCGGCAGCCAGAATCGTGTGGTCATTCGCGAAGGCTTTTGGTGCCGCCCGTGTTCGGATCGCTGCATCTTCGATCAGCCGTATTGCCTGCGCACCATCTCCGTCGATCAGGTGGTGCAAGCGGCCGCCGAACTGCTCGCACCGGGCATCCCCCAGCCCGTGCGGACAGGTGCGTAATGGAAAGCGTCGTCAGCGCGCGTCATCCCGAATCGTTTTTCACCCGCCTGCGCCGCCTTTTCACCGATCCCGCTCGCTTGCGTAAGGCCATCTACACCCGTCTCCGCCCACTGCCGTGCCGCTTGGGCATCACCAGCATCTGGCCGGGGACTTACGTCGGCTATTTGCCGGACCGCTACTCCGATAGTTATGCCGAATACGTTCGGAATGGCGGCGCCTTCCGGCCCCGCAGCGCCCGCGCGTTTTTCAAGGGTAACCAGGTGAACAATCGCGGCGACCTGACCCGCTTTTATTTCCTGAATATGGTGTGTGACCAAATCCTTAAGGAAGGTCTGCGCGGTGATATCGCCGAGCTCGGCGTCTACAAGGGCAACACCGCATTTCTCCTCGCCGCGCTGGCTCGCAGGATCGGCGTCACCGCCTATCTCCTCGACACCTTCGCGGGTTTTTCTGCGGATGACTTGCAAGGAGTGGACGCCGGGGCGGAAATGCAATTCAGTGACACTTCGCTTTCCTCCGTGCAGTCGCTGGTCGGCCCGGAGAATGTCCGCTTCATCCAGGGATATTTCCCGGACTCCGCTTCTCAAATGCCGGAAAACCTGTCGTTCTGCCTGGTTCATGTGGATTGCGACTTATACGCTCCATTCCAGGCCGCGCTGCGATATTTTTATCCCCGCCTCGTTCCGGGCGGCTTCCTGATCCTGCATGATTACGCCAACCTGTGCTGGACCGGAGCGGAAAAGGCCGTGGACGAATTTCTGGCCGACAAGCCCGAGAAAGTAATTCCCATTCCGGACAAATCCGGAACGGCTGTACTGCGCAAGATCTGAGCGTATAAAGGAGGCGCGCCTGTGTCCTGGGTAATGAAGCTCGCGGACATTCATACACCCAATTCCCTGGCGAACCGCTTGCGCGCCCGCAGGTTCCGTATTTTTGAATCCTTGGTCAGCGCGATACCGCGTCCCATGCGGATACTGGATGTCGGCGGTACGAATGCGTTTTGGGAGCAACGGGGCTGGGCGGATCGCGATGACGTCGAAATTACTATCTTGAATCTCTCTCCTGAAGATCGGCAGCACCGCAATATTATTCCGGTGACGGGAAACGCGACGAATCTAAATCAGTTCGAGGCGGGCTCTTTCGACGTCGTGTTTAGCAATTCGGTCATCGAGCATCTGTTCACGTTCGAGAACCAGCGGCGAATGGCAGACGAAATTCGCCGTGTGGGAAAAGCCTTCTGGGTGCAGACCCCTAACTTTTGGTTCCCCATGGAGCCGCACTTCCAGGTCATGGGCTGGCATTGGATGCCTTCCGCGGTTCGCGTAGCGATGCTGCGGAGATGGAAGTGCGGTTGGCTTGGACCATGCTCCGATGCTGCTCGAGCCCGGGAACTGGTCACCGAAGTCCGTCTGATGACGGCGGGTGAGCTAAGAACGATTTTCCCCGGTGCCCAGTTGATACCGGAGCGCTTCGGTCCCTTCATCAAGTCATGGATTGTGGTCGACAGATTTCCTGCAGCGGCGGAACAGCCAACGCCGCATCAACTTCCCACCTACTCTTCCGGGCAACCGGAAAACTCCGCGATCCCCAACAAGTCTGCAACGGCCGTCCTGCCCAAGATCTGACGCCCTGTCGCGTCACTCCACCGGCGGCTTGGCGCCTTCGGGCTTAGCGATCCCGTAGAAATCCTGCACCTGAATCGGTTTGCTCCCCAATCCGAGCTGCAGCACCTGCAATTGGCTGTCGCGATCGAACACTTTGCCCGGCAACAAGCGCTTCACTAGCAGTCGCACGCCGCCAAACGCCACACCCGCAATCACCGCGAACAGGCAGATCACCCCGGTTCCCACGATGATTCCGACGACGATGGGCCCAATTCCTGGCTCGGTGAAAGACGCGCCCGGCTCGTTCCAGGTCACATGTATCGCCGAGTGCACCTCGCCCAACAGCGTGTCGGCTTCCGCCTGGCTGTGCGCGCCGGCCACTAACCCGACCATCGTCAATTCCCGTCGCGCGTATACTGTTGGCCGCGCGTCACCCGGATTCGCTGCGTTCAAATTGAAGCGCTGCGAGAATTGTTCGAGCTGGCTCGTGGCGATCTGCGGTGTAGGGAAGTCAACCACCAGCAGCGTCAATTCGTCCCCATTTACCCGATACCGCGCCACCTCCGCTTCCGCGCCGTGCGCAAACCCCAGCCAGTCACCCTCCGCGAGAGGAAAGAAATGCTTCAGCGCTTCTGGTCCAAGGACGTAATGGTCGGATTTCGACTCCATCCCGGCCAAGGGCAAGTGCTGCCACAGAATCGGATAGGCCCCCGCTTCGGCGTGGGGTGCCAGCGCGGCGACCAGCGCTTTCAGGTCTGGCGCGACCACCGAGAAATCCTTCCCGGTGACGTCCACCACGAAATTGCCCTGCAGGATTAGAGCGCGGGCAGACGAGATGGACGAATGCTCGGTAATGTCCGTTCCATGCATCTCCGGCGCCCGCAGGTACGAATACAGGCCATAGCCGTCGCTGGGGTCTTTGGTCTGGTATAAGCGAACTTCCACCGAACTCCCGCCTTTGGTGTAGCCGCGGTCCCAACCGGCGACGTAGCCGTACTCGCCCAGGATGGCGGTGTTAGCGCCGCCCGCCACTGTGGAGGCCTCCAGGGACGTTTGGGGCCCTCCAGTCCATCCGGAGAACGAATCGGGGAGCCGAGCGCTGGTCTGCGCAGAAGGGGCCGTGGTAGCGGCCGGCAAGGCCAGACCCAGCCACAGCACCGCCGCGATTTGGAAACGAGCGACAATTCTCATGATTGATTAGACGCTGATATTCTACTTAGGGTTCCCGTCTTGCGCCAGGGAGGCGGGCCGGATCGACACCACTTTCTGCTGCTTGAAGTTCAGGCTGTTGAGGCTGGCGAGGTAACTACTCACTCCGCGGAACAACCCTTCGGCCACCACGTCGCGTTCTTCGGTCTTTCTTAGCAGCTTTTCGTCGGTGGGGTTGCTGATAAACGAGATTTCGGTCAGCACCGACGGCATCTCTGCCCCGATCAGCACCACGAACGGCGCGCGCTTCACGCCTCGGCTCATCTCCGCATGGTTGGTTTGCTGCAGCTTCTTGGAAAGGGAAGTCTGAATGTCCCCGGCCAATTCCTTGGATTCTTCGATCTTCTCGTTCCGGGCGATTTTCTGGATCATGTCCTGTAGATCGTGAATAGGCGTTTGCGCCAGAGCATTTTCGCGCGCGGCCACTTCCATGGCGTCCTGCGAGGTAGAAAAGTTCAGGTAGAAGGTTTCGATTCCCCGGGCCTTCGGATCGTGGCTCGAATTGGCGTGAATGGAGATGAACAAGTCGGCGCGCGCCTGATTGGCGATCGCGGTGCGCTGCTCCAGTGAAACAAAAGTGTCGTCTTTGCGGGTGTACACCACCTCCGCGCCGGGGAGCCGTTCCTCGATCATAGTGCCGAGCCGCAACGCGACGTCCAGGCACAGATCCTTCTCCAGCAGCCCGTGCGGGCCGATGGTCCCGGTGTCGTGTCCGCCATGTCCGGCGTCGATGACTATGCGATTAATCTTCAAGCCCAGCGCGCGCGTTAACGAGCGCTGCCCGTCGTGGGTCAACTGCGAACCCGGCGTCGTCCCCGGGGTGATGTTGTTGTGAGCCACCGCGCGATGCATCGGCAGTTCCTTGGGCTGGTGCATCGGCGTTTCGGGCGGCTTGTTGTCGGGCAGTTCCGGCGACGGCGTGGCCGCGGCTAGCTTAGGTTCCGGTGTATCCGTTGGCGCCGTTGCATTGGCGGGCGCGTCGGGCGCAGCGGTTGTCGCTTTTGTGGGCGGCTGCTTGCTGCGATTCAGCGCCTGCTCCGCGGGCGCCGGCGCTCCCTGAACGTTGATCACCAGGCGGTAAGGGTGCTGCAGCAGGAACGCTGAATATTCCTGCACGGTGTCCACATCCAAGACGAGCCGCACCACACCGGCCTTGTTCTGCCCGGCGCGAATCGATTTCAGGAAGCCGTTGTTCACGTCAAACGTCTTGCCCGCCAGGCCCGGGGCCAGCTTGGCCCCATACAGATCGAAGTAAATACGGTCGGGAGAGAAAATCCGGCTGGACTGAAATTTCACGCTGTTGTCCAGGTCCACCACGATCCGTGTGTAGTCATCGCCATTCCACGAGCGAATGCTGGTCACCCGCGGTGGACGCGAACCCTGGGCGGCGGTTGCGCCTCCCGAGGTTGCCGCGCCCGCTGGCAGGTCGTTACTTTGCGGGCCGCCGCTCGCGCTAGCCGGTGAATCTGTGTCCGGCGCCGCCGGAGCGTTGGCCGGGGCAGTGGATGCGTGTGGCTGGGTAGCACGAGCTTCAGCGATCTGATCCAGCGCAACGCGCGCATCGTTGGCATTCTCGTCTTTCGGGAATTGCTTCAAGTATGCCTGGAAGGTAGCTTTCGCGTCGTCCAGCCGCTCCTGATCCTGCTGCTGAATCTGACCGATGCTAAAGAGCGCGTCGGCGCGGTAGTGGCTGTTGGTATACGACCGCAGCAGGAAGCGATAGGTAACGATCGCGGTGTCAAAATATTCCGGCTCGAACTGCCGCCCCATCTCCCGGTACAGCCGTGCCGCGGCAAAGAGTGAATCCGGAGCTTCCGGGATTCGCGACGTGCTCATGAAAATCTTGCGAAACGCGTTCGCCGCGGTCTTGTAGTCCGCGAGAGTGCGATCCTTTTCGCTCTTACTTTCCAATTTATCGCGGAGTTTGACGGCTTGCTGATATTGCTCGTGAACCGCCGCGCGCTTCTGCGCATGGGCAGGGAACGCCGATGCCAGCAGAGCGAGGACTAGCAGCGCCGCGGGTGCGGTGGATTGAATTGCGCGAGAACGAAGAGACTGGGTATGCGCCTGGGGCGTCATTCGTTCGTAAAAATCACCCGGCCATCGGGCGTCACGGTCTGCCGGACTGGGGGTCTTCGAGGTTCCCACAGTTTCGGGTCACGGCCGCTGCCGGGTCGGAA
>Ga0302326_10016221_pt1 | contig 15597 bp, 19 predicted proteins | sample Palsa_T0_3_FD_202264 | JGI IMG/M metagenome (GOLD analysis project Ga0302326, IMG submission 202264) | Peat permafrost microbial communities from Stordalen Mire near Abisko, Sweden - Palsa_T0_3 | ecosystem: Environmental > Terrestrial > Soil > Palsa > Peat permafrost | place: Sweden: Abisko...
TCTTCACGGGATAAGTGCCTTCGGCTGGTGGCGGACAGGACCCTTAGCAAGCCCTATCTTTCCAGGTCAAAGGCACTTTTCTATGCCGCCACGCGGCCTCTGTCACCATTCAGGCGAAAGGCCGAGGCTAGTGCTGCACCCTGGTGCCGGCGGTGGCCGGGGGCGCTGGCTGTTATGCGGCGGTTGGGGCGGTGCCGCTGACGGGGAGCCGGACGGTCCGGTCGCCGAAGTCGGCGACTAGGTCGAGGCGCCCGCCCAGGGCCTCGACATACCGGGCGATGACCTCGAAGGAGGTCACGTCGCCGTGCTCGATCTGGGAGACGCGGGCGACGCTCACGCCCATGGCGGTGGCGATGCCTTTCTGGGCGAGGCCCAGCTGCTTGCGGGCTTCGGCGAGCTGGTGCCCGCGGGCCCGGGCGAGCAGCTCGCGTGCGCCGGCCTCGATCACGGCGGGGGAGACGCCAGCGGCGTGAAGTTCCCGCTCGAGGATTTCCCAGTCCTGCGGGGTGCGCTTGGGCATGTTCGTTACTCCTGGCCTTCCGCTGTGTAGTCGATGTACAACTGCCCGGCGAGCGGGATGCTGGCCCCGTACCACCGCTGCCAGTTGCCGGCCTTGTCGCCGCCGGGCAGCAGCAGCGCGGACCGGGCGGGATCGAACGCGAAGATGATCCTGATCCCCGGGTCGGCCCCGTGATCCGGGCCGCAGTTCCTTCAGGTGGTGGATCCTGGTGCCCTTGAGCCGGTCTACCAGCGGGCGACCGAGCGTAGGACCCTCCTCGCGCAATGCCGCGACGGCCTGCGCTACCTGGACCGCTGAGCCGAGATCTTCCTTGATCAGCATGGTGAACCATGCGGCGTACTCGTCTGTGACCTTCACCGCCCAGGCCAAGCGCCCTCCCGGATTTAAGGCGTGGCTTAATTTTAGCTGGCGATGCCGACCGCGGCAACCGGTCGAGACGCGGCAGGACTTAACAGAGTTGCCCACGAGAAACACTGCCATGGCTGGCTCAGGCTCTCCAGCCCGTGTCGCTGGGCTCCGCGCGATGCGCGGTGCCGTGATGCATCAGCCGTGGCGGCGACGGAGGCTTCCTGCTGCAGCCAACCGGCGCCCGGCGAGGTCGGCGCCTGTCGCAGCGGGCAGCTGCCGATCCGTGTGCATATGCTCAGATGCATGGAGCGGCGGCTGAGTGAGCGGAGCTGAACGGGACCGGGCGCCGGAGGAGTGTTGTGACGGAGCGTAATCAGGTTTACGGGCTGGCGCCAGGCTCGGTGGACCGGGTCGTGGACCGGCCTGGTGCGCGAGCCTGTGCAGTGTGGGCATTCTGTGCATCCGGGCGGGCTATCAGTGCAGGCAGTGCGCTGAGGGCGGCGGAGCGTGCTTATGGTAAGGAGAAGGTCTACGGTTCGATTCCGTAATGAGGCTCGCAGCTCAGAGGTATTATTTCGAAATTAGTGTCTAGCAAATCCCGTTTCGTGGACCGAGTCGTGGGAGACGCTCCGCTGCTCTGAATGCACAGGATGCCCATCGACAACTCCGCCGCGTCACGCAGGGTAACGCCGGGCGGTTAGAGGCTGCCGGGTCCGGCGTTGTGAGAGTCAGTGCCGATGACTTGCCCGGCTGCCGCCGGGCGGGCCGGCCGGATCCTGCCTGCCGGGCCTGCATCCGGTCAGCCAGGACCTGGACGCTCAGGGCCGCGCCATGCCCGGCCTTTCCGCAGGTGATGGCGAAAGCGCTCGACGTCGGCTTCCAGCGCACGGCCCAGTTGGCCCGGCCGGTCCGTCAGCGCCTACGCCGACGACGGTGAGCACGCAGTGGACTGGGCCAGGCAGGCCCAGCGGATAGACCGCTGCCAGTAGCGGCCTCTCGCGGGCCCGGTGACTGTCAGCGGGCCGGGCCTATGCTGGCCAGCATGACCGCGCGGCACCATAAGCCTCCGGTTGCGGGCCGCCCGGCGGAGACGCCTGCGGCGATCAGGGCCGTGCTGGCGGCGAGCGCTGTCCCCGAGGTGGTGGCGCAGTACGAGACCGAGCTGGATACCGCTTTTGCGCGGGCTCGGGAGACTGGCAACCTGAGGGTGCTGACCGCCGCGGTACGGCGGTGGTGGATCGAGGCGCTCGAATGGCAGCGTGATCCGGCCGGGCAGCGGGACTTCCTGGCGCGGATGGAGCGGTTTCTCGCTGACGGGCCGCCTGGGCCTGAGCACCGGATGACCCGTGAGGAGTTCCGGGCGCGGCTCGGTGCCTGAGCTTGTTCAGGTGGGAGCCGGCGACCTGGCCCGCGAGCAGCTCAGCGGATTGCCGCCGCAGGTGCAGCTTGCGCTGGCCGATTTCATGGACGCCGTCGTGATTGTCGATCCGGCGGAGTACGAATTGGCGGCCTGGTGAGCCGGAGCGGCCGCTGGCTCCTTGGCGATCGATCTCACTCGGCATCGCGGACTGAGCGCAAAGACCGGAAGCGGTGTGCTAGGTCCTGCCGTCGGCAACGACATCCTTTGCGCCCTGACCTGGTCCGCCACCCTCATCATGGGTTACGCCGCCGCCCGCCTTCACCTGCGTCTTCCGTTGACATCGTGGTCGTTCGCCGGGTTCTGGGCCGCCTGGTCCAGCGGCGAAGCCAGAGCAGGCCGAAAACGGGAAGGACGAGCGGGACGAAGCCGTAGCCGCTGCCATAGCCAGACCACACCGTGGCATCAGGGAAGGTGGCCGGGTCGGCGAGGCTCCAGGTGCCGACCGCCAGCACGCCGGCGAGTTCGACCGAGCAGGACAGGACGGCGATCCGGCGTGCCGCTGGACTGCCGACGGCGAGGGTGACCGTGGCGAGGATGTAAACCACGCCGGCGAAGGCCGACAGCAAGTACGCGACCGGGGCATGGCCGAACTTCGTCGCGATCTGCACCCCGGCCCGTGCTGAGGCGGCGAGCGCGAAGAGCGCGTAGATGGCGATCAGCAGCCGGCCCGGGCCTGTCCTGGTCGAGTCCGGCTGCGATGCCGTGCGCTCAGGCGGTGCCGCGGGCTCAGACATGGATGACTGGCCAGATCTGATGGAGCCGGACCATCAGCACGGCTGCGACGAGCCCGGCCACGGCGATGACCGCAGGGCCCCACCGGGATCGCTCCGCCAGCCCCCAGAACGCGGCGGCCACCGGGATGAACGGCATCGCAATCAGGTATCCGATGAGCGTAGCCAGCCCCGCCGGGCGTTCACCACCGGCGAGCCTGGCCACGATGACACCGACCTGGACAAGCAGCAGGATCTCAAGGACGCCAACTGCAGCGAGGAGTGGGACGCTCATTCGCCGGTTCCGGGCGGTCATCAGCAGCGCGTATCCGGCCAGCACGAGACCGGCGACGATGATCGTCGTTGGGACGGCGCCGTTCACGCTCGACACGTTACTACGTTTCGTAGTAACTGGCGCTGGGCCGGGCAGTGCGCACTTCAGCAGGCGGTCGCGGCAGGCCAGATCGGACCGTTCTGCACGCATTGAGTGACTGACACCAGTGCTTCCTGAAGCCGGGCCTAACGGCGGATCTGGCTCGGCCGTACATCCGCGCTCACCCCCGGGACCGTGATAGCCGTTTCCAGTTAGTTCGACACCACTGACCGCCGACCGTCCAGGTCATTTGTCCTCACTTCCCTGCAGGCGTTCCGCCTGGACTGCGGTTCCGGTTCGACAGGGATCGCGGCCACGATCGGAGATCGAAGGAGAGCGGTGGACAAAGAGCGCGGCCGTTGATCATGACTTGATGTCCAGATAAAGCGGCCGTCAACAGCTGGGCGGGCGGCCCGGTGGCCTGGCTATGTGCGGGCGGTGGCGCGGGATGACCTGGCGGGCGAGCGGGGTGGCCGGGTGGCGGGCGGTGGCCGGGGTTGCTGAGCTGATAATGGTAGATCGCGCCGTCGCCGCGGCGGACCTGGTGGCAGACAAGGACGGGGTGCCGCTCGGGGTCGTAGCCGGTGCGGGCGAGTTCCAGGATGACCGAGACCTGGGCGAGGCTGAGGATCCGCCGTTCCTCCGCGGTGGCCAGCCGCGGCCTGATCTCGTCGTCGTAGCCGCGCGGCGGGTGGCCGAGCCCGGCGAGGATCCCGGCAGGGCTGACGGCGGCCGGGGAGGCGAGCGGGGTGTCGCGGACCAGGTCGTAGGGGTAGTAGGCGTCCGACAGGGAGTCCGGGGTCAGCGGCGCGCCGCCGCCGGCCAGGCCGGTGAACCTGGTTGCGCGGCGGACCAGGACCCGAGAGCCCGGTGTCAGCCCGAGGCGCTCCCCCGCCGGGCGGCCGAGGATCAGCACGCTGGCGTCCTCGATCGCGACGCTGATCTCCTCCCGGTAAGCCAGCCCGGCCGCCTCAGCGTCGGCCGCCCAGTTATCGAGCAGCGCCGCGGCACGCGGCCGGCCGGCGGGGGGGTTCAGGTGCCAGGTCATCAGGTTGGGGCGGCGGACGTAGAAGCCGCGCTTGCTGACCGGCTCGACGAGCCCTTCCTCGACCAGGACGCGGTACGCGCCGCGGACGGTCAGGTTCGCCACCCCGGTGCGGGCCATCAGCTCCAGCGTGCTGGGCAGCTTGTCCCCCGGCTGGTACTGCCCGGAGGTGATCGACTCGCGCAGCTCGTCGGCGAGCCGCTCGTAGACGTCCCTGCGCTCGGGCACGCCGCCGTCCGCGCCCGCCCGGCTCCTGGGTGACACGCCGTCCCGCCTTTCTCCGCTGTCTTGGCTACACCAGTTTGCCATAGCGCCACCTGCCGGTGAAGCGGGAAACCGGGTTGACACGCCTGACCGATCTGATTTAAATAAGTTATCTCATAGGTGCTGCGGACACCAGGCGCGGGGAGCAGGGACACGTGACAGACGCCGGGAAGAACACGCCACCGCCACGGCCTGTGCGCGGATCAGCGCGATGAGCGCCGGGGCACATCGCGCCGCCGGGAGGCAGCCCATCTCGACCGCTCCTGATAAGTCGTGGGAGCCGCTGCGCGCGGCTGGCGATCCCGGCGCCACGGACGGAGTCGCGAGCATGAGCACCACGGCGTGGCTGGGCGCTGGCGGGGACACTGGCCGCGGGTGGCTGCGTAATGCAATAGGGGCATTGGCCGTGCTCGCGATGGCTGCTGCTGTGGTCAGCTGGGACGCCCAGTACGTGCTGGTGCACGCGGTGAAGCGCGTTCCGGTGATCGCGGCGCTGGAGGCGGGCATCCCTGACGCCGGCGCGCTGATCTTCGCCGCGCTCGGGATCGCGCTGGCGCTGCACGGGCGGCGGGCGCTGCGGCCCCGGGCGCTGAACGTCGCGTGCGTCGCGATCTCCCTGGCGATGAACGCGCTGGCCGCCGGGCGCGGGTGGCGGGACCTGGCGATCTGGGTGATGCCTGCCGCCGTCTATGCCCTGGCCAGTGACACATTGATCGGCGTGGTCCGGGCCAAGGCCCTGGCCCGGATGGGCGCCCGCGGGCAGGTGCTCGCCGGGGAGGACGCCGCTCCGCTGGCGGTCGCCGGCGCGGTGCTGCTGTGGGTGCTGCGGCTGGCGGTGGCACCGGCCAGCACGCTGGGCGGGTTCCGGCGGTGGGTGATCGAGGAATGCCCCGTCGCCCCCGGCCGCAAGGCCGTTCCCCCTCCGGGCGCGCCGCTGGCACTGCTCCCGCCCGCCGGGCAGCCGGGCCGGCGGCGTGATGGCGGGCCGGGAAAGCAGGACCAGCTGATCGCTTTGGCCGGGCAGCGCCATGACCTGCGGCGGATGCCGCTGGACCGGCTGGCGCGCATCGCCGCCGGCATCGGCGCCGAGGTGAACCTGCATCCCGGTACCGCCCGCCGCGTGCTGCGCGCCCACGTCCGCGCCCTGCAAGACGCAAACCCCGAGTAGATCGTGAACGGAGGCCAAGGCATGAAGATCGTCCTGCTGATCGCCGTCGCCGGGCTGGTGCTGATCGCCGTGAAGTGGGCGTTCGCCCGCGGGCGGCGGCTGCCCCGGCACCGGGTCCGGCACCTGCGGATCCGGGTCCGGCTGCGGCTGCACCCCGGCAAGGGGCACGCCACGATCTCCGAGCTGTGGTGGCGGTGGGGGCGGCTCGCCGCGTTCCGCCGCAGCCGGCGTTCCCAGCCGTCGCTCAGCTTCGCCCAGCGGATGGTTGCCGCGTCACGGTACTCGGTGCTGGCCGGGCGGGCGCACTACCGGCACGCGCTGCGGCTGCCGCTGGACGAGCACATCGTGATCTTCAGCCCCCCGCGCGGCGGGAAGACCGGATGGCTGGCCCGGGTGATCCTGCACTACCCCGGGCCGGTGCTGTCCACCACGACCAAGCACGACGTGTTCGAGCTGACGTCCGGCATCCGCGCCCGCCGCGGCCCGGTGCACGTGTTCAACCCGCAGCTCGTCGGCGCCGTGCCGTCGACGTTCCGGTGGGATCCGCTGGACGGCTGCCAGGAGCCGGCCGTCGCGATCCGCCGCGCTGACGCGTTCGCGCACTCGGTGAGCCAGAAAGGCGTCGAGGACGCCTCGTTCTGGGCCGCGAAGGCATCTGACTACCTGCGCGCGTACTTCCACGCCGCCGCGCTCGCCGGGCTGGACCTGCGGCACGTCGCCCGGTGGGTATCCGGCACCCGGCAGGACGAGCCCGAGGACATCCTCGCCACCGTCCGCGGCGCCGCGCAGCACATGGCGGCGCAGCTCGCCGAGATGCGCGGCGAGGCGAACAAGACCATCTCCACCGTCCGGATGACCATGAGCCGGGCGCTGGCGTTCCTCGCCGACCCGGCGCTCGCCGCGTGCGTGCTGCCAGCGGCCGGGGAGGGCCTGGATATTGAGGAGTTCCTGCGCGAGGCGGGGACGCTGTACCTGATCGCCGAGACCCGCGGCGAGGACGCTCCCGTCGCCCCGCTGTTCGCCTGCCTCGCCGCGGAGATCCATTACACCGCGGCGATGGCGGGCAGCCGGATGCCTTTCGGGCGGCTCGAGATGCCTCTCCTCATGGCCCTGGACGAGGTGACCCAAATTTGCCCGATTCCGGTTCCCTCGTTGCTGGCAGACTCCGGGGCAAGGGCATCTTGATCGTCGCGGTCTGCCACGGCCTGGCCCAGCTCGAAGCCCGCTGGGACAAAGCCGGAGCACAAGCGATCTGGGACACCGCCGGCATCAAGGTGATCCTCGGCGGCGTCAGCGACCCCGACACCCTGGACCGGCTCTCCCGGCTCTGCGGCGAGATCGCGCTGCGCACCCACAGCCGGACCCGCACCGAGGACGGGCGCCGGGCTCACACCCGCCACTACCAGCAGGTACGCGTGCTGCCACCCGAGCTGCTGCGAACCCTGCCCGAATGGCGCGCCCTGGTCCTGCGCACCAACCTGTCCCCGGTCGTCGTCCGCCTGCGGATGGCCTGGCGCCGAAGGGACTACCACCGCGGCCAGCAGATCGGCCTTGCACCGCAGCCGGCGGTGCAGATATCCGCCGCGGACCGCCCCCCGCAGCCGTTGCCAGGGCCGGTCATCGAGGGCGAACTGGCCCCGGACGACGGACCTGACCGCGGCTCTCTCCCCCGCTGGCTCAACCCGCCGGATCCTCCGCCCCCGCCACCGCCCTCCGGCGAAGACCCGCCGCGCCGCCCACGCCGGCCCTGGGATCCACCTACTGAGACTGGAGGCAATAGTGACTGACTCGCCGCCGGGCCGCGACGGACCGCCCGCGGTCGCGGCCCTGGCCGTCCGGGTAGACGGACTGCGCCGCCGCATCGAGTCCCTCGCCACCAAGACGGATGCCCTCACCAGCGCGCAGCAAGAACACGCGGCCGCGCTGGACGGCATCGCCGAGCTCCGCCACCAGGTCGAGCACATCCTCGCCATCCTCGACAACGATGATGAGTCCTCCGGAACTGTAAAGAATCAACTTGCTGTGTCAGGGAACGTAGGAGTCTGGCGGGGTGCCGCGGCGGCCAGGAGGTCGCTGCCGGTGCGGTGGCGGGCTGGCGCTGGCGTGGGGACATGGCTGGCCTGGTCGAGGAGCGGGAGGGTTTCGCGGATGGCGTTGCCGATGGAGGACCGGCAGACACCGAGGAGGCTGGCCAGCACGTCCATCGTGCACAGGTGCCGCTGGTAGAGGATGGCCAGCAGGACACGCTCAGCGTTGCTGATCTTCTGGTGGAAGACGCCGCCGCGGGCGCTGGGCTGGCGGGGGCCGCCGCGGCGCTGGTAGCTGAGGCGTTCGGCTTGGGCGGCTTGCAGCGGTGCGAGTTGCCTGGTGAGGTCTTGCAGGCCGGGGCGGCTGAGTCCGGTCAGCGCCGGGTGGGCGAGCTGTTCGATGATCCGTGCGTGTTCGGGGCGGGTGTCGCTGTCGAGGAACGGGCGGAGTGCCTGTGCGGTGGGAAAGCGGACGGCCGAGGTGCCGGTGGCGTGGCCGTGGTCTTCGAGGACTTCCCGGGTCTCCTTGACCAGGTCGCCGATGCAGGTGGCGGTGACTTCGAGCAGGTCGGCGAGCACGTTCATGGAGCACGCCTGCCGCTGGTAGAGGAGGGTGAGCAGGACGCGGGCGGGATCGTCGAACATTGGCTTGCCGCGGGGCTTGCCGGTGGCCCGGCGGGCACGGCCTTCGCGCTGCTGGCTGTAGCGCTGCTGGGCGCGGGCTGCCTGAGTCGGGGCCAGTGCGGCGCACAGGCGGGCGAGTTCGGCGCTGGTCATCCCGGTCAGCCGCTCATCGTTGAGCTTGCGCAGCATCTCCTGCCGGCGGTGGGCCGGGCTGGAGCGCTGATCGGTGGTGCCCTCGCCGATGGAGGGGGTGCCCGCCGCCGGGTGGAGGGTGTAGTTCCACGCGCCATGGGTGCCATGACGTTCCAGCGGCAGGGCGGCGAAGCGTTCTTTGCTGATGGCGACGCCGGTCGGGTAGTCGCCGGGATCTAAGACGGCCTCGACGCGCAGGCCGCTGCTGGTGCGGGTCGCCGCGATCGTCTGGACGACCACCTCGTGGCTGGTCAGGGGCCGTCCCCGCCAGTTCATGGTGATGTGGCTGAACAGCCGGTGCTCGATCTTGTTCCACTTCGACGTGCCGGGCGGGAAGTGGCAGACCGTGATCACCAGCCCGGTCTCTGCCGCGAGGGCGGCCAGCTCGCTCTTCCAGACGCGATAGCGGTAGCTGTTGGATCCGCCTGCGTCCGCGGTGATCAGCAGCCGGGACGCGCCCGGGTAGTCATCCCGGCCACGCGCCCGCCACCAGCGGCGGATGGACTCCACCGCGAAAACCGAGGTGTCGTGATCGGTGCCGACGTTCACCCAGCCGGTGCCGCGGGTGATGTCATAGATCCCGTACGGAATCGCCTGCTCCACCTCCGGGCCGGTGAAGAAGAAGGAATGATCCTCGACCTCCACCGGCTCGCCCTTGGGCCGCCATTCCCGCCCGGCCATCGGCAGGCGCCCCAGCTGCTCCCGCTTCTTGGTGTCCACGCTGATCACCGGCTCCCCGCCGGCCTGGTGGTCTTTGACCTGCTCGTTGGTATAGCGGAACTGGGCATCTCGGTCCGGATGCTGGGCACCCTCCAGCGTCTTGGCATTCGCCTGCAGGCTGAACCCGGCCGCCCGCAGCAGCCGCCCCGCCGTCGGAGCCGAGACCGGATGCCCCCGCCGGGTCAGCTCCTCCGCCAGGTGCCGCAGCGACTTGGTCGTCCACCGCAGCGGCGACTCCGGGTCACCCCGCTCATCCGGCTCAACCAGCGCCAGCAGCGCCGGGACCAGCCCCGCATCCAGCTCCTCAGCGCTCTTGCGGCCCCCGCCCTCCCGTCTCGCACGGCCACCGGGGAACGGATCCTGGCCCTCCTCCAGTTCGAAGACGCCCTCGCGGACGGTGCTCTCGCTCACCCCCGCCACCTGGGCGACGGCCCGGACCCCGCCATGCCCCAGCAACCGGGCCTCGGCCGCAAGCAGCAACCGCCGCTGCCGCTCGTTCAAATGCGGCAACAGCACCTCGAACCTCAACGCCAGCTGGTCACGCACATCGGACGAGATCGCCATACCGCAATATCAAACCCCAAACCAAGAACCACCATGTTATTTATTTACAGTTCCTCCCCTGGGGAATGGTTCTGGCTCACCATGACCGACCAGAAACGCGACGAGCGCCTCAGCGAACTGTCTGACTGGGTGGAGACCGTCCTGCGCACCCAGTACCCCGGCTACCTCGCCGACCAGATCAGGCCCTGCTGGCCGAACCACCCCGAAGCCCGGTGGGAGCTGGCCTGGCTCTACCAGCTCTGGACCCACGCCTACCTGACCCAACGGCCAGCACCGAAAGACGCCGCAGACTGGCACGACCGCTGGTCCCCCGGCGTAACCCGCCGCCTAAGCCAGATCATGCGCCCCTGCGAAGAAACCTGCCAGCAACAGCCCAGCCCATAGTTGCTACGGGTAGCGCGACGATCGACCGTTCCCCTGCCGCGCCCGACGACTTACAAAGAGCGCCGTGTTACCCGGCTGGTCGTACTCACCGCAAGTCACGCACTGTACCATGCCTCCGTTATGCATGGCAGCAGCGAGCGCTGATCCGGGTCCGAGGAGCGCGTTGCGAAATGTCCGGCGGCTTGCCACCTTAAACGAGGTCACCGCACTTCGGGCACGTACCGTCCTTCAACACGGCTGTGAAGCGCACTGCGTGGTAGTATTTGCGAATCCGAGCCTCCCAGGTTCCACCGAACTTTTGCGGTCACGATATCCCTGACAAGTAAATTGGATCCTATGGTGACGCGATTCTGGGTGCCACTAGTCGTAATCTAATCCGCAATGATGGTCGGTTGGGTAGATGAACTGGATTTGGCTCGCTTTGGGTGCTATTGTCCTAGGCGTTTGTGTTATGATTTTCTGGTCAAACTACTGGGCACGGAAGGTTGTTGATTCGCGGGAGTACGCCCGCTTCTTGAAGGCAAGCCGCGCGGCCCCCAGGGAACCGGTAACTGCGACCGAACTGCAAGACGCACCTTACAAGCAAGCGAACCGGCAACACGCTCTTGAGGTCATTGAAGCCATCAGCCAGGGACGTATGCCTGAGCCTCTGGTGCCCTCGAGCGCAAGCCGCATGGCGCCTGGGTCACGGGCCGCGCATTACAAGCAAGCGAGCCTACACCACGCTCTTGAGGTTGTTGAAACTGTCAGCCCGGGAAGCATGTCCGAGCTTCTTGTTCCTTGGGGTTTCGGGACGCGCCCGTCCCAGGCAATCAGAGGGACGGAGATCGCCAGCTACCTCCAGATGAAGCCGCGCGAGTTCGAGGAGGCACTGGCCCGCCTTTGTGAGCGCGATGGCTGCACGGGTGTGGAGGTGGTTGGAGGCGCGGGTGATCTCGGGGCAGACGTCAAAGGCATCATGCCAGACGGCCGGAAGCTGATCATACAGGCGAAGCGGTTCAGCCGCACTACCCTCGTAAGTGGCCCCCACCTGCAAAGGTTCGGCGGAACTTGCTATGCCGTTCATAACGCCGACGTCGCCGTAGTGATTACTACTTCCGCTTTCACCAAACAGGCTCGCAAATATGCCGCCCACATGGGAATCAAAACCTACGGCTATCCCGAACTGGCCGTCTGGGTGTCTCGCAACGGGCCTGCGCCCTGGCAATGAGGACGACTGAAGATGCGCATTTGTCATTAGCCTCGATAATGCACCGGTGAATCATCGATCTTGGTTACCTGGGACTCATGACGGTAGCGATTGTGATTATCGCGCTCATCGTTGCAGCGCTCAGCAAGCCGGACCCGGTGCAGCAGAGACTCAACTGCCGCAACCGGCAGATCAGCAATCCGAACATCGTCTTCACGCCGCCGCCCGGACCGTGAACCAGTTAAGCCCGTTACGCGAAATCATCAGAAACTGTTTCCATGATCGGAACTTGCCCTGAGCTTGGTCGAGCGGAAGGAATTTTACCCCGACCCCTCTACGCCAACTACCGGCAGCTTGGTCGCTAGGGATCACGCGCGCAGATAAGCGACCTGGCGGGGTCGGCTGCGGTCACCTGGCGACGAAACGACTGCCGCACAGTCGTGCTGCACGCGCGCACAGTAAGCTATGACTACACAAGGTAGCTGCCGCAGTACACTGCAGGTCTGTGGCAGAAAGATCACGAGTGTACTACCAGCCGACGACGCTACCTTGATAAAACGCAGGTTCTCTGCAATTATTGTTGCCATGTCGTCCGCGGAGCTGACTGAAGCGCGAACTATGCTGCTCGCGTTCCGTGCCGAGAACGTCCGCTCCTTCCGAGACCCGTTCGAACTCTCACTTGAGGCGACTGCCATGGCGGAGGAGGGTGTGCCTCGCAGGGTGCCCTGGCATGAGGGGGGCAAGCCTTCGGTTCGTGTCTTGCCTGCGGCGGGCGTGTTCGGCGCCAACGCATCGGGTAAGACAAACCTGCTCCGCGTCATGGATGATATGCGTAGAATTGTTCTTACGTCGTTTAAGTCCGGTGATCGTTCTAGTCGCATAACACGTAGGCCATTTCGCCTTGATCCGGATTTCGAAGATGCGCCTTCGAGATTCGAGATTGACGTGGTCCTAAATGGCATACGTCATGAATATGGCTTCGTTGTTGACGATACTCACGTGATCCGTGAATGGGCAAGACGCTATCCACATGGCAAGGCGGCTTTGCTGTTCAGCCGTGACGAGGATGGAGTTCCACATCTGGGTGAAAAGAATCGCGCAAAGGGCCGTGCAGTAATCGAGATCTTGCGTCCTAATTCGCTATTCCTTTCTGCGGCTGGAGCAGCAGATCATCCTGATCTGGTGCCACTTTATAATTGGTTTAACTCTAATCTAATGCTTTGTGAAGCCTCAAGCAGAGAACGACGTTGGGCTTACACGACTCAGATGCTGGCTCATAAAGACAGCCGTAATCAAGTTCTTGCCATGCTGCATGCGGCGGATCTCGGAATAACCGATGCCCATATCAGAGAGCCGGATCCGGAAGTACTTGAGCGTTTTCGTAAGATCATGCATGCGTTGGAGCTTGATGATGCAGCAATGGAACCACCTGATGTTGAGCCTTTCCTAGGAATTGCTCTGAGTCATCAAGGTAGCCGCGGTGATGTCGAGTTCGATACTTCTGAAGAATCGCTAGGAACACTGGTCTGGCTAGGTCTTCTTGGTCCGGTGGTCGATGCTCTTGCTCGTGGCGCAGTTCTTCTGGCAGACGAACTGGAATCAAGCCTCCACCCGACACTTGTGGCGCAGCTAGTGCGTAGCTTTCAAAGTTCACATACGAATCTGCATGGTGCACAGCTCATTTTTAACTCACACGAGGCTGGACTTCTCGGGAACTCGGTTGAGGATCGAGTTCTTGGGCGTGACCAGGTATGGTTTACGGAAAAGCTAAATGATGGCCGGACCCGGCTGTATCCACTTACTGATCTGAACCCACGAAAGGCAGAGGCAGTGAGTCGCCGTTACTTGGCGGGTCGATATGGTGCTACCCCGATTGTCAGCAGTGCTGAATTTGATGTTCTGACTGCTGGAATAGCTTCGGGCACCTACAAGTGACTCCGCGCTCACGTCATACAGTTCGCCAGGCTTCCGATATAGCGAAGCGTACTTCTTTGATGGTCTTCGCCGAAGGCGAGAAGACGGAACCTATTTATCTTACTTGCTGGCATCGAATCTATCGAGATAGAGTTATCGTGAAGATAGCTGAACACCAAGAAACAACGCCCTACGAGCTTGTTGAGCGGGCCGCCGCTCAGCGCTCTAGTGACCTCCGTGAAGAGAAGCGGGGCCGTGGGGATGCATTTCAGCAGTATTGGTGCATCTTTGACGTAGACGAGCATCCAAAGATTCCTGAAGCCTTGCAACTTGCGGAATCAAACTCAGTGAATGTTGCGCTATCTGGACCTAACATTGAGCTCTGGTTTCTTATTCACTTCGAGCCTCGAACGGCTTATATCGATCGTTATGAGGCTAAGAAGAAAGCCTATCTTTTTCTTGGTTGCGGGAAGGCTCTTTCGTCACCAGCGTTGGACCTGCTCATTGAGCGATATCCAATTGCCAGGGAGCGCGCGCAGGGCCTCGAAACCAAGCATCGAGGCGATGGTTCGGTTCGGCCCTGGAATCCTAGTAGTGACGTTTGGAAGTTGGTAGACGTTATTCGTGGCGACTAGAGTTCGTTTCACGAAGGGGGCAAACCTGCGCGTGCCCAGGTCGGAGGTCGTTCGCGGTGCCTGTGGTGACCGCTGGCGCGCGAGGTCTTCCATCCATTCTGGCACGGATGTGGCACGGCGGCGTGGATCCGCCATGGCTCTCAGCTCACGGCTCCGGAGACAGTTGGCGGTCAACCTCGTCGCCTGCCTCGACCGCAGTCGCCACGGGCTATTGGTCCACGTCTGGCCCGCAGACCTTCGGCGGCAGACGGCGCATGAGTACCCGGCGGCCCGTAGGCGGTGACGCGGTCGTGAAACCAGCGCCGCTGAACATCCCCACGGTGCTCGGCGTATGCCCGCAGGCCGTCGGCGGCTCCGCCGGCGCTGCCCCGCGCCCGGCTGAGATCCATTCTCGGGTTAGTCCCGCCTGCCAGCAGATGTCGTACCGGGATGGTGGGCTCGGGCATCGCTGTCCCATGCAGCCCCGTAGCCATCGTGACCTGCCCGCCCGGGGCGCACTCGTCCCGTTGAAATCACCGGCTATCTCTGCTAGAGTTTCCCATATGAGATCCGCCCTATCCAGGGCGGGAGAATCACCTGAAAGATTAGGGAACCATGCATTACATTCAGATATCCGGCGTTACCGTCACGCGGGACGACGTTCGCGCCGGGGTGGCGACTTTGCGGGACGGCACCTGGGGCGTCATGGTCAGGCAGCCCTTGGCCCGCGACGGCAACCCGCTGGCGCACATGGATTACCACGCAGCTGCCCGTGCCGAGATAGCTGCCCACCCCGAGGCAAGGATCGCGCCGGGCTCGCATCGCGAGCCGACGGCTCACGTCAAGACAGCCGTGATCCGTTACCTGGAAGAGGTGCTCGCATGATCCAGGCCGATAACAAGGCGATCGCTGCGGCTGTCAGGCAGGTGAGCCGCGATCTGGCCGACCTGGCCGCGCTGCTCGAGGGCAATGTGCCCGGCGACAGCGACCTGATCGCCCGGCAGATCGCCACGCTGATGGAGTTCGACGTGCCCGAAGCCGACGGCCTGAACCGCGCCCGGGCCTCGCGGGCCTTCAAGGGTCATGGCCTTAACCCGCGGGCTTTCGGGTCGTGGGTTCAGGGCGGCTACCTGAAGCGAATCGATGACCGGCGCTTCCTGACCGATAAGGGCCGCGAATGGATCGCTCGCAAGAGCGCCTGAGCCCGCGCAGATCTTCAGCGGTTAGTCAATGCCGGGCATTGCCAGGAGCGCTCTGACCTGACTACGGTAATCTCCGCGAACGTGCTGCGGCTTAGCCGTCTACCGCACAGCGGCCCTCGACGCGGTTAACCCAGCTCGCTGCGGCGAGCGCGTCCTCCGACACTGCCGAGGGATGCAAACTGATATCTCCAGCTAGTACTACAGCAGCAGCTTGTGATTATTAAGTCTTCGGTTGTAGTGGCAGCGGCGGGCGCGGGCCTGGTGGGCGCGTCGCCAGTCTGACCAGTGCTGGTGGTGGGCCTGGTCGCGGGTGAGGCGG
>Ga0302326_10016223_pt1 | contig 15597 bp, 14 predicted proteins | sample Palsa_T0_3_FD_202264 | JGI IMG/M metagenome (GOLD analysis project Ga0302326, IMG submission 202264) | Peat permafrost microbial communities from Stordalen Mire near Abisko, Sweden - Palsa_T0_3 | ecosystem: Environmental > Terrestrial > Soil > Palsa > Peat permafrost | place: Sweden: Abisko...
TCGGCCCCATGAGATTGATCGCTCAACTCCACTTGGTGTTCACGGACGGGACGAGCGAGGACGTGGTCAGTGATCCGTCATGGAGAACCAGCACCAGTCCCCTGACGCACTCGGAAATCCACGGATCAGAGAATTACGATGCGCGGCTTGAACAATCAGGTTGGAATAGGCCGGGATTCGACGACTCGAAATGGCTGACCGTTGCCGCTGCACAGCCGCCAGCTGGGCTACTTGTCTCGCAGAGTTGTCCTCCGATGAAAGTTCGCCAGATATTCGCATCGCAAAAGGTCACAAATCCTGCGTCGAACATTTACGTTTACGACTTTGGACAGAATATGAACGGACAATATGAAATCACCGTCAAAGGAAAAGCGGGCGCAACCGTAACGATGCGGGCCGGAGAGTATTTGACAAGCAACGGGCGAGTCAATCCGGGTCGAGCGGGACCATCGAGCTATACGCTCAAGGGAAGCGATTTGGAAACCTGGCGGCTTATGTTCGATGCGACCGGATTTCGCTATCTGGAAGTCCAGGATGTGACGACCGACCCGCGGAACACCGCTTTACCGTTCATTCAGAAAGCCACCGCGTATTTTGTATGCAGCGCCGCGCGCGATGTGGGATCTTTTACCGCGTCAGATCCTCGATATATACAAATCCATGATCTTGCGGCCCGGACACTGAGAAGCAATTTAGAATCGATTCACACCGATGGCCCGAATTTCGAGCGACTGGGATGGCAGGAAGTGGTATGGACCACTCAGCCGTCGACGGCCTATTGCAATGACGTGCAGACACTGTTCGCAAAAATCATGCGAGATGTCCGCGATGCGCAGCGTGTCAGCGGGCTCTGCGCGGACATCGCGCCCAACTGGTTCCATACGAAGGATTCCCCCCCAGGCGACAAATACGACGATGCACCGGACTGGGGTTCATCCGTGATCATCTGTCCTTGGATCATGTTTCAAACTTACGGTGATAACAAAATTCTGTCTGACAACTACGACACGATGAGAAAATATCTTGCCTACCTCAAAGGTAAAGAAATTAATGGCCTGATCACCTATGGATTAGGCGATTGGATGGCGCCGGCGGGTGATGATGTGCCGAATATGGAGGGTGCTTGTTACGTTTATGATACGGGTTTGATGCGCGACATCGCGTTGGCACTCGGTAAGATAGACGACTCATCTGCATACTCACAGGACTACGCGCGCGTGCGCGACGCATACAACCGAGCTTATTTCGATCCCAGATTAAAATCATATCAGCCGGTGAAACAGGCCAACGAGGCGATTCCGCTTGTATTCGGGATCGTTCCGGACCGCGATGTTGAATCTGTGCGGCAAGCCCTCGTCGATGATATCGCGCATCCACAGGAGAACGGCTTGCCGGTCAGCTACGGTCGTGTCGGCGAGTTCGGACCCGTTGTACCAAATCACATTTCGGCCGGTGATATCGCCACGGGTGCGGTCTGGCAGGCGCTGGGTGATGCCGGACAAGACACTCTCGTGCAAACCATGGTGATGCAGGATACACCCCCGAGTTACATGTACCTGATCAAAAACGGCGCGACGACGATTTCAGAAAACTGGGACTACGAGAAGTCCCGCAGCCACAATCATGACATGTATGCGGGCATTCTGGCTTACCTGTATCGCAATGTTGGCGGCATTTCGGCGATAAAGCCGGGATACGAACTGATCCAGATCAAACCGTCGCCACCGCAGGGTTTGAAAAACGCTTCGGTCACTTACAACTCAGTCCGCGGCTTGATTGAGTCCTCATGGTCAGTCGACGGCAAGAAATTCACGCTGAAAATTCGCATTCCCGCGAATGCGACGGCCATGGTGACGGTTCCCACCCTCGACGCCAATTCCGTTCGCGAAGGCGACGAGCCGGCCAAAGACGCGCCGGGCGTCAAGTTCCTACGATCTGAATCGTCGGCAGCCGTATTTGCCGTTGGTTCGGGCGTATACGCATTTCAGTCGGACATTGCAACGCCCACATTGGCTCCGACCCGTTGAAGTCTTGGAGGTCGTCACCAACGTTTTCACCGTGAAATCACTGAGGTTACTGGCTGGATCAAGCGGCAGGTAAAAAGTTCAATCCCCATCGCTTGGTCACAGTAAATCCAGGTTTTCCAAAGAATTCGCACGAAGTCGCATGCAATTAATTGGTAATGATGCAATCGCAATGTCCATTTCGCCAATTCTGCACTAAACTACCTAGGTGGAGACTTGGCCGAACTTGCCGTCAGATGTGCGGAAGATGATTTCCACGGTCGCGGCGGCGACTGTGAACGGGCCGCGAAAATGATCTGCAAGGCCTCCCGCGGGATGACGGTCATTATTGAGGCCCATGTACTCCTGCTCGAAGCGGTTCATGCCCTCCGAAATGGCGTCTTCGATTTCCCCCTGCGGCTTCACAATGATCCTCAATTCCATCAATGAAAGGCGCCCGTTTTACAGGTTACAAAAATTGTCGCAATGATCTTGACACCGCCAGCCGCGCAAATGTAAAAGAGTATGCTTCGTGAAGCCAGAATTAGGCTGGCTTTCGACAGGAATGTTAAAGTTATCGGATGATTAATAAGAAGCACTCGGACGACTAAATAAAGGGTAGTTCGGCTAATGGCCGGAAGACCCGTTAATGAGTAGGCCGACGCAATTGAATCCCGAAACCCGGGATTCGGTCGCGTCGGCGTTTTTGTTTTTGGAGCCGTGTTTCGCAAGAGCGCATCCCATTTTAATGGGCACAAAATGACCGCCGACAACCACGACGCTCAATATAATCGCGCAAAGGATGGATCAGAGAAGTCCCCTATATCCAACGGCGAGATTATACCGATTGGGGAACCGGCGTTTGTTCTGATATGCGCCGCCCCGCGAACAATTCACAATCCGGACAGTAAAAGGCGAGCCGCAATTTCGCGGGGTTCTCTCCCCTGGTGCGGCATCGAATGGTAAAGGCCCCCGCTACGGGAAAGGAGCTTCTATGCCACGGTTCATGCGTCATATTTGCTATCTGGCGGGATTTTCTCTCGCCATGTTCGCATATACGGGAGGGGCGTTTGCAGCACCCCCGACAAGCCAACCCTCGCCAGCAAGCGCCCAGCCCGCTGGCGGCGCGACACCGCTCAGTTTGACGACCGGCAGTATGGGGACCACCATCAAATCCCTGTTCGGTCCCAAAACGGAAGAGGATTATTTTTCTCCCTTCGACATCATGAATCCGGAACACATGCGGGCCGATATGCCACTGCAGATTGGCGGCGTCGAAGACCTGAACCTGTACATGGGCCTGCAAACCGTCGGCCGATTTCAGACTCTTCAGCAGCAAAATGTATCCATCGCCGGGGTCAAGCAGGCGGGGCTGGACCCCGGATTTCAAGACCCATTTGCCAATCTTTCGTTCCTGGCGTCGATCCCGGACAAGCTGGATGTCTATTTCGATCTATACGTCGCGAGCCGGCCGCACCCAAACACGATGTACGCCCATGAAGGTTATCTCTTGTTCAAGCAATTGCCTTCGCCGTTCGATGCCGGTCCGTTCGGGCAGGTGTTTAACTATGTGAACCTCAAGGTGGGAGCGTATGACCTGGATTTTGGCGACGACAACTATCGCCGGTCGAACAATGCCCGCGTTCAGCGTAATCCACTGATCGGGAATCCGCTGATCGATCCTAACGTCGAAGAGATCGGCGGGGAGCTTTACAGCATCAAGGGCCCGATTTACTGGCTGGTCGGCATCGGCAGCGGCACCACCACCGAGTATTTCGATTACGGCAGTTCGCCGAGTGTCCACGGCAAGATTTGGGCGTATCCGTTGCCCGATGTGCGTACCAGCGTGTCGGCATACCATGTGAGTCTCGGCGGCACGGGCGCCGGATTCCAGAATTCTGATCTCTATGCCGCCGGCCGCAGCGGCGAACCGTTTGCCGCTGTTTTCGGAGGCGGCGACGACCCCGGATCGATTCTGCCTCAAGGCGGGAAAGATGTCACGGCGGTGGAAGGCGATGTTACCTGGAATCATTGGCCGTTCGAAGTTTATTCGAACATAGGCTACACCCAGGATTCCGATGTCAACGGCTCCGCCCCCGGTACGCCCGCGGAGCGGTGGCTCTACGGGACCGTCGAGCCGGTCTACCACTTTACACCGGCGCTCTATGCCGCCGCGCGCTACAGCTTCGGGGTCGCCAATGCGGTGGATGGAGTCGAGACGGACGGATGGGTGGATCGAATTGAAGTGGGCGCCGGTTACTGGGTAACCCGGGACCTGCTCGGAAAGATCGAATACGTTTACCAGCAATACCACGGTTTCGGCGCCGGCACCGGCGTGGTCAGCGGGGTCGATGCCAGCCCCAGCCCGCGGTTCAACGGCGTCGTTCTTGAAGTGTCGTGGTCCCTGTAACGAACCGGAGGTTCGCGATGACTCGCCTGTTGCGACAAATCCTATTCGCGCGATCGGCTTCGCGGGCCATCGGCGCACTGATCTTAGTTGTGATTTTAATTAGCGATCGGGTCACACTGGCAAAGACCGACCCGGCCGCTCCACCCACTACTGGTCCCGCGACCCTTGAGTATTTGAGCGGGGCTGATTCGGGCAGCGCCAGCGTTTCGGGGACTTCAACCCTTCACGCCTGGACGGTCTCGGGCACGGCAATCTGGGGCGGGATGCGGATTTCGGGGCCGTGGACATCGGCCCCGCCGACGATTCGAGCCATCTGGGTGACCATACCCGTGAATTCCCTCAAGAGCACGGAGGGAAGCGGGATGGATGACACGATGTATGATGCCTTGAAAATGAAGGCGAATGCGTCGATCACCTACGTCCTGACGCGCGCCGATCTGAAGTCGGCGCCGTCGAAGGACGATTCTAAATACCATTACGATGCGGTTGGCCAGCTTACTATTGCCGGAAGCGCTCGCACCGTGAATCTGACGCTTGACATAGAGCCGGGCGAAAAAGGCGCGCTAACGATCACGACGCAAATCCCGCTGAAAATGACCGATTTTGGCATGACGCCTCCGACCGCCATGTTAGGGACGATCCGATCCGGGGACCAGGTGACGGTGAAAGTCGCTTGGAAACTTGCAACGAAAGTGCAGTAGGATGCTGGCTGATGTTTCGCGGCATTCTCAAACGTGCGAGCCATTGGGTACGTTACATGCCGCGGCGCGTCGTGCTGCTGACCGGCGTGTCGGCGCTGGCGTTGCTGACCTATTGCGGCGTTCAGAAGGGCGAGAACCTGAATTCCGCGGTTGAATTGCCACCACCGACGACAATCCCTTGGGACGAACCGGCTGGAAAGATGACAGTGTATGATCTGGCGGCCGACAGCCAGGTGGCTCTCGAAGGGGCGACTAACATTTCCGACTGGTCAAGCTCCAGTTCACAGGCGCGCGCCCGGGTGATTCTGGATGTGGATGATTCGGCCATGCGGACAATATTGGACAAGCTGCAAACCGGAAAACCCGCATCGGACCCGATGCGGCTTCCGCTTGGCCGTCCCGCGATCGCGGAACTATCGGTGCCGGTGATGTCCATGCGCGGAAACAGCCAGGGCATGGATCGGGACATGCATTTGGCCCTTAAGGCGTCGCAATTCCCCTTCATCCAGTATCGCCTTGAAAAAGTACAAGATGCGCAGGTGCGGCAAGACACGAGCAGCGGAAAACCGGAGATCCTTCTGCACGTTATCGGCGTTCTGACCGTTGCCGGTGTCCAGCGAACGCTCGCAACCGAACTGACGATTCAGCGGGATGCGGGCCAACATTATCTTGTCCACGCACGGACGCCTATTAAGATGACTGATTTTGGGGTCACTCCTCCTGACGCTCTCTTTGGTCTCATCCACGCGCGGGATTCACTTTCCGTGATCTTCAATCTGGATTTCACCTCGTCTGGTGCGAACAAATGACGGGTGAACAAATGAAAGATGACCTGTTCATCGAATAACTTTCCTAGTTTACTAAGATTTCCGAAATGAGCTTGAGACCAAGCATTGACCAGATGTACACCGTTATCCCGGCAGGAATAGGCAACGAAAATACCGATCCGGCAGGGATATAATAAAAAAGCCGAAGAAGGGATTTGAACCCTTAACCCCCGCTTTACGAAAGCGGTGCTCTGCCGTTGAGCTACTTCGGCGGATGCGGCACGTCGCAGGATATACGACATGGACGCGGGGTATCAAGGGTGAGGCCGGGCCGTCGGCGCGGGAACGAGTGGAACCATCGGGCAAAACGCGCCGGCGGTGGTTTGCTCTTCGGTATCAGCGGGAAGCCAGCCGGGTAACAGCCGGGGACCTTGAATCTCGGGATAGCGGCCGATCAGCCAGAGAAGATGGCGCGGTTGAAGTTTTTGCAGCAGGTCGGGGTTGGCGGGTGCGGTCAGGATGAGCCAGGGGCGATGGGAATCCGGGATAAAGTATTTGAAATTCATGTACCAGGTGCCGGGGGAAGTCCAGGGATCATTGTTGTAGAAGACCAGCAGGTCATCGGGGCCGGCGGAAGCGTTCAGATCGTGAGCGAGCGTTCGCCAATCCTCTTTTGGCGGCACGCCGTCGATGTTCCGCTGAATCGCGACGATGGTGAGCAGACTGATGGCTGAGATGGCGACGGCGTCGCGGATGAATGGGCGTTTCGGCCAATCGAAGGCGGCGATCACTGCATAGACTGCGGGGCTGGCGAGGATCGTGTAACGCACATAGCCGACCAAGGTGGTTTGATGGGCCAGATCCAGCGCGGCGACGAAGCCGATGGTTCCCCATCCCCATAAGACCCACAGCAGCAAAACGCGCTGGCGAATGAGACGGATTGCCGGCAGCACGAGGGTGAACAGAAAAATCGCCAGGACCAATCTGGAGGTCAGGGCGTCGCCGCGCGATTCGCCCAGGAGATATTGGGCGGGCAATCCGATGATTCGATAGAGCGTCATCCTGGTATGGTCGGCAACGCGGGCTTCACGAAGAAACGTCGGGGCGAGCGAGGGGAGCGTATGCTTTTGTTCTATGAACAACGGAATCCAGACGGTGAGAATAAGGATTGCGGCGGATGTGAAGGCAACGGCGGTTTGGATTCTGGCACGTCCGCGGAGACGGAGAGCGGCATAAATCGCCAGGGCCATTAATGCGCCAGCCGAGAGGTAGTGGGTAAGCGCGGTGGCGATGAGGAAGATCATCAGCGCAATCAACCGGCATTTGGTCGGTCCCTGGAATTCGATGCGGATGACCATGTCGGCGCAGCACAATCCAAAAAAAAATCAGCATTGGATAGCCGCGGGCTTCCTGGGCGAAATCGAGCTGGGCAATGGCCAGGGCGGAAATAGCGGCCGCGAACAGGGCGATCCTCGGTCCGTGAAGGAATCGGCAGACGTCAAAAAAAACGATGATGCCGGTCAGCGAAAAAATGGCTGAAAGCGATCGCGTTGCGGTAGCGCCGGTGCCAAAGAGGTCCATCCACCAGCGCAGGATGAGGAAATAAAGCGGCGGATGGGTGACGCCGCCGAGATGGGTGAGAATGCTCCACGAAGGAGCGGCGTGGGCGAGGCCGGTCGGGTCGGGCTGATCGTTGTGGATCGCATTGGCCGGGAGACGGTCATGCAGCGAGCCGTGTCCCATGGCCATTTCGCTGGACCAGATTTCGTCCATCCAGAGGCTGGGCGCGGCGATTTGATCGAATCGAAAATAAGCGGCGACCAGAAGAATGACGGCAAGGATGGCCAGATGGGGGCGCGAGGGAACGTTGGAGGGTTGAGTCATCACCAATCCAGCGTGTGCATGATAGCGGGGCCCATAATATTCATGTAGGGATCAACGGACGGAATCGCCTTGAGCGGTATTTCGCATCAGGCAGACGCCGCCGGCGGTCGTGTGCCAAACGACTTCGGGCTGCCAGCCCGGGAAAAGAGCAGCGCCATAAAGCTCCGGCGCGCGGCCGACGAGCCAGAACTGCCGTGGTGGAAGCCGGCGGAGCAGCGTTGAATCCGGGGCATGACGAAGGGTTGCCCACGGATGCTGAGAGTGAGGCGAATAATATTTGTATCCGATGTACCAGACTCCGGGAGAGACCCAGGTGCTGTCGTTATAAAAGACCAGCAATTCGTCTGGGGCGGCGTAGGTGTCGATGATCTGGGCAAGCCGTTGAAAATCTTCTTTGGCGGGAACGCCGCGTTCGGCGCGGATGCCGGCCAGCAACGCCAGTGATGTGATGACGCCCACCGGGAACAGATCACAAAAATATTTGAGCCGGGGCAGATGAACGCCGGCAAGGATTGCGTAGAGCGCGGGGCTGGCCAGCACGGTGTAACGGGTGAACTGCAAGAGCTGGGAATGATGCAGGAGGTCCGCGGCGGCAACGGAAAGAATGATTCCCCCGCTCCGGAGAATCCATAGAAGCAGATCGGGCCGGCGGCGCAGCTGGAGCATGAGAGCAACGACAACCGTCGCGGCGGCGATATGAGCAGCCAATGGCAGACGCTCCGCGACAAGTTCGCCGCAGCAGTATTTCAGCGGCAATTCGGCCATGCGGAGCAGCACATGAATCGCATGGTTGGGGCTGGATTCACGAATATAGCTGGGATCAAAATTGGGAAGCGAGCGCGTTTGGCAATAGAACTCGCGACCCCAGGCGGTGATGGTAATCGCCGCGGCGGCGAAGAAAGCGGCGAGCGTCCGCCGGCGATCGCGCCCGTCAAGCCGAATCATCGCGTAAACACCCAGCGCCGCAAATGCGCCTGCGGCGAAATAATGAGTCAGAAGCATCGCGGCCAACAGGAAAGCCAGGAACACCAATCGCGGAAGCGCCGCTCCGAAAAAACTGATCCGCACCACCAGATCGCAGCAAGCTACGCCCTGAAGGATCAGAAGAGGATAACTGCGCGCTTCCTGCGCGATATCCAACTGGCCGATGGCCAGGGTCATGATGGCGGCGGCGAACAAAGCGACGCGCGGGCCGTGCAGGAGTCTGCACACATCGAAGAAAACCACAATCCCCGCGAGGGAGAGGATCGCCGACAAGGATCGCGCCGCAGCGGCGCTGGCGCCGAAGAGGTCCATCCACCAGCGAGGACAATGAAATAAATCGGTGGATGGATGACGCCGCTGACATGGGTGAGGATGCTCCACCACGGAGCGGCGTGGGACAGGCCGGTCAGATCGGGCTGATCATCACGGATGACATTGGGTGGGAGGTAGTCATGCAGCGAGCCGTTTCCCATGGCCATCTCGATGGACCAGATTTCATCCACCCAGAGGCTGGGCTCGGCGATGCGATCAAAACGGAGGAACCCCGCAACGGCGAGAATCAGAATCAATACGGTGAACTGACGACGGGTCGGAGAAGGCGGTGGATCGGTCATCGGCGATGGCGTAAGACGCGATCAACGATGATAGTCCAAGCCGGCGGGGGCACAAATTGTGCCATCACGCGGACAGACGATGCAGCATGAGATCGTGCAGATGGGCTGTCAACATTCGGATGAGGTTCCTGGAGGCATCACGCCAATCCGATTGACGGGATCGGAAGGTGGTGATGCCGTTGCTATCGGCGACATCCGCGCGAACTTCCGTAAGCCGGCCCATCCGATGCATATTGATGGAAATGGATAGATTGCCCATCCGCTGCACAAACCGCATCGCCCGCTTGAGCCAAGACATTAACTGGCGGCGATTTGATGGTTTGAGCAGCACATTCCCCGAATCGAGCTTAAGCATTGTGCAACCTCGCTGAAAAACTGCGTTGGTTTCGAGCACTTGCTGGTATTCAGCAAGAGATGTGCCGCACAGTACAATTGCGAGGAAATGTCAAGTTATCGGCGACTTTCAGACAGGCAACTGATGGCGGCTTGCCGGGTTGAGGCATTTCGCGGCCCCGGTCCCGGGGGGCAGAAACGCAATAAAACCAGCTCGGCAATCCGAATCACCCATGAGCCGACTGGGATTTCGGCGATCTCGACTGAATCGCGGTCCCAGGAGCGCAACCGTCAACTGGCGCTCGCCCGACTGCGGCATAAAATCGCGCTGCTCGTGCGGGAGGAGATTCATTTGGCGGAGTTTCCGAAACCGGACATTCTGGAAGTTTCTCGCCGGTCCGCCGATTATCCGGCGGCGATGGGGAAGATGCTGGATGTGCTGAATCATGCCGGCTGGAGTGTCTCGGAGGCCGCGAAAATATTGGGAGTCTCAACCGGACGCCTGGTTGGCTTCATGCGAGCGGATGGGCCGCTGTTTGCAGAGATGAATTGCCATCGACGGGAGGCGGGGTTGCGAGGATTGAATTCATGAAGATTGCCTCGTCGGAAGATTCGCTGGGTATTCTGGCCTCCGAGGTGATCGGATGCCGGCGCTGTCCCCGGTTGCGTGAGTATTGCGGTCAGATCGCGCGTGAAAAACGCCGGGCGTTCGTGGATTGGGAATATTGGGGGAAGCCGGTTGCCGGTTTTGGGGATGTCGGGGCTGGAATATGGATCGTTGGACTGGCGCCGGGCGCGCACGGCGCGAACCGAACTGGCCGGGTTTTCACGGGCGACCGGAGCGGCGATTTTCTTTTCGCGGGTCTGCATCGGGCGGGGCTGGCGAATCAACCGAAGTCCATTCATCGGGATGATGGGCTGATGCTCCGCGGGGTTTATATCAGTGCGGCCGCCCGATGCGCGCCGCCGGGGAACAAACCGTTGCCGGAGGAACTGGCCAACTGCTCGGAATATCTGGATCGGGAATGGGACATGCTGAAACGGGTGCGGGTCATGCTGGCTCTGGGCAAAATCGGCTGGGACGCGACGGCGGCGCTGGCCCGGCGACGGGGATGCGATTTCCCCGAGGGGAAGCGGGCGTTCGGACACGGCGCGCTGATGCGGCTGACGAAAGATCGGTGGATGCTGGGGTCGTATCATGTGAGCCAGCAAAATACGTTTACGGGGAAGCTGACGGGGAAAATGTTCGATGCCATTGTGAAACGGAGCGGGGAACTGTCACTTCCCTGAGCCGCCGAAGGATGGCCGCCACCGGGCGGATGAAGGCGTCTTACGGCTGCAAATCATCATTGGGAACAAGGGTGTAGAATTTTTCGCCCCATTGGAACGGAGCCAGCGTTTCGTAGATAGTTTTGCATTCCACATGTCCGTCGAGATAGAGGAAATTGGTGCGGCGCTGGTCGGGATATCCGTTGGGATGGCCGTGGTTGCGTCCGACCCAGTCCAGACGGGTGACGGAACTGCTGGCGCTGGTGGGGTCCGGATCGAGGTCAGCCGCGGTGACCCGGCGATAGCCGATGCCGGGGCTTAATTGAAACATGTCCAGCGTTCCATCAAGGCCCACGAACGCATGGACCGGACGATGACTGTACACATAAAAATTTGAATTGCCGGCGGTAAATTGAGCGCCCGTTGGAGCCCATTCCGTCGCCAGAATCGTGCCGCTGGCGTCGGGGACAGACGATGCCTGAACGAACTGGTAGATGCGCACGGCTCCCTGGAATCCAAGGGCGAATTTGTTGCGCGGCGACAGAGCTTCGTTGAGCGTGTACGCGACACGGGGAGCTTGCTGGTCGATCACGCCGGGCGTGTCGTCGATTTGGCCGGGCAGGCGATTGCCGTCGGTCGTGTTGGTCGGCGGCAGTCCCCCCTGGTCCAGCTCGGGACAGAGAAATGCGCTAGTGGGGACAGACCCATTGCTGTATAGAAAATAGCTCCAGTGCAGATATCCGGGGCTGGTGTACTGCTGAACGCCCTTGATGATGATCTGTCCGCCGTAGCTGTACGAGGCGGGGATCATATCGTTGTTTTCGTCTTCATAAATCGCCAGGCCCTGGCCGATGCTGCGGAGGTTGGCGGCGCAGGCGATCTGGTTGGCATCGTGCCGCGCCCCCGCCAGCGTGGGCAACAGCAGAGCGATTAACACCCCCAGGATGCCGATCACGATGAGCAATTCCACCAGCGTGAATCCATTGGATTTGCCCGGCTTGGCCACTGGATAGAACTCCCCGCGATAGTCTTTCTGTTCTTCCGGACGACGTTCGACCGCCTCGAGCGGTCCGCCTTTAAGAATGGCGGGAGCGGGGGAGGACGGAACCGGCGTCTGGATGGCTTCGCGCGGTTTTGAGGGAGACAGTGAGTTTTCCAGCGCGGCATCCAGCGCCCGCACCTTATCCAGATCAGCGGCAGTAATCTGCGGCTGGGGAACCGCCGCCTTCGCGGCTGTCGCGGTGGATTTCGCCTGCGTCAACAGACGGAAAAATCCCGTGAACAGCGGCAGGATCAGCAAGAACGCCGCGACGCCCAAACTGATCCACGGACCCTCGCGCATCACGTTCGTATCCCACGAGGGCGTACGAAAGGGCATATTCATTGCCTGAAGCCGCGCTTCAACAGTCGGATCCCCGGGCTGGATTTTCACGAACAGGTATTTGTCCGCGGACGGCCCGGTCGGGGGATGAGCCGTGCAGGTCACGAGCTGAACGCCGAGGTGCGCGGGGTACACCAGGATGTTGGAGGGCCTCTGCGCGACGTTCGTCCGGGCGACGGCGCGCCAGAAGGCGTCGGGCTTTACGCGGCTATCGCGGTCATGCGGGACGCGATCGGTCTGAGCGTCAATCAAAAACGCCACCGACGTCAGCAGCGCCAGCGCCGCCAGGATAAGCCGGAGATTGATTCGAAACTTAAGCATTGGCCCGTTTGCCGATTTCTGGGGTTCGATGTGCCCGAAACGACGCGGCGCGGGGACTCAGAAGCCGAGTTTCCCTATGAACCTTGGCTGACGAACGTCGCCGGCCAGGTTGCGTAATATAACGGGTCTTGGTTTGCCGGGTCCAACTTTTTAGCTCGCAACCCTCGCAAACGGGACGAACCGCCGATCTTCCATCGCACACCGGACATGGATTTATTCCTGTCCGCGCTGAGGCCGGGGCATTTGAGGCCGCTCGCCGGAAAGCTCCAGGTCGATCAGTTCCAAAAGCTGAGCGGGATCAACCGGCTTGATCAGAAGCGGCGGCAATTCGCGGGTGGGAAGCAGGTGAATTCGGTCCTGGATTTCATTAATCGGCATTCCTGAAAGCAATATGACCGGCAGGCCGGGACGATTTTTCTGGAGATAGGCCAGCACATGGAACCCGTCTTTGCCCGGCATCTGCAGGTCGAGAATCAGAAGATCGACCGGACGCAACTGCAAAAGCTGGATGGCGGACTCACTGTCCGCAGATTCATCGACCTTAAAACCATTGCGACGCAGGAAATGCGCCAAAGCGAGGCGCTCAATGGGGGAATCATCGCAGACCAGTATTCGCCAGTAGCGCTTCGCGGTCGGGGTGTCTTCATCACCGGATTCCACGGTGCTTCATTGTGGCATTGATTGTCGGATTGGACAATCCACAATTTGGCGCGGTGCGGGAGCGCGAGGAAGTTGAATGCCTTTCAGCGTCGAGGGCCTGTGTTTTTTATCCACGCGGGCCAAAAACGTGTGTTTAGCGGGGGTGGGGCGGAGCTCCGTGCACGCGAGCGAAATCCACTTCGTCGGCCGGGCGAGGATTCATCAGGCAGGCCCTAGGTGAATACTCCCGGCGGGTCATGCCAGCGCCTCAGCGCGCGGGGAGTTTTCCGGCAGAGACTTGTTAAAAACCCGCGAGAACTTTTCTCCGTTGCTGGCGATGGTACCCGCATCCATGTAGCAAACGCTGAACGCACGGCGCGGGATATCGGTTTTGTTCACATCCGAAGCATGGAGCAGATGGTTGTGCAGCAGGGCCGACTCACCGGCCTTCAACTCCAGATAGACGATCTTTTCGGGCAGACAATGCTCTCTGGCTTGCTGCGGCGTAAGAAACCCAGACCCGTCGGATGGATTGATCAGTCCCCCCCTGTGGCTGGCGGGGATCACCTGGACGCAGCCGTTGGCCACGGTGGCCGGGTCCAGCGCGGTCCAGAGGGTGATTAACGGATCGTGGTCCAGGAGGAGCCACCGGTCCTGGTGCCAGGGCAGGAACGTGCCCTTTCGCGCGGGCTTGTTCATGAACATGGCCCGAAAGACTGCCAGGGGAATCGTCGGGCCGTACACGCGGTCGCAGATTTCCTTGAAGATCGGCCGTTGCACATAGTTCAGGAACAGGGGATCGAGTTCCAAATCCTGGATTTTGCGGTAGCCGAGCGTCGCGCCTTTATGTCCGCGCGATTGCTCGGGGGCATCTGAATATTTGCCCGTGTCGCTGTCGAGCTGCATCAGCAGCCGGTTGTAGTCCAGGTCGGCGTTGCCGAGCATGATGTCATCGATGCGCCGGCACAAAGCGGCGACTTCGCCGTCGTCCAGCAGCCTGCCAAGTTTGAGATAGCCAAGTTCGTCGTAAGACTTCCACTGTGAATCGGTGATCTGACGGGCCATGAAATCTTCTCCTGTTTGATTGACCGGATGGTAAATCTCCATGGGGCCGCCCGCTATGGATCAACTGAATATCAGGATGGATTTTCTGAACCGGCGGCATCGCGGTGCTGGGAAGGACTGCGTCCAAAATGACGCTTAAAGGCGCGGCTGAAATAATACTGGTCCTCAAATCCACACTTGGCCGCGATGGCTCGAACCGTCCAGCGGCCATCACCAAGAAGCGCGGCCGCATTCTCCATGCGCATCCGGGCCAGATACTGCAACGGCGTGACGCCGAGCAGCCGGCGGAAAGTGCGGTTGAGATGCTGGGCAGAGAAACCAGACCATCGCGCGAGATCATCGAGATCAGTCGGCCGATCGAGCCGGCGGTTGAGTTCATCCAGCATCTCGGCGATCAGCGGGTCGATGGGGCGCTGGCGCAATGTGCCGCGATCAGCATCGTAGCGGAGCAGTTCGAGAGTCACGAGTGTCGCCCAATTCACCAGCATGAGCATCGTCTGGCCGTGATCGTCGCGGTCCCATTCATTCAGGGCGGCGCGAAGGTATTGCGCGAGCTTTGAGCCGCGCTTTACATGCCGAACGCGAGGGGGAACAAGCAACTCGAATACGGACTTGCCACCCGGCAACGTGGGCTCGACATGGATCGAGCCGAGCGTCATCCGGCGAGTCGTGCTGTATGCGTAGTGCTCCACGCCCGGCGGCACGATAATCAGATCGCCAACCGACAATTCATGCGGAGTTTCTTCCACCACCCACACGGCCCGGCCCCGGTCAATCCAGATGAAGTTATAGTCCGGCACGGTGCGGCGCTGGAGCTTGTATCCCTGTTCCGTTTTCTGCCGCGAACAGACATTCGTTTTGACGCGCGTGCGCTGGAGCACGAAGTTGAGGAATGCCGAGGTGACCGGTTGCCCGCTCATTTGGTGCATGATAGCGGACGAGGAGCGTCGGCAAACCCGGCGACCTGCGGTCGCCCGCTAAATATCACCCCTCAATTAAAGGCTGACGGACCACCAGGAAATAGATTGAGAGTCGAGAGCCACCCCTTTATCTGCTCCAGGATGGGAAATGTCCCAAATGTCCCAAAAGGTCTCGTTTGGGCGCGTGCGCTTTTGGGACATTTTTGGGATCGAAAAAAAACCCCGCGTTTTTGAGCGAATTTCCCACGACGACAAGTGGACAAGTCGCGGGCGCTCATGGCTCGCAAAACGGGAAAATTTTGCGAC
>Ga0302326_10016224_pt1 | contig 15597 bp, 12 predicted proteins | sample Palsa_T0_3_FD_202264 | JGI IMG/M metagenome (GOLD analysis project Ga0302326, IMG submission 202264) | Peat permafrost microbial communities from Stordalen Mire near Abisko, Sweden - Palsa_T0_3 | ecosystem: Environmental > Terrestrial > Soil > Palsa > Peat permafrost | place: Sweden: Abisko...
CCCGTTATCGGCAAAGCTCGTCACCTTGGCCACATCGTAAATCTCCCGGTGGCTGAAATACTCGTCATTCCCGAAGATTGTCATCGAGTAAGGAGCCATCGTACGCTGCCCGCCATCGTTGGGAATGCACACCTGCCCCTTGCCATCCGGCGCCGGAAATAAGTCGTGCTGTCTCATCCCATCGCATCCCCAATAACCGATGAATGTGCCGTAGTATTCATTCGGGTCGCCGATCAGTAAGTTGTTATCACTTACAGTCCGCGTGTAATAACTGATGAAATGCGGTTTCACGGGGGAAAAGTCGTAATTACCCGTCTTCACCGCCAGATCCCTCCTCTTAAACAACGTAAAGGAACCCTGATCGAGATGCTGATGTAAGTCCGCATGCGGACCTGCCCAAGATGCGATCCATGTAGCGTCCCGGCTGCTCCAATCGGAGCGCACATAAACATACCCGAGACTTGGATCGAAGAAGGAAAGCCTCTTCGGCTTGGTCAATGCCGGTACTTGCGAGTAAAAGTAAACGTCAGCCCACGCATCCACCGGTTGATCGACATCCTTCTGCCGGAATACCCAGTTCCAGACCTCCGCCTCCTCGGTATTGGGAAAGCGCCGCACTAGCGCCAGGCCATCGGGCCGCAGATGCGTACTGTGCCAACTGAACCCGCGGTCATCGTCCCCTCCGAGTGCCGCGCCCTCCGGATAAGGATGCGGCGGATCCGTATGCGACAGCGGATCGTTCGCTTCCCTCAACCGGTTCGGATAAGTGGAAAACGCAATAAACTCAAGGTGGCGGCGAAAGTAAGGGTGGCTGTAAAACAGGTTCTCGCCCGACGCGTAGTAAATGAAGTTGGCGAGATCGATCAGCGCTTCTCCCGTAGCTTCGCCATAAGCGTTCCCTTCGCCGAGCGCGCCGCCCGTGCCCAGCACATCCAGCATCGCAAGGTTGTGGTCCCACTCCTGCCGGAACCAGGTCATCATGCGAGTCCCCTGCGGATTCTCTCCATAAGTCGAATACGCCACCGACCCCAGCGACGTTGTAATAATCACCCCGTCGTTACGGAAATGGCTGTGCGCAAACACATTACGCAGATGGTTAAACGCACAGGCATCGTTCATCCACGTGATGAGGTCCTGGCGCTGCTCCGCCCTGAGCGAATCGTAGCCCCAGTCGTAAAGGATGGCCATTTCCATGGTGCGGGAACCGCCGTCGAAACCCGCGGTGTGCTCGTCGCAATAACTCGCTTTGCCGCACGCCCCAAAAAACGGCAGCACGCCTCCTGTCCGGTCCTTCCCATTGACGTAGATCTTCGGCGCGTAAATTTTCCACGCGGCATCGAAATAGGCCTTCTTTTTGGTAACTACATATCCCAGCAGCAGCCCTTCGGCCTGATATCCGAAACCAGGCTCGCCCGGATGGTTCAACCACTCCTCAAACCTGGCCCATTCCGGCCTGTTGCCCGCCCGCAGAGCCTTGAGCTGAGTCAGGAATTCCGCATTGAAGCCCAAACGGGGATGATCTCCCATTTTGATATCGGTAACCGCCACGGTGGTCTCGCTAAAGCCCTTTGTGGCCCCATCCGTCACGCGCAGGCGCAAATACCATTGTCCAGGGACATCCGGCTCAAACTTCATCTTCGCTTCGCGCCCTAGCTCCTGGCCGTGAGAATAGGTCGACGCCGGCGCCGCGCGGTCCACCGTCCAAAGATAGGTGAGCCCGTTCTTAGATCCATCGGGCTTCGCCGATCCCGAACCGTCCAGAATCACCGGTTGAAATTTGGTTTCGAGAAACGGATGATTCGTGACCGCCTTGGGAACCGACGCATCGTAAATCACTACTAACTTAGGCCGGTTCGCCGCATCCGGCGTCCGGCGGCTAAACACCATTCCACTCTGATAGCTGTCGGAAGTGGAAAAGAGAGCGAGATTGGCAGTCTTGCGATGCGTATCGACCGCCATGCGAATGAAATCCGTAACGTCGCCGGATGCCGGACCCGGTCCGCGAACGTGTATCGGAGCCGAACAGTAGAACATGTCGGACGCCCCGTAATCCTGATACCGCGCAAGGCCGGGAGCGTACCACTGCTTGCCCTTCGCAAACTCCCCGTAATTGGCCTCAGCTTCTTCGAAGTCGCGGTCCAGATCGCACACAATGAACTTGGAATCCATCACCTGGTCTTTCGCGACATCGAAAACTACAGTCAGGCGGACGGAGGAAACCACGGCGGAAGCCGGGACTTTGGACAGGTCGAAACGGAACAGCGCCACGCGATCCTTTTCTCCTTCGATCTCCAATTTCTCCGACGATCCAAAGTTACTTTTAGGATCCTTCGCCCGGATAAAAGTATCCGCCATCGGTTCAAGTGAAACCGTAGCCGTTGCGGACCAGCTCAGCCCCGCGCTGAACGCCAACAACAAAAACGAAACCGCGAGTTTCATAGGCCTTGTAGATCCGCGCTGGCGAAATAGACGCCGAATAGGAGAATCAGCCATACCAGGTTCGTGAAATGAACGAACAATGCGCCGGAACCCGCATCGCTGGTCTTGATCTTAGCGGCCACTACTGAAAGATAAATCAACAGGGCTAACACATGCACCGCATAAAAACCCGTGAGCCCGTAATAGCTCCAGCTAAACGCGGGAACGCCCCAGGGGTTTGCGGTAAAAGTAACGTCGGAAATGAAGTACAAACGAACCCATTCCATACCCAGCAGAATCAACACCGTCCCGAGAACTGCGATTGTCGCCACGACCAGCCGCATCGCGATCTCATAACCAGCGCTCACCTGATACCGCACAGCATAAAACATCGCGAAGCTGCCCGATAGCGCAAACAAAGTAATCGCAAATGCCACCAGCCCGGAGGCAAAATGAAAGGCCCCCGGCCACTGATGCGCCTGCGACCGCAGGTTAAGATACGAGGCGAACAGCCCAAGAAAAAGCAAAAGATCGACACCCAGGAAGATAGCCATGCCTCGCTGATGGCGAGTGGCGACGAAATTCTTCATCAATAGTTCACGAACATCAGCATCAGAAAAATCCAGAGCACATCCAGGAAGTGCCAGAACATGGTGCTGACGTCGACTACCGTCCGTTTCCGCGGACCCAACCGAAAACGCAATGCCATAACCGCAACGTACAGCAGCGCGGCGAGCCCCGCGATGGCATGGGCGGCGTGCGTCCAGGTCAAGATGTAAAAGAACCCGTTACTGGCATTGCTCGCCAAAAAACGCCCGGAATTATGCAGTTCCCGCCAGGCCATGGTTTGCCCCGCAAGGAACACTCCGCCGAGAACCGTGCCAGTGCACCAGAGCCAGTTGAAAAGTATCCGCCGGCCCCGCCGCAAAACTCTTCGAGCCGTATCGAGCACGACGCTACTGAGAAGCAAAACGCCTGTATTCGGCCAAAGGATCCAGGGCAGCGGCATCTTGTGCCAGTCGTTCCCTAACCCTCGCCGGATGATCAAAGCGCTGGCCAGAGCGGCGAAAGTCATGACGCTCGCGGACATCATCACCACCAGGCCAATCATCGAAGTTTTGCGCGATGCGCCCAGGTCGTTAGGCCCGCCGTCGCTGCCGCCGTCGCCTTCCCACTGGAAGGGCTCTTCGTCAATCGGCGGAAGGCCGCCATGGTCCGCTTGTGAGTTGGCAATCGTGCGTGGCATCTGTTCGGACGGGCATCAGACTGTGCCTTCCGTTAGTATCGCATTGGGCTGTTTCATGCGGCAGCTTTGGCTTCCAGGGGTGGCTTGTTGAGGCAGCAGCGCTTAAATTTGATGCCGGAGCCGCAGGGGCAGACCGTGTTCCGGCCCGGTTGTGGGGTTACGCGGATCGGGCTTTGTGCACTTTGTGCAGTTTTTTCGATTTGGGCGGTTTGCACAGTGTCGAAATCGCCCTCGGCGTCTGGGGCGGCGGTTGCTGGTTCGACGGGCGCGGAGGTCTGGGCTTCTTTGCGCCAGCCTTGCGTCTGGCCATCAATGGCTTCGAGTTCCGCGGGGAGCGGGGAGAAAGCTTTGAGGGCTTTCTGGTCAGAATCGGTCGCCATCTTAATGATGAACGTGGCGGCGCGGAAACGGACGGATGGAGAGGATTTAGGGTCGGTAATGCATTCCCTGATTGCTTGCATCGCGTCCCCGGCGAGTTGGACTGCCTCGTCTTGCCAGTAGCGGCGCTGTTCGCGGCTGGCGAATTCGAGTTCGCGGGCGAAGGCGGGGATGGTGCGGCGCCAATATCCTACTGTGTTGCGATGGAGCTTTTCGGATTTGGCGGCCGAGTTGATCGACCAGCCGCACGCCAGGCGGGCGATGATGCGGTGCTGTTGCTCGGTTAGCGTGGGATCGGGTGAATAGTCGGCGATCGAAATTGGGGCGAAGTTGAGTTTCATGTGGAGTCCTTTCTGACCATAGCGTAGCTCAGGGGGTGGTGGAGGTTTGGTAGTGGACGGGTGGATTGTTTAGTGGAATCAGTGGGTTAAGGGAAATTAAAATCGTGTCACTGGGTTAATTCCTTGGTCGTCTGACCCCTTCCGGGATGCGCTTTGCGCCCGCCACGGTAGTTCACGGCAATATTCGTTCGTGATAACAGATTCTTGGACGCATGTAGGGGAAAGAGAAGGCATCTCAACCTCGCGACTGCGTTGCAAAAAGGATACTTTTTCCTCTCCCCGCCTAGCGGCTTCCCGCTATCGTTTGCTGCATCAAAACTTTCTCAGTACATCGAGACCTTGAGGAAGAATGTGATCCTTGCCGAAACCTCCTAAGATTCCTGGAGGCGGTATTCTGAAGTAGCTTTCGAAAGCGGCGAAAGGATCGGTGGCGAATATATGAACGGACGGGGCCCTGTTCATGCGTCGCAACCTGTTCCTTCCTCAAAGGTGTGGCGGCTCCTCCTCGTCAGTTCGGCTGCTCTCTACCTTGAGATCATTCTGATCCGCTGGGTCGGTACTGAGGTAAGGATCTTTGCGTTCTTTCAGAATTTGTCCCTCATCGCCTGCTTCCTGGGTTTCGGATTGGGATGCTTTAATACCGGGCAGCGGGGAAGCTTGCTCCCGTCTCTCGCCGCCATCACCGCGCTCGTCGTCCTGGTGAAACTTCCGTTTCAGCGATGGCGCGATGTCCTGGCGACGATGTCGTCCGCTCTATCCTTCTCACCGGATGCGGCTCTGTGGGGCGGAGATCTCAAGGTTACAGGGTCGGAGCAATTGATGCTGACCGTTTTCTCGGTCTTTCTGCTTGCGCTGTTTCTCCTCCTACTAGTAGCCGCCATGGCGCCCCTCGGACGATGGATCGGCCATTACTTGGAAACTTCGCCGGACACCGTCACAGCTTACTCTGTGAACCTCGCGGGCAGTCTGGTGGGGATGTGGCTGCTTGCAATTCTCTCTCTGCTTTGGCTGTCTCCCTCGTATTGGTTTGCTTTGGCATTCGTCCTTATCTTGACTGTCAATCCCATATCCATGCGAACGGGATTTGCCGGCGGCGTTCTTCTGGCGATCACGCTGATCGCTCTACGGCCTGCCGGCGACGAAACGATCTTTTGGTCGCCTTATCAAAAGCTCGCTGTCACAGCTATAGGCGACAACCAGTACCAGATCGACGTCAATAACACGGGGTACATGTCGATCGCTAACGTCAGCCCCGAATTCGTCGCAAGTCATCCTGACCTAGCCCAACAATTCGAAAGCAGTACGTACGATAGTCCGTTCCATTTCGCGGCAAGCACAGACCGGGTCCTGATTATCGGCGCGGGTGCAGGTAATGATGTGGCAGCCGCCCTTCGGCATGGAGCAGCCTATGTGGATGCTGTCGAGATCGATCCGCTGATCTACTCCATCGGGAAGCGTCTGCATCCCGAGCATCCCTATAGCTCGCCTAAAGTCCATGTCGTCATCAACGACGCCAGGAATTTTCTGCGGCAGAACCATGAGAAATACGACGTCATAGTCTTCGGGTTGCTGGACTCACATACAGGATTTTCCGGCTACAGCAACCTCCGCGTGGACAACTATGTGTATACCGAGGAGTCCTTCCGCGATGCACGGAGATTATTGAAACCGGATGGCGTTCTTGCCTTGAAATTCGAGGTCAGAGCGCCTTGGACGTGGATGGGGCAGCGTTTCTACACAATGCTTGGACGCATCTTCGGACGTCCCCCTGTTACTTACTACGCAAACCAAACCGGTGTGAAAGGCGGCCTGTTTTCGGGCACGGTATTCCTGGAATCCGATTCCCGGCGCTTGTGGGACAAGGCTGACGAACCGCTGATCTCGAAATTCGTAAGCAGCCATCCCACCGCCTTCCTTCACTCATCCGAGGCCGCGCCTGCGCCGGCGACAGATGACTGGCCCTATGTGTACCATGAGAGCCATTCCATCCCCCGGACCTACCTCACGGTCTCGCTTGTTCTGCTGTCCATGACGTTTCTGATGGTCCGGCCTTATTTCAAACCGATGCAAGGAAGCACGTGGCAGTTTTTTCTATTGGGCGCGGGGTTCCTGCTGATGGAGACTCAGTTGGTGAGCCGCTTGGCCCTCTACTTCGGGACTACGTGGTTCGTGAACTCCATCGCCCTGAGCGGCATCCTGATCGTTTTGCTCCTGTCCAATTTTTACGTGAAGCTTTGGGCGCCCCGCCGCTTGAGTGTCTACTATGTTTCGCTGTGCGCTGCGCTGGTTGCGAACTACTTCATCCCCTGGACTAACGTGCCTGGGTCCGCACCCGCCGTCGGCACTCTGTTGTGCATTGCCAATTGCGTTCCGGTGTTCTTCGCGGGAATTATCTTCACCGAGACATTTCGCCGTTGCGGCGGGAAAAGCGACGTCTTCGGGGCCAACATGCTGGGTGCAGTTGCGGGAGGCTTAACTCAGAATCTGTCGTTCATCTTCGGCATGAAAGCGCTGTTGGTGATCGCGGCGGCCGTCTACGTCGTCGCAGCGTTTCTTCACAACTCGAGAAGAGATCAAACTCCGGAGACCGTTTAGGCGCGTTGAAACGCGACGCTACCCTGTACGAATTATGGAATCCATAACTTCGGCTCCGGCTCGAACGCGAGCCATCAGACCTGCGAAGTCGCGAGCGGCGTCGGCCTCCGAGATGTGAATCCTTGCCACACCTTTCGATGATACCTCCATGGTTTCTCCCTCAACTGCCCGTCTTGCGCCGAGAGCGAAGCGGGCCACCGGCGAGAATTCGAACAGCCAGACTTCGCGGGAGTTTCTACGAATGGGCGAGCCGGGCGACATCTTCAGGTTCGATAATCTCCAGTTGCTCCATCGAAGGCGTTTCAACGCATGCAAGCCGATCTGCTTGAAATTGAGTCATCTTCTCGAATAAGTTCCTTACAGTTCTTCCGTTCGCGAAGTTTTCGCCCCGCCCGGCATGGACTGAACTCACCAATTCCCTCGCTGCCACCAACGAATAATCCGTGAATCGGTAATTGCAATCCTGACTCAGCTTATGAAGGATAGCCAGCAATTCATCGGGACTGTAGTCTCTAAAATGAAGAAACCGATTAAAACGAGAGCGGAAGCCAGGATTGCTTTCGAGAAATGCTTGCATCGAAGCCTCGTAACCGGCAACGATAACCACCAGCCTCTCGCGATAATCCTCCATCGCCTTCAGCAGAGTCTCGATAGCTTCCCGGCCAAAATCGTTGGCTTGACTATCGCTTGCCAATGTATAGGCTTCGTCGATAAAAAGCACGCCATCGAGCGCACTTTGAATTACCGCGTGCGTCTTGATCGCGGTTTGGCCGACAAATCCCGCCACGAGCCCGGATCGATCTACTTCGATTAGCTGCCCTGTTGCGAGGACTCCCAGGTACCTGAAGATTTGACCAAGTAATCTTGCGACAGTGGTCTTTCCAGTTCCGGGATTCCCCGTAAAGACTAAGTGAAGCGAAAGGGGTCCCGTTCGCAGCCCTAACTCAGCACGCATCTGACTGACGCGCACAAAGTTGGCGAGCGAACGAACCTCTTGCTTAATCTCATCTAAACCGATCATGCCCATCAAAGCATCCATCAAACCGTCGAGGCTCAAGCGATCGGTCTCGGCTTGCGAAAGAGCAGCCTTATCCTCGTTGAGCGAGTCGCTCGTGGACGCCGCGTCCTGCTGTAGGTCCGGCGTTTCAATCAGTAACTGTTCAACAAGTTGGTTTACTTCCTGCGCGCGGCTCCTGCCTAGCAGCGCATAGCCCAAGGCTTCGTGCGCCTGGACGAAGGAGTTTTGCAACGTCGTATTCATGTTTGCATCCAGACCACCCAACGAATTGACAAACTTCTTGATCACTTCGTGGAGCGTCTCAGCGCTAAGAATCGACTCCGACTTCTGCGCGGCCAACATCGTTCTGCTCTCGTCGATAGTCATTTCGGGATTGGTCAAATCCCGGAACAAAGCAATGTCCTGATCGGAAGCCGAAGTGGCAAGAGAGAGCAAGATAGCTACAAATGCACTCAGCCACGAGTCGGGCGAGATCCCGGAATCCGTGATGTCTCCGACCAGCTTGAAAATGTCCCGGATACGTTCCAATGCCGAAAGCGCGTCAGAATTAGGCACATCAGACATTCGTTTCGTCGAGGCTCCCGGCTGCTACTGCAATTGCTGGTGGAGTGTTTTCGGGTCTCCGTGTCCCGCCCGGTCGCCGGAAAGCGGAAGGCCTCCTTGCGAGTTGGAAGGCACGTCCCCAGCCGTGAGCACAAAGGTCCCGGTTAGCGGGCCGATCTCTCCTGAGGAGATCGGCATGTCGCCGGGCATCGGCGTGGGCGTTCTGAACTTCTGTGTTTGTGAGCACAACGATCGTGAGTTGATCCTGAACGGCCCGCCAAGTTTGATAAAGATCGCCAACCGTGCTGCAATGCCGCAGGTCGGTGTTATACGCCATGCCATCCTCGTGAGCAATCACATGGCCTTCGCCAATCCGGCGATAGGCGGGCGATAATCCCCGGACCAGCGTGGAATCGTCGCAAGCAACCGTGGAATTGACTCCGGCGCTCCATGGCAGTATTAAGACAGGAACTTCGAGCACAGGCGATGAAGGCTGCCTCGAGAATCGTGATCGACATCAACGAACAAGGGCGAGCGGCGATCGCACGGTTGGATATCATGGGTATCCATGGTCACTAGATCGGGGCTCAGAACGTGCATCGCGCGGGGAGAAACCGCCGTGCGCGCGTCCGTACAGAAACCGGGAGGAGGTACACGATGAATATCTTGTTGTGGGTCCTGCAGGTCCTCGCCGCGCTTATGTACGGAGCGTCGGGCGTCATGAAGGTCTTCATGTTCGACAAGATAAGCAAGGATGTCCCGTCCTTCGGTGCGTTGCCGCGGGAAGCCTGGATGGCCCTCGGCATCCTCGAACTCGTCTGCACGGTCGGGCTGATCGTACCCGCCGCCTTGCCCTGGCATCCGACGCTCACGGTGGCGGCCGCGACGGCCCTGGCGATCGAGAGCATCGTGTTCGTCTGGGTGCACCTAAAGTACGGCGAGATGACGCCCATCATTATGAGCGGCGTGCTGGGCCTCCTTATGGCGTTCGTCGCGTATGGCCGGATGTTCCTGAAGCCGATCTTCTAGTCCGAGGGCTTCATTACGCCGTAGAGCGATCTGGAGAAGTGTCTCAAAAAGGATTCCCTGCAACACTGCAAAGGGAATTATTTTGTATTCTGCGCCGGTTCCCCACCTGATCCTTCTCCGCCTAGTCGATAAAATTACGTTTTAAGAGAATGGCTTTTAGCCAACAAACGCTTAGTGCTTTCGAGACGCTGCACCGAATGGCGGCTTGCGAAATTCCGCCCCGGCGTTCTGGACATCGTGCGTTCGTAGGCATATACCCACCACGGCCGAACGTCGTAGGCGAAACGTTGAAGGATGGCGGCCGCGGGTTGAGCGGCGGTAAGAAGCATGCATGGGTCCGCAACGGCCTCGTGATTTCTGAGATCGCTTTTGCCTGCACGTTGCTGGTTGGCGCGGGATTGCTGATGCGGAGCTTTCTGCGAGTCCTCAACGTGGATCCGGGATTTCATCCGGAAGGAGTGGCTGCCCTCAGGATCGACCCGAGTTTTCGGCTTCAAAGTATGGCGCAGCAGAACTCCTTTATAGACGAGGTGCTGCAGCGGACGCGGTCGCTCCCCGGCATGCGGGCAGCCGGTCTCACCGACGTCCTGCCGCTGCGCGACGACCGGTCATGGCAGGTCTCCGGCAAGGGACAGGTTTACCCGAAGGACCGGCATCCCGAGTCCTATGTCCGGGTAGTAACCGACGGATACTTCGAGTCGGTCGGGATCCGTTTGCAGGCCGGACGGGAATTCACGGAGAGGGATCGCACATCTAGCGAACCGGTCGTGATCGTCAATGAGACCCTGGCCCGCACTCTCTGGCCGGGCCAGGACGCGATTGGGCAGATGATGACGCAGGACGGCGGCCGCCGAGTGGTGGGAGTGGTTGCGGATGTCCGGCATGCGACTCTGGAAGAAGCGGGCGGGTCCGAAATGTATATCCCGATGCGTCAAAAAGCCGACTATTTTGCCATGAACTTAGTCATGCGGACGGTGCTCCCTCCGGAAGGACTCGCGGCGGGGGTTCGGGAGGCTCTCAGGCCGATCGATCCGAATTTGCCGGTACGCGACTTTGTGACGTTCCAGGATCTGGTCGACAAAGCGGTTTCACCGCGGCGGTTTCTGGTGATGCTGCTGGGCGGCTTCGCGGTGTTCGCTTCGATCCTGGCCTCGCTGGGAATTTACGCGGTGATTTCGCATTCGGTGAATCAGCGTGTTCAGGAGATTGGGATTCGCATGGCGCTGGGTGCTTCGGCGGCGAACCTGCAGAGTGGCATTCTTCTGCATACGCTTGGATTGGCCGCCCTGGGGTTGGCGCTGGGAATGGCCGCGTCGTTAGCTCTGACAGGTGTTCTGGAAAGCTTTTTGTTCGGTGTCACCCCCGGCGATCCGGTCACATTTATCGGGATGGGAGCGCTGCTGATGGTAGTGGCTGCCCTCGCTGGGTATATTCCCGCCCGTAGAGCTTCGCGAATCGATCCCATGGTGGCATTGCGCGCAAGTTGAGCACACCTAGCCGACATGCCCATTTTTTTCCTGCACCTCCGCTTTGTGTGATAGCATTCGGCCGCGGAAGGGTCCACCTGAGGCAGCATGAAAAAGAAAAGCATCAAACTCACTTGCTCGGGCCTCCTGTCCGGCGCATTAGCGCTGACGTTTTGTGTCGAGGCCCAGGAGAGATTTCCAGATCCGGTGTTTCCGTTTGGAGCGGTTTATTTCCGTAAGTCGAACCCGCCCGAACAGGATTGGGAACGTGACCATAAGACTGCGGCGCAAATGGGAATGAACATCTTCCGCCACTGGTTCATGTGGGCATCGATTGAAAACTCGCCCGGTAAGTACGACTGGCGCGACTATGACCGATTGGTGGAACTCGAAGCCCAAAACCATATCAAAGTAGTGATCGCCGAGATCACAACGGGAGCGCCGGAGTGGATGTGGGACAAATATCCCGAGGCGCGCCAGATCAACATCCAGGGTAACCAGCTCTATCCCACCGTCGGCGGCAGTAGTGCCACGGGCGCCGCGCCCATGTGTCTCGACAATGAAGAAATCCGGGGCCACGCCGAAAAGTTTCTGACTGCCTTGGTGGAGCGCTACCGAAGGAACCCCGCCGTGCTCGGATACGACGTGTGGAACGAAGGAGGGATACAGGAATGCTTTTGTCCCGCTACCCAAGCGAAGTTTCGTGAATGGTTGAAAGCCAAATACGGGACCATCGAAGCTTTGGGCCGCGCCTGGCATCGTTACAGCCTGAACGACTGGTCATCGGTGCATCCACCCCACTCCGACGGCGGCTACCCCGATTCGCTCGATTGGCTACAATTCCGGCGAGACAACGCCATTCGCCTGATGCACTGGCGCACGGCCCTGATTCGCAATCTCGACAAGACCAACAAGATCACTGCGCACGGCACGGCCGCCGTCACCGAGATTGAGTGGCGCATGGCGGCTGACGCGGATTCGTTCGGCTACACGTGGGTTGCCTCCCGCCACGGCAATGCCCCCTGGATGCAGTTTTCGGCTGTGGATCTCGTGCGTGGCGCCTCCCGCGGCAAGCCCTTCTGGCATGCCGAAGCGACAGGCGGCCCGTTGTGGCTGCAACCGCAAGTGCTCAACCGTCCCCTGGAGGATGGCCGAAGCTCGGATGAGAAGGACGTCCGCGTCTGGAGCCTCATCGACATGACCGGCGGAGCCAGCGGGATTCTGTTCACGCGTTGGCGTCCATTGCTCGATGGACCGCTATTCGGCGCTTTCGGCGTCATGGGTATGGACGGTTCTGTCACTCCGCGAGCGGAGATGGCCGGCAAGTTGGCAATCTGGACCAACGCCCATGCGGACATCTGGAAATCGCGTCCGGTGAAGGGCGACGTCGGACTTCTATACATTCAGGAGGCTAACGACTTTAATGCCGTGCAGAGCGGTGCGGCCGCGGGCGCCGGTGGCCGGGGTGCTGGGGGCAGTGCATATGGGGCGGGCGCGTACACCCAATCTCTGCAAGGCGCGTATCAAGCCTTCTTCGATTCGAATATCCAAGCCGACATCGTAGGCGTGGACGATATTGGCAATTACTCCATGATCTATGTTCCCTTCCCTGAAATGCTCAAGAAGTCCACTGCGGACAAGCTTCGCGACTATGTAGCGAACGGGGGCAAGTTGATCAGTGAAGGTTGCCCCGGGTACTTCGGGGACGGTGGCACGGTCGGTACCGTGCAGCCCAATCTGGGGCTGGACCAGTTGTTCGGAGCCCGCGAGACTTACGTTCAGTTCACGCCCGACCTCTTGGACAAACTGACCGTTACTGTGAGGGGCAAACAAATCGGCGGCGCATACTTCTTGCAAGAGTATAAGCTGACGGGCGGACAAGCGGTGGGCCAGTATGCCAACGGGCACATTGCCGCTGTGGAGCACACTTTGTGCAGCGGTAAGACGTTATTGATCGGTACGTTCCCGGGCGGCAGCTATTACCGGAGCCATTCCTCCGCGGCGCGCGAATTCTTCGCCGGTCTGCTGACTTGGGCCGGAATCCAGCCTCAGGTGCAGACGAGCGACCCGGAAGTGAAAGCCCGGCTTCATAAAGGAGCCGGCGGTACCTATCTTTGGATTGTCAATCCCACAGGAAAGCAGCGAAGCGTGACAATTTCGATGCCAACGGCCTTTCAGCGTGCGACCGAGCTATGGCAGGAAGGAACGGAGCCTCCTACGGTGAACGGCAACCAGATCTCGGCTGTCGTTGGGGATCGGAATGCCGCCGTCATTCGGCTGAACTAACGACATCCATGGGCTATCGCCAAAGGTCCGGCAGCGAATCCGTAGTTCCGTTGAAAAACGGATCGGTTCGCTGAGTTTTGGGGGGCGTCTGCACAGGTCAGTCACAATGTACGGCCGGGACGCGCTCCAACAGACGTGAACGGCGTTTATCGGGAGGAATGCGCCAGCGCCCCGCGTGCGGGCCACGCGGTCGGTACCGGGACCATCGTACGAGTGGCGCGTGATACGGACAAAGCGCCACTTCGACGGGATGCCGACTGCATGTGGATCGCTTCCGGGATGCCCACGATTCGAGCTAGAACTGGCCATTCATGTACGTTTCATGCATGTCAAGGCGGCGGTCGATCTCAGCGGAAAACTCGTCGCGGGAACTGGCATGCTCCAGAAGCGATGCGACTACAGTCGGCGCCAATGGGATCGGGAGCGGCGTTCGGACGTACATCATCGCGGCCCAGGTATTAGGGTCGTCCTGGAAGAGCTTGCATGCCCTGTCGAATAACGCGAACATCGTGCCCAAGTCCGTCTCCTTGAAACCGAACAGCGGGTTGGAATTGAGTTCGGTTACCTGCGTCATGTTGCTTGGTATCCAGCCGGACTCCTGGTGAAAAACCATAAACAACGGCAGCGCGTGGCTGAAGACGTTGCGGTACCGTTGCTGGACGAGGAGCAGTTCCTTATAAATCTCTTTGGCTGGCGAGGCGTCCACATTAATAGAAAGTTTGAAGCGTTCTTTCCAATCTTTGCCGCGAAACTGCTGGTAGGACAGGCCACTGCGATTGCCGAAAGCGAAGCAGGCATCGAACACAAGCTCCAGCGTCCCAAAAAACAGCACTACGGCACCCGCAGCCGAAGCCTCGCAATCCCGCCGCTTCGCGAAGTAAGCATTCGTGCCGGGCATATCGTATTGGGTAACAGTCCCGCCGGTCGGGAGCTTGAATGTTGAGACAGGCACGCCGGGCTCAGGCTCGCATTTCAGGCCGAGCATCGCCTCTGCCTGTTTCCTCAAGCTCCAAGAACTGATGCGCGAGCGCAAAGTCACCGGCTGCGATTTTTGCTCTTGACCTAGCTTCAAGGCTCGACTCTGCGGCTTTGGCGGCTGCCCCGAGTTTTCTTAGCAATTGCTTCATGGTTGTCTCTGAGTTCGCAGGACCATACAGCGTCCATGAAGCGTGCTTCCAATCGTGGATGTACCAGACCGAGCCGTTGAAAACGAGGTAGGCCTTCCACTCGATCTTGTCTCCAGTATAAAGTTTCCGTCCGTGAAGCTCGACCAGGGCAAGGTTTAGGAATCGGCCCACCGGCTCTTTCTGGTTGATGAGGAGGCGTGTCAGGTCTTGAGGAAGGTCCTTGTGTTTGTCGGGATCAAAGGGTTCGACGCCGTGGAGCGCGGCAAGGATCTTCGTCTGAAACCTGTTGCTCATGATGGACGGCCTTCGGCGTAATTGTAGCGAAGCGCACCCTCGTTCACCTGGAGGAGAAACGCGCTACCCGTCGAAGTGCTCTCGGCGGTTATGGTCGGATTGTCGGCGACTCGTACAAAGGGATGACCGGTGAGCTCAACTAGGTCCCAAGTCGTGTTCTAACCGCTAGCTCCGTTGCTTTCGCGGCTACGGTCCTGTAGTGGCCCAATATCCGGGCCCGTGAATACGTTGGAATTTGCGAGCCCTCCCACTTCCTGTTGACATCCGACCCAAGATGATGTCATGTTTGGGTCGGATGCCTCCCCAAAACAATCCCGACGATCGCATCGCCCTCTTGCAGGGCACGCTCGACTTGCTCATTCTCAAAACCCTTGTGCTCGGCTCGTGTCACGGGCAAGGCATAGCGCGCTCCATACAACGTCAGTCGGAAGAGGTCTTTTTCGTTGATCATGGCTCGCTGTATCTTGCTCTCCAGCGCCTTGAAGACAAGAAGTGGATCAGCGCGAAGTGGGGCGTTAGCGAGAATAACCGTAAGGCGCGCTTCTATTCGCTGACTGCCAAGGGACGCCAGCAGCTCGTAGATAAGACCAGCGAATGGCAGCGGTTGACGCACGCGATGGGATTGATTCTGGATTGACGGCCGAACAGCGAGGAGGCCTAGCGATGTTCAGACGCAAAAGGAGCGCCGACGATTTTGCCGAGGAGATCAAATCGCATCTCGAGCTCCAAGCTGATGCTTTACAGAGCGAGGGCTTGAGCGAAGAAGAGGCGTGTCGCAGGGCAAGAGTCGAGTTCGGCAGCGCGCAGGCAGCACAAGAACGCTTCTATCTCAGCAACCGTATCGTATGGTTCGACA
>Ga0302326_10016226_pt1 | contig 15596 bp, 13 predicted proteins | sample Palsa_T0_3_FD_202264 | JGI IMG/M metagenome (GOLD analysis project Ga0302326, IMG submission 202264) | Peat permafrost microbial communities from Stordalen Mire near Abisko, Sweden - Palsa_T0_3 | ecosystem: Environmental > Terrestrial > Soil > Palsa > Peat permafrost | place: Sweden: Abisko...
TGCTGCGCAAAGGCCGCTGGAAGTCCTGGAGTCTGAAGGCTGATCCCCGTCCCATATGGAGCAGAGGCTAGTACTCCCGCTTCAGGCCGGGCTTGCTTCTTGCTGCGTTGCATCGGCGAATTTCTCCAACAACTCGATCAACTCTGCGGCTTTGAGCGGCTTGGCGATATAGCTATCCATTCCAGCAGCAAGGCAGCGCTCCCGGTCTCCCGGCATCGCGTGGGCGGTCATGGCGATAATCGGTAGGTGGTTGCCCGTCTCTCGCTCGTGACCGCGAATGGCAGCGGTGGATTCGAAACCGTCCATCTCCGGCATTTGCACGTCCATCAACACCACATCAAAGGTGGCGCGATCGAGCGCTGCCAAGGCCAGGCGCCCGTCGGCGGCGACGGTTACGTGATGTCCATGCTTCTCCAGCACGCGCGTGGCGATCTTCTGGTTGACGGCATTGTCCTCTGCCAACAACACGCGCAATTTCCTGAGAGTCTTCGCTGCGGCAAGCGGCAACGGAACAGAGGAAGAAACCGCTTCTACCACTGGACTGGGTTCACCGAAGCAGCCAGTAAAGTGGAATTGACTGCCCTGACCGAGGGCGCTCTCCACCCAGATCTTGCCACCCATCAACGCCACGAGTTGCGTAGAGATGCTCAGGCCCAGCCCGGTGCCGCCAAACTTGCGTGCGGTCGAGCCATCGGCTTGGGAGAAAGCTTCGAAGATGAGCTTCTGCTTTTCCTCGGCAATTCCCACCCCGGTATCCGTTACCACGAAGTGCAACTGGAAATCAGCCGGGGTTCGGGAATCGAGCGAAATCTTTAATCCCACCTGGCCTCTGGCTGTGAACTTGATGGCATTGCCGACCAGATTGATGATGATCTGTCGCAAGCGGTTCAGGTCGCCAAGTACACGCTCGGGTACCTCGGGAAGGATATCGCAGGTTAGTTCCAGGCCATTCTGCCTGGCGCGCACTGCCAACATCTTGATGCTCTCAGCCATCGGGACGAGATAACCGTTTCGGCGCAGGACCTTTACCCCTACTTATCCATCGGCAATTTCCGTCCGGAAGTCGAGGGGGCACGCTGCATTCTATCGGGACCGTAAAGAACGTGGGGGGCTGACTTGACTCGGCCGCGATGCGGCGGTTTGCTAGCGAGTGGAGGTGGAGATGCGGCTCACCAAGGCCTATTTCGGATCGTTGTCCTCCTTCCTTGGTCGAGGAGTAACGGCCCAACTCTCGAACCGCCGTGTACGGACCCGTACGTCGGCTTCAAAAACGGTGATCTTAACGACCCCCTGTTTAACTGCCCTAAAAGGTTTTTGCCTAGTTGAAGGACAAATCGGAGAGTGAACTAAGGAATCCCTGGCTTTCAGCCGCGAGCTGTCAATCATTTCAATTCGACCTTTCTCGTTACATGCAATCTCTGCATGGAGCCGAATCGTTTGAGAACATCGGGTAAACCTACGCTGCCATTGCTGGCCCCGAGAAGCAACCGCGCTAACTGGATCTGAGCGCGTTGATACAAGAACTTTGACGCTATTTCGGGATCTCCGGGATCTCCGGAAGCGACAGCCTTTAATTCGGATATCGCAGCCGAGGCGCCGACCGACGATAGAGTGGCTGCCACTTGATTAATTAGCTGCTGTTCAGCATCGCTCTTCGCATTTAAGCGCAAAAGCGTTTGCGCCCTATCCGGACCGACTAGACGCGCGTTTTCATCGATGATCGAATCAATTGACAGGGATATATTCTGATTCTTGACGAATTCAGCAACCTCGTCCTCAATGAAGGACCGATCGCTGGAAGGCCAGCTTTGTGGTCCTCCTAAACGTTGGATCGAAGTGGCGAGCATCGGAACGGGCGCAATCAGGCTTACGTCACCTACTGCAAAATTCTGTTCAGGGTGGTTGGAGTTCTGATTTAGAAGGAAGATCGACACATGAGCTCGATTCCCTCTTGGCGTTTCGAAATCGTATATGGCCACTAGACCAGATAGACCGTGATCCGACTGATTCTCAACAACGACACAATATGGAATTACCTTGGCGATCAGCGGATCATCTAAGTCGAGCGACCTCCCACGCAGAAATTTGTTCAGATCCCGCGAGAAATCTGCCGACGGATAAGTGACTATCCTTACCGCACCCTCCGAAAATGGAGCAACTTTCATATGGGAATCCACAATTGGAAGCCGTTCGCTGCTCGTCTACAGTCGGACCACCGACCACCTACCGGCGTCACCTATCAAACGCCCTTTATTCGCCTATGCTGCCTCCATGTCCCGCTACGACCGTCCCTCGCATCAGATCTACATGTACTTTTTCAAACGGGGTGGTTGGGCAATTCCTGGAGCCCGGCCTGAAGATCCCCTACCGGGGAAATCACGCTGCATCGATTGCGTTGATCGGCTTGTCCCCGAAGAAATCCAGCAAATGCTGGAGATAGTCTCGGCTGCACTCGAGCGTTTTCGGTTTAAGACGCTGCCAAGCTTTTATCTCCAGCCAGATCACCGGCTTTACATTGACGGCTTTCGCTGCCGCTTCAGGCATGACTTGGCGCGCTCTCGTGCCCAGACGACCAATTCGGCTTTGACTATAGCTGTCCATGCTACCCCGTATTTGTTGTCGATCTCAAGGGCTGCGCAATCACCACGAACCATAACGCGCGTGCTGGCCCGGCGGCAATCCGCGTTTCTGGAGATTATGAGGTGATCTTCATCCTCAAGCGCCTTTACCGTAACCACAAGTTTGTTACTGCGGAGAGCGAGCGGTAGCCCGGGCGTCATAGAAATGCAAAGAATTTCTGTCCAGAATCTGTGATTGCCACTATTCTCCCTCATATGTTCGACAGGAACGGAACCTGTAAGACCGGCACGTGCCTGCTTTGTCTCGTATTTCTGCTGGGCCCGCTTTGCCTCTTTGCTCAGGAGGAGGCCACGCCTTCCCGCTCTGCGGGCGGCGCATCGCGACAGCCACAGATTTCTGATTACTGGCCTCACGGCAGCATTACTGGCAGCATCGTTGATGACCATCAGGGTCTTGTTCCGGGTGCCCTGGTTACATTGATTCGCGAGGGTCTCCCCGATACCACCGCCGTGTCCGGCGCCGATGGCCAGTTTGACTTCTTGGATATTCGCCCAGGAAAGTACAACCTGAGGGTCGCGGCTCCTGGTTTGGGGTCCTATTTCTCCCCGGGTCTCATACTGGGTGCCGGTGAGCGCCGAAAGCTGGACAGAATCATTCTTCCCTTTACCTCGAACAATGCCAGCATCGTGGTCACCGCCACTCGCGTCGAGATTGCCGAAGAGCAAGTCCATCTCCAGGAGCATCAGCGGCTCCTCGGCTTCATCCCCAACTTCTACACCAGCTACATTTGGAGTGCGGCGCCGATGACCGTCGGGCAGAAATTTCGTCTGGCGACCCGCTCTATCTTCGATCCGGTCGTTTTCCTCACCACCGGCGTCGGCGCTGGTATCGAACAAGCGACCAACAAATACACCTCTTATGGACAGGGGGCTGCAGGATACGCCAAGCGCTATGGAGCTGACTTTGGCAACGAAGTGAGCAACCGCCTGCTGTCGAGCGCCGCCTTTCCGTCCCTTTTTCACCAGGACCCGCGCTATTTCTACAAGGGGACCGGCTCTCCCCCTTCCCGCTTTATCTACGCAGTGAGCCGCGCTGTCCTCACACGCGGAGATAATGGCAATTCTCAGCCGAATTACTCTCGCCTGTTGGGATCAATCAGCTCCGGAGCCATCTCCGACTCCTACCGCGGGAGAAAGGATCGCGGTATTGGTTCGGTCGCCAGCACGGGCGCCTTCCACCTGGTCGGCTACGCCGCCGACAATGTTCTGCGCGAGTTTTTCTTCCGTACCATAACCTCCAAACTCCCTGGTTATCAAAAAAAAACGTCCTCAGAGTCGGTGTCCGGCGAGGCCAATTCCCGGAGTTTCGTGGACGGAACTGAAACTTTAGGAAAACAGAAGAGCGTTGGACAGTAATCCGGCGACAGCATCGACTAAAGCAGACGATATCGGCAGGAAGCGGCTTCTCACGCAGCCGCACCCTGGCCGGCAGTTGCCTGTAGTTTCGGCCTTTAGCGCGAGCGAAGGATAGCGTCACCGCTGTCCGGTACCACACCCTATCCCTGTCACAAATTCACCAACCTCAGCCATGAGTCGCCCACCGCGGCTCTCAACCCTTTTGTCTCACCAGGCAGCAGCAAAGAAACCTGCACGCAACCGCTCTCCCCATCCGAAACCCAACCCACGGCCCCGCCCGTCGAGGCACAAATCTACCGCTCTCAGTGGCGCCGCAAACAGCAGCACCAAGCCGCGGGTGAGGAGCCAAGCGATACCGTTGCCCCGGAAACCCAATCCGGCGCCAACCAGGTCCCCGAGCCGCAGCCCACTCCGCCACTTGAACGGAACCACCCCAGCCTTGCCAACCACCTCACCGTCCCCGAAGGGATAATGAGGGTTCCCGCCGCGGCCGCCGGGCGTCTTCGATGCTGTTCTGGACACAACCAGCTCCCTCAGCCTGCCCTTTTCAAAAAAGGGCCCCTTGTGCACCGCCGCTGAAGTCTACAAAAAGCCAAATTTTAACCAATTTTATGAAATATCCGGCTCACTTCGAGACGCTCCTTTCGCATCTCGGAACTGAGAATGGGATCCGCCGGCTTAGTAACCCATTGGTATTCAATCGAAGTTGCACTCTTAAGAGTCCAGGCTCGGACTTCTTTGCTCAATTGTTCAAGTCAGCGGGACGCGGTATTTCGCGATATTTCGTTTTTGACGTCAGATTCCGCGTTTCACCCAGCGGTTTGCTATTCGCCTGATTCCCACCAATCCTTCGAATTCGTGAAAATGTTTGCGGTCCCCCGTGACGGCAGCTGTGGTAGGCGAATCGCCCTGTGACCAGTGATTGAAAACAAGAAGAAAGGCACGCATGGTCCAGCGACTCCAGAACCGTCGAGCAAAAGAAGCTAGATCGTTTACCCGACCGAGCAGCCGAGCGAGTCACTTTTGCTCACTTCCTGGGTCCCTATAGAAATTGTGGGGGTTCCAAAGCATCCAGCCGTCGGAGCCGGCATCGTCGGCACCTTGGATTTGTGCGGAAATCTCATTGGGTCCGAAGACTTTGCCGCCGAACGCGTAGTCGCGAAATGCCTGCAGCCAGGGACGGAACTTTTTCGGGTTGGCGTGGGTGCGCATAATGCAGCTGTCGAGGGTCAGATGGATGGTGCTGTAGATGTCAACCGTAGTGGCCATGGGATTCTTGTGTCTCGGGATACCAAACTTAAATCCTGAGGGATAAAGCATGGGGTTGACGTAGTCGACGACGTCGACAATGGTCTCAAGCTGCTGGCCGATTCCGGTATCGTTCAGATTCCAACCCACGTAGCCGAAGATGTCGACGGAGTCGAAGACGTTATACGGAGCTAAAGCAGTATGAGCCTGACTAAGGAACTCATTGATTGCGTTGACGCGACCCTTTTCGTCGGCAGGTCCGACGAATTTCAGGGTGGCGCTCGCATCGGGAAAGCGCACATAGTCGAACTGGACTTCGTCGAAACCAGCTTTCGCAGCTTCGACAGCAATGGCTATGTTGTAGGATTTCACCTCGGCCTGATACGGGTCGGTCCAGGTGAGCCCTTCGCGGTCGTGAAAGAGCGCACCGTTGGCCATATGGACGGCAAGATCCGGTCGAGCCGTTCCAAGCACGGCATCTTTGAAGGTAACTATTCGAGCAATCATGTAGATGCCCCGTTCATGAGCGTTGGCGACGACTTCACTTAGAGAATGAACGAGTGTAAGCGTGCGAGCTCCTATCTTCTGCGCCAGAACGATTTCGGATGGATAAGTGATGAGGCCACGATCGCTCTTGATGTCGACCACGAGAGAATTGGCGCCTCCCTCATGAATGATCCCGAACGCAGCCTCGCGAATCGGCTTCGAGGCGATTCCGTAGACGGAAAGGTAAAGAGCGTGCGGGTTGAGGGGGATGAGGGCAAGGATATTTTCTTTTTGTCTTGCTTGAGCGGATGCGAACGTGGAGGCTCGATAACCGAGAGCTCTGGCAAGTATTGTGAGGTTGGGACTTTCGACATCAGCGGCGATCTGAAAATGACCGCTCGGGTCCCCTTTGACGACAACCGTGCCTATCGTGATGATGGAATCGGACACAGGTTGGCCGCTGTTGGCGTCGATAATTTGTCCCCTGATGGTGGTGGCAGCAACGGGAATAGTGGTGGCAAGCCAGAAAGCCGCGATAAGGAACTTTTTTTTCATTGGGGCCTGACTACTCTTTGTATGTGTTGCGGGTCGGCGACGCTTGCATCTGAACGGGAAGGAGCATCGCCGAGCATGGCGGCGAAGGCTAAGCCTTGGGCCTTGTTGGAAACGGGGATTCGGGGAACGGCAAACAGATCGCTTGTTGGCAGGGCCGCTCCGCCGGCGTAGGCAAACGACGCAGTGTAACCCGCGCGCGTTGCAGCCTGCTCCAGATCAGGATCGTAAATACCGAACGGCCACGCCATCATCGTGACGGGAGAACCTAGACGCATCTCTAGAACTGCCTTAGAGCGGACAAGCTGATTCATGACGAATTTCTCGTAGTCGGCGGGGAGCAGCTTGGTCTTCTCTTTGCGAAAGTTTGGGTGCCAATAGGTATGAGCCTGGATGTCGACGAGCCCTGAGGCTTTCATTTCTTTGAGTTGCTCCCAGGTGAGGGCATAGGAAGCGTTTGAGATGGCGGAGGGATAAACGAACAGAGTGACCGGAACGCGATATTTCAGAATCAGTGGAAATAAGGTTGTAAAGACGGAAACGTGGCCGTCATCCACAGTAATGGCGATTGTGTTTGGAGGCGCAGGGCCATGCCTCTGAACCATCGCAACCACGATCGCAAGCGGAACGACAGCGTAGCGATGGCTGGCAAGCCAGTCAAGCTGCGACAGGAACGTGGCCGTGGTGACTGTGGTCGAACCCGATCTTAGAGGATCAAAGCGATGGTAGGCGAGGACAGGAATACCTCGTTCCTCGACAATCCTCGCAGGGAGAGCAGAAGAAGCGATCAGAAGCACCATGATCGTGAGGGCGTGGAGCACAAAAAGAAACCTGAACTTCTTTGAAGGGTACCGGCGTATTCCAGGATTTACCCGCAAAGGAGCCTTTCGGTCTGAGCGAAATGTGATAAGCCGAAGGTCGTCGCACGTCAATCGAATCGGAATCGTCAACCCACCTCTCACAACGTAGTCGGCGACCGCCACCGCTAACTCCAGTTTGTCGGCTGGAATCGCGGTGACATCCACCGGTGAGTTTTCAGGATGTTCGTCGGTCGCCACCATGAGCACGCCAAAGGGACGCAAACGATCAACGATCTGCCTACCGATGCTACCCAGCCCGACGATGCACACGCAACCTTCATGAACTTCCCCTAAGTTGTGTATTAATATCGGTCACTCGGCAACCACCCCGATTGAATGAGGCTGATCCACAATCTTCAAAAGGGTACTTATTATCTGCGCTCAGAACTGTGCAGTCTTGCTCACACAGCCTGAGTCCTGAAGTCTAATGATCTCTGTTCCGCATCTCACGCTCTAATCTCTCCCCCCGCCACCTGTAAATTCCCGATCTCCATCCAATCGTCCACTTCCGGCGAGCAGCGCGATCAAGGCGCTCACGCCGGGGAATCTCCGGGCCGATGAATCAATAAGACAGTCCGATAAAGCCACGACGACGAGCTAGATGCCTCCGTCTAAGCGGGCTGACTCGGTCAGAAAAGTTGCTGATCCCATGGGTCGCGATTCTCTATTTTTCCACAAGGCGAATCGTGATTCTGCTCTTTGGTTTTTTCGATCCATGGTTTTTGTGGCGATAGCGCTACCCGGGGCAAATGCTCTTCGAGCGGATACCGCCAATGCGTCCTCCGGCGAGCGCGAAGCAGCGGTGACGCTGGCTCGCGGGGGTGATGCCCAGGGCGGTTTGCTTCTTCTGCGGTCATTACTGCTGCAACATCCCGAGGACCCTCGCCTGCTCGCGGACACTACGATCGTTGCCGGCTGGGCGGGACAAGATTCGCTTGTTCTGGAACTCTACGCCCGTAGCCGTACCCCCAAAGACGAATGTGAGGTGACCGAGGCAGCCGCGCACGCTGCCCGCGACCTGAAACAGTATGATGTTTCCCTCCAACTCTATCGCCACAGCGCCGATCTGGATCCGAACCGCTGGCAACCACGGCTGGGCCAAGCCATGGTGCTGGCTGACAAGAACGATTTCAGGCTGGCCACAGTGTTGATGGAACCTTTGCTGCGCGATCATGGCGGGGAAAAGGAGGTTGTTTTCGGCCAGGCTTACCTGTGCAACCGGCAAAGCGACTACGCCTGCGCGATTGCTATGTATCAACGCCGGCTAGCGCAGTCATCGGACGAGCTCGAGACTCGATGCCAGCTCGCCCAGGCACTCTCCATGTTGGGTGGCGCAACCTACGCGCTCCAGTTATGTACTCATCCCGACGCCGGCATGGACGAGCGTTTGCAAGCTGCAGCCGCAGCGGAGCAGGTCCGCTGGGGTGAAGGCTACGCCCCCACTCGTAAGCAGAATGAGGCGGAGAGTGAGCAGGCGCTGGCTCGGCTTGACCGCGTGATTGCCGCAACCACGCCCGCCGGCACAGCGTGGCAGCAGGCACAGTATGATCGCTTGCTGGCCCTCTATGACCTGCGCCGCGCGCGGGATACGGCCCGAGCCTACGAGTTGCTGCGGCAGCAACATTTCACGGTACCGTTCTACGCCCGGCAACGCGTGGCTGACGCCTACCTGGCCTTACGCCAACCCGAAAAAGCAGCCTTTCTCTATCATCAGATCCTCGAACACGCGCCGGGCGATGGCGCCGCGTGGAGCGGTCTGGCTTACGCACAACTGGAAAACGAGCATCTGAATCAAAGCTTTCGCTCGATCGACCACGCCTACGCCGATGCTCCCGCCTGGTTGCAGGCGCCCGGCCTGAAAATACCGCAACCCAACCTGCTTCTCACCGCCCTTGGATTGCAGGCGGCCGAGATGCGCGGGTCTGCCGATCTGTTGGCTGAAGAGCAGAAGCGGGTGGCGCGGATGGTGGCGCTGGCGCCGGCGAATGCCGAGCTAAGGCGACAACTGGCGATGACCTATCTGGCCCGCGGCTGGCCCCTGCTGGCGATCAAAGAAGCACGTCTGTCCGATAGCTACGCGGAGAGCGAGGAAATTCCTTCTCTACAAAGCCTGGAGATCCACGAAACCGCAGGCCGCCGCGACATCGCAGACGCCATGCTGCCCAACGTGTTCCTGCACCAAGGAAATAGCCCCGGACTGACTCACTTTCTGCGCGATCGGGCGAGTGAACGCGGCTGGCAACTCGACCTGGGCAGCGTTTTCGAGTGGTCCCGCGGAACCTTCCTCGGCTCCAACGACCAACATACAGAGGCGCATCTGTATACGCCGCTGATCGCCAATCGCTGGAGTTTGTTTGTTCACGAGCTGCGTGATACAGGATCCTTTTCCGCCGGTGACGCGGCCCGCACACGAGGTGGCCTCGGTGCGGTCTACACCTACAACCGGCAGTTGGTATGGGCAGAAATCGCCGGCGATACAGGCACCTACGGCACACGTGCCGCCGCCAATGGCGGCGCCAAGCTGAGTTTTGGAGATCGTTGGACCTTCCGCGCCGAAGGCGATAGCGACAGCATCGCCGACGTTCAACTTATCTCCGTGCTGGCAAACGTTCACGCCCGCAGTCTGGATTTAAACCTGGGTTGGCGAGGCAGCGAGTTAACAGAAGGCAACATCGGCCTGCAACGGGTGCTTTTCAGCGATGGTAACCAACGCGCCGCGATCCCCGCAGTGTGGGAGCAGCGGGTATGGACCTCACCGCGTTTGCAGGTGAAGGTTACCGGCGAAGAATGGGCCTCGAGCAACTCGCTGGATGAGGATCGCCTGTACTTCAACCCCAAGCATGATTTTTCGCTGGGCCCGCGCGCTACCTTCAACTGGCTGACGTGGCGCCGCTATGATCGAAGTTTTCGCCAGGAGTTCAGCGCTTACGCCGCACCCTACTGGCAGCAGAACCACGGCACCGGCGGCGCGTTTGCCGTGACCTACACTCAGCATTGGAAACTTGGCCAAAACCTGGGATTCTTGTGGGGAGTTACCTGGAACACCCAACCCTACGACGGCGTGAATGAGTCCTACACAGCCCTCAATGCCGGGCTCACGTGGGGACACCGATGAAGTGCGCCATAATTTTGATTCTTGCCCTCTTCGCCGCCGGCAGCGCACGTGCCGCCGATGTGCTGGTGCTTTGCTACCACGATGTACGCGACGACGTGGAAGGCAGCCCGCTGCAGGTCTTGCCCAACGTGGGCCAGTTTCCCCACATCACGCCCGGCGTCTCCGCCCATCTGGATGCGGACCAATATGCCATCAGCACACGCAACCTTGCGGGAAACTTTGACTGGTTGAGTGCTCACGGTTATCACGTGATCAACCTGCAACGGCTTATCGACGCGCGCAGCGGAGGCGCCGCGCTGCCGGATAAAGCAGTGCTGTTGACCTTTGATGATGGTCTGCGCAGCGCATATACCAAAGTGTTTCCTCTGCTCAAGGCTTACCACTATCCAGCAGTGATGGCGGTGGTCGGCGCCTGGGTTGACCTGGCCGCCGATGGCAAAGTGGATTTCGGCCCGAGGCTATTTACTCGCGATGACTTTGTGACCTGGGCGCAGTTAAAGGAAATGCAGGAGAGTGGCCTGGTGGAGATCGCGTCCCATACTTACAACCTGCATCGCGGCATCTCCGCCAATCCCCAGGACAATCAGATTCCTGCAGTCATTATTCCCGCCTATGATCAGGGGACGCGGCACTATGAGACAGCGGGCGAGTATAGCGCCCGCATCCGAGCCGACCTAAGCCACAGTGCAGAAGAGATCCGAGCCCAACTGGGCCACGCCCCGCGGGCTGTAATGTGGCCCTACGGCGGATATACCCAGGTGAGCGATACTATTGCCGCCTCGCTCGGTATGCCGGTTTCTTTTACTCTCGGGTTGCCGGTCACTTTCCCGACCGGCCTTTTGGGACCACAGGCCTGCAAGCCATACCGCGCCTGGTTCTGATGTCCAATCCAGCAGCCGAAAACCTCGCCTGGTCCATACAACATCCCATTCTCAAAGGTGACATCCGCGCCGTTCAGGTAGACCTGGACTATATCTACGACCCCGAACCCGACCAACAGGAGCGGAATCTTAGCGGCCTATTGGAGCGTATCAAGACCCTGAACGTCACCCAGGTCTGGTTGCAGGCTTTTGCCGATCCCAGCGGCAGTAATGTTGCCACTCAGGTCTATTTTCCCAACAGCCATTTACCCATGCGGGCGGATTTGTTCTCACGGGTTGCGTGGCAATTGCGAACCCGGTGCGGCGTCTCCGTCTATGCCTGGTTGCCGGTCCTCGCCTGGCAATTACCAGACGCAGCGGTACAGGCCCGGTTACAAATCACGCCCAAAGCTGGGGTCAAAGCGGAATCCCCGGCTCGGCTCAATCCTTTCCTGCTCCAATCTCGCAGTGTGATCGGGGACCTCTACGAAGACCTCGCGCGCAACGCGCCCATCGCTGGCGTGCTGTTCAACGACGACGCAGTGTTGCGCGACACCGATGATCTGGGTGCACTAGCTCCTGAACCGGGACCTGCGCGCACCCGCGCCTTGATTGAATTCACCAACGAGCTGAAGGTGCGCGTGCAACGTTGGCGTCCGGAAATTGCCACGGCGAGGAATCTGTTTGCGGAGCCGGTATTGCATCCGCAAAGCGAATCCTGGTATGCCCAGTCGCTTCCTGCCTTCCTGGCTGCCTACAACGAAGTTGCGCTCATGGCCATGCCGGCGATGGAGAACAGCAGCAAGCCGAATCCCTGGTTTAACAAGTTGGCCACCCAAGTGGGGTCTGTGCCAGGTGGATTCAACCGCACCGTCTTCGAATTGCAAACCGTGGATTGGCGAACAAGACAGCCGATTGGGACTCGCGAGCTGGTCAGGCAGATGCAGTTGTTGCAGAGCAAAGGCGTTCTTCACCTGGCGTATTACCCGGACGACGCCGAGAAAAGTAACCCGGATATCCCAAAATTGATTCCGGCTTTCTCCGCGTCGGACTTTCCCGCAACCCAACCCTGAAGGGGGGTGAACAGTCTATGATCCGTAGCTTGATGCTCGCCTACGCCTTCTACTATCCGCTCACCATGTCCCTATTCTGGATCGTCGGTGGCCTGGTTTATTACCTTCACTGGGAGCGTAAGGAAGGTCGGCACGCGGATCCTCCAATCCTTAGCCATTGGCCCAGGGCAACGGTGGTGGTGCCTTGCCATAACGAAGGCGCGCACGTGCGCGAGACCATCGCGTATGCAGCTGATCAGGACTATCCCGACTACGAGATCATCGCCATCGACGACGCCAGCTCGGACGATACCGGACGCATCCTGGATGAGCTTACCGGGGTGTACACTCAGCTCCGGGTGCTGCACTTTCCCCACAATCAGGGCAAGGCCATGGGGCTGCGCATGGCTGCGCTGGCCGCAAACAGCGACTTTCTCATCTGTATCGATGGAGACGCCCTGCTCGATCGTTATGCCACACGCTGGCTGATGTGGCACCTGACAACAGGATCACGAGTAGGCGCGGTGACCGGCAATCCTCGCATTCGGAATCGTTCGACCCTGCTGGGCCGTCTGCAGGTGGGCGAATTCTCGTCCATCATTGGCCTGATCAAACGCGCGCAGCGCATTTACGGCCGCATTTTCACCGTCTCGGGAGTCATCGCAGGTTTCCGGGTAGCCGCCTTACACGAGGTCGGCTACTGGAATACCGACATGGTTACAGAAGACATCGATGTAAGCTGGCGCTTGCAGATGGACTTTTGGGACATTCGCTACGAACCGAACGCGCTGTGCTGGATCCTGATGCCGGAAACCCTGCGCGGTTTATGGAAGCAGCGTCTTCGATGGGCCCAGGGAGGGGTCGAGGTTGCGGGACGCTACATGAAGCTAATGTGGAGTTGGCGGCGTCGGCGCATGTGGTTGGTGCTCATCGACTTCTCGCTGAGCGTTCTATGGTCTTACGTGATGCTGGCAGTGCTGCTCTTGAGCCTTATCGGGCTGGTGATCGCGTTGCCGCCGGCTTTGCGCATGCCGGGCCCGCTACCCGGATGGTACGGCGTGATCCTGAGCGCCCTCTGCATCGTGCAATTTATAGTGAGCATGGTGATTGATCGCCGCTATGAAGAACACATTGGCCGTCAATTCTTTTGGATTATCTGGTACCCACTGGTTTTCTGGATGATTGGAATGGTAACCACTGTGGTGGCTTTGCCCAAAGTGCTCGCGCAGGGAACCAGGACCCGGGCGATCTGGGAAAGTCCGGATCGAGGCATCCAATGATCCGCACCCAGTCTCCTCTCATTATTTCTCACCCGGAGCGACAATCCGGCACCCAGCACGTACTCTTCAGCATGCTGACGGTGAGCATCTGGGCGCTATGGATTTATCTATGGCTGCCGCTGATCACGGGCATTCTGTGGATCGTGGGCATACGTTGGGCCTACATTCAGGTATTCAAAGGAACCCGCGGCGTCAGCTTGTGGGTCATCGTATGGATACTGGGTGCAGTCATCGTAGCGGTTGTATATTGGTCGATCTACAACAGCATTCGTTATGAGGGAAGAACGCAGAGACGGCGCGCTAAGGTGGTATCCAAAACCATGATGGGGCAGAAGTTCGGTGTAACCGGGGAGGCGTTGTATACAATAACGCATGAACGCCGTCTCAACCTCAATTTCGATGACCGTGAAGAGCTGATGCGCGTCGATGCACTCGCGAGCGCGACTGCGCAAGCCTTTCCCGCTACGAAGCCGGTGGGGACAAGATAACTCCATCTCCGAGGGTACTGCCATTCGCGCTTTGATGGTCAATCTGCCGCTTGAAAATGGGCACTTGTTCCCGGAGTACCCACCAATTTATACGCAGTATGTGAAGTGGAGATGCCTTTCGACTCCGCACCATCGAACGAAGTGCGCAACGATGCGAGCCAGCATGCTGAACAACGACAGGAGTTCCTTCTCGGCGACCCGAGGTCGGCGCGTGAGTGGAACGATCCAGACGTAACCCGCTGCAAGTTCACGCAGCACTTTGTTCGATTGCTACCGTTTGAGTTGGCTTACCCGGTGGATTAGATACCGGGTATGGCAGCGTGATCTTCTTTTCACGAAACACTCGGAAGATTTCCATGAGCAAATCGCTCTTCACCATCACGGTGCGGTCGGTCATTGTCGTGGTCGAAACGCGCAAACTGATGTTGACACTATTATCCCCAAAACCAGTCAAGACGACTGCCGGCGCAGGATCTTCTAGAACATCCTCGCTTCGCTTCGCAATTTCAAGTAGCACAGCGCGTACCAGATTGAGATCGCTGTCGTACGACACCCCCACGGGAATCGTAAATCTTACTGTGCGGCCGTTTGCCGTCCAGTTTGCTATTCGGCCATTGATGAGTTCGGAGTTTGGCACAATAATTACCTGGTTGTCGAACGTCCGTACCCATGTACCGCGCGCGCCGATCCGGATAACTTCTCCATGCGAAACCGTCAACTCCGACGAACCATTGACGTTACCTACGTCAATGAAATCGCCCAGTTTGACCGGGCCTTCCCACAAAATCACAATTCCCGCTACGAAATTAGCTACTATGTTTTGCAAACCGAATCCTATGCCCACCCCGAGCGCGCCGCCCACAACCAGCAAACTGCTCAAATTCAGGCCAGCCGCCTCCAAACCTATGACTAGCCCCAGCACGGAAACGATATAGCCTGATACACGCACAAACGCGTATTGGTGACCGCGGTCCATCGAGGTATGGGTCAGAATCCTCTTGGAAAGGAAGCTTCGAAACAAACGAGAAAATAGCGACAGCGCGATGAGGAACAATATGAACTTGATCAGAAACAGAGGCGTCAACGAGACCTTTCCGATGGTAAAGATTGGCCACTCCAGCGACCTCCTCACGTCGCTGTTCAGCAAGTTGAAGAATGATCCGGATAGACGTTGTCGCAACAGCGCCCAGCCCACCATGGCCGCCACCATCAAGCTAGTTAAGATAAGGATTCCATTTTGCAGTTTTATTTTCATTTTAAATACTCCGTTTAAACGAACGATAGCACCTAAAACCCTTCTTTCGAGCTACAACTACCGCTGTCGCACAGCAGTCACTGATTTTGTTAACTAAGGTTGCCAATCACGTCGGTACCCGACTCATACCCAATTGATTCCTTAACCAAGCGGACTGCCGAAGAGCAAGTCCATCTCCAGGAGCATCAGCGGCTCCTCGGCTTCATCCCCAACTTCTACACCAGCTACATTTGGAATGCGGCGCCGATGACCGTCGGGTAGAAATTCCGTCTGGCGACGCGCTCTATCTTCGATCCGGTCGTTTTCCTCACCACCGGCGTCGACGCTGGTATCGAACAAGCGACCAACAAATACACCTCTTACGGACAGGGGGCTGCAGGATACGCCAAGCGCTATGGAGCTGAC
>Ga0302326_10016227_pt1 | contig 15596 bp, 12 predicted proteins | sample Palsa_T0_3_FD_202264 | JGI IMG/M metagenome (GOLD analysis project Ga0302326, IMG submission 202264) | Peat permafrost microbial communities from Stordalen Mire near Abisko, Sweden - Palsa_T0_3 | ecosystem: Environmental > Terrestrial > Soil > Palsa > Peat permafrost | place: Sweden: Abisko...
ATCGGAACGATTGGTGTTTCACCGGGTCCCGAATGTGGCGGGGCCGATCCCTCCCAAAAGAGAATCGCTTGAAACAAATCGCCTCCGAGAGCCGTTTTTAATCCAGTAGGAGCTATGAAATTGTAATCGGACCGGCGATTTGGTCCGAGACTTGAATTCGGCGGACGCACCAACAGCCTGGGGAAGAGATCGGCAGGGACACGATGCGAACGAGTGGCGAGCGACACAGCACGCTTTATGGCCGGTTGTCGATCGCGGCGATCTGTTTCGCCATCTTGCTTGTCGGAGTATTGCCGGCCGCGTCGCAGCAGGGCGGATTTGGCGTGCCTCCTTCGAAAATCCGTGGCCAGGATGACTCGGTGCTCGAAGTGCCGTCGACACCCGCGACCCAAAGCGGCGGCAAAGATACGTCCACCTTGCCGCGGCTCGCGCCGCAGCAGGGACCGGAGCTGGAGCTTCCCGGCCGCGCGCTGCGCACGCAGAGCGGCTACGAACAATTGACCGTCACGGTGACGGATCAGAATGGCCGCTACGTTACGGGTCTGCAGAAGGGCGATTTCCGTGTGTACGTCGACGGCATTCAGCGGCCGCTCGAGTTCCTGCGCCGCGACGCCAATACACCGGTCTCGATCGGGATTCTGGTCGACACCTCGGGCAGCATGGAACCCAAGATTCCTCAGGCGCGCGCGGCGATTGCGCAGTTCATCAGCGACCTCAATCCGAATGACGACCTTTTCCTGTACGCGTTCTCGGACCAGGAATTCCTGTTGCAGCCTTTTACGACCAATCACGCCCTGGTGATGCGCCGGCTCGGCCTGCTCCACGCCTATGGTGACACCGCGATTTTCGACACGATCATCGACGGTCTGCATACCATCAAGCTCGGCCGCTACGACAAAAAAGCGCTCGTGGTCGTGACCGACGGGATGGATAACGCGAGCCAGGCGACGCTGCCGCAGGTGGTGGGCCGGGCACGCCAGATGGGGGTTCTGATCTATTCGATCGGAATCGGCGATCCTAATTCGAGCAAGGTTGGTTTCGGCATCGGATCGCTTTTGTTTGGCGGCAATCGCGATCACGTCGACGCGCAAATGCTGCGTGAATTGTCGACAGAGTCCGGCGCGCGCACTTACCTGCTCGGCGAAGTCGGCGACGGCCAACTACTGCGCCAGGATTGCATCGCCATCAGCAACGAGTTGCGCGAGCAATACACCGCGGGGTTCGTGGTGCCGGATCCCTCGATGCCCGGTTATCGCAGCCTGCGCGTCGACATCCCGGGACGGCCCGAACTCACCGTGCGGACGCGCGAAGGCGTGACGGTCGTGCCGGGCGCGTCGCCGGCCTACGCGGGCGCGAGCATTCCCAATCCGTAGACAACCTCGCGTATCCCCCGGTGAACCGGGCCGCGCGTTTCTCAGTTGTCCAGCGGGGCCGCGCTTCTTTTCACTTTGCGGAGCTTGACCACCGTGCGAAACGGCCGCGTGGGATCCTTGCGCGCAAACCACGGGCCCGCCGTCACCGCTACTTCTCCCACGTAGATGTCGCCCTCGCGGCTCACCGCGATCCCATGCGGCGCGATCATCTGGTCCGGCGCTTCACCCTGTGCGTTGTCCAGTAGCGACGCGCGCAGCGTCCCGTCGAGCGAATAGATACTCACACGCGGGCCATAACCGGGATGGTTCTGGATTTCCCAGAGCTCCGGAGCGATCTGACACCACCATGACGTGGAAAGTTCGCCGATATAGCACAACTGCGGGCCGTAGGTATCGATATACATTCCGCACGGGCGTGCCATGTTCGTCCATATATTCTCGAGCTTGCCATTCGGAGAAAATACCTGGACGCGCTGATTTTCGCGGTCGGCGACGTAAACATAACCGTCGCGATCGGTGCAGATATTATGCGGCAGGCTGAACTGCCCCGGCCTGTTTCCAGGTTCGCCCCAGGAGTGCAGCAAGCGTCCGTCGGGCGTGTACTTGTGAACCTTGGCGTTGCCATAGCCGTCGGACACGAAGAGGTCGCCGGTGCCGGGATGGATCGCCATATGAGTGCAGCGGCACAACGGCTGCCCGCTCATGCCTTTGGAAGATTTGCCACTGGTGCCGACGGTCAGCGTCACTTTGCCATCCGGCGTGCACTTTTTGACGGTGTGGTCGAAGTTGTCGGTCAGCCACACCGCGTCGTCAGGACCGATCGTGACCGCGTGCGCGTTGGGAAATATTTTCTTGTCGCCCCAGGATCGTAAGAATTCTCCGTTCTTATCCAGCACGATCACGGGACGCTGGCCGCGATTGAACAGATAGATATTGTCCTTTGAGTCGATGCCCACGCCCGCGACGTCGAAGGTGCCGTCCACGCCGGTAGCTCCCGACATACCCCATCCTTCCACGACCTCGTAAGTGTACTCATCGTTGCCGGTTCGTATAGGCAATGCTCCAGCTCCTCGCGTGGCGATCCGAATCGGGCGATTGCCGCGAATGTTGCCGCCTGCTGTCGCGCTGATTACGCAGTCACGTGATTGCTCAGTCCTTCCAGGTCGTGACACATGATTAACAGATCGCGCGGCCGGCCACTGCGATCCACTACCCAGTCCTGCAGAAGCGCCTCGACGCTGAAGCCTATTTTCTCGAACGCGGCGCGGGCGCCCGCCTGATCGGGCGTCATCATCGCGGCCATCTTTTTGAGTCCGCGCGCTTGTCCCACCCGAAAGATTTGCGCCGCGAGTTGCCGGCCGAGGCCCGCGCTCCGGTAGGCTACGCCGACCTGGACGCGGATCTCGCCGACCCTGCGCGTCCAACGCGCCTGCTCCAGGTGCAGGCTCGCGTAGCCGGCCAATTCGCCGTCGACCTCCGCGAGTATCGTCACGGTTGCGCCCTTTTCGAGGTTTCCGATCCATTCGTCGACCAGCGCGGGTTCGGTGATGTCGGTGCGCAGGAATAGCAGGTCATCGAGCGGTAGCGATTGCGCGAAGCTCAGGATTTTCTGTTTGTCCGTGGCGTCCATCGGCCTGAGCGACACTCGCCGGCCGTCGGAAAGTTTCAATTCTTTCGCGTATCCTGAAGTTTCGCCCGCTGATTGTTTCGCCACGGCTTCCTCCATGATGGCCCGCCGCCATGGGCCATCGGATCGGAATCGGAAGACTGAATTGCAGGCGCAGAATATCAGACGGATGGAGTCTTTGCCGAGCGCTCATCGAATCCGGCAGCCGGATTTTTCAATTGACCGGAACAGGTAAATGGCGCATCGTTTAGTGCCTGCGCCGCAACGGGATTCGGAGCGTCAAAATGGCTGAGGCAAGCAAACTTTCGCGCCGCCTGAGCACTCAGGACGCTTCATTCCTATACAACGAGACGCCGAACGGTCCGCTCCACATCGGTATCCTTCAAACCTTTGAGGGCGAGATCGAGTTCGAGCGGCTGATAGAGCATTTCGAACGACGCATCCATCTTTTGCGGCGCTGCCGGCAGCGTCTGGTTTTCGCCCCATTCAACCTCGCGCATGCGACCCTCGAGGATGATCCGGATTTCAGGCTGCGCGATCACTTCAAGCGCCACCCGCTTGGCGGCGATGCCAGTGACGCCGAATTGGCCGAAGCGGTGATGCGCGCCAACGAACCCGCGCTGGAGCGGAGCCGTCCGCTGTGGGAATTGCATCTGTTCGACGGCCTCGCGGGCGGACGCTCGGCGCTATTATGGAAAGTTCATCATGCTATCGTCGATGGAGTCTCGGCGTTGCAAATGATTGCGACCGCGATGGATTTGAAACCCGACGCGCCGCCGCCCGCTCCCGAACCGGCACCGTGGGTGCCCGCGAGCCTGCCCGATGACTCCAGGTCACTGCTGGACGCCGCGATCGCGCTGGTCCAGAGCCGGCTCGATGAAGTGCGCGAGGCGGGCAGATTGCTGAGTGCGCCCGCCGACCTGGCCGAGCGGAGCGCCGCGATGGCCGGCGCGGCCGCCCAGATGTTCCAGATGATGTCGCGGCCTATCGTAGCGGCGCCATGGAACCTGGGCCTCGTCAGCCCGGCGCGCTCGCTCGCGTGGCTCCGAGTTTCCTTCGGCGATCTTCGCGCGATCCGAAGCGCCCTTGGAGGGACGGTCAACGACGTCGTTCTGACTATTCTGAGCGAAGGCGCCGCGCGCTATCTCAAACATCACGATGTCGCGACCAACGGGCTCCCGCTGCGTATCGGATGTCCCGTCAACGTGCGGCGCGAGAGCGAAACCCGATCGATGGGCAACCGGGTGTCGATGATGTTTCCCGAATTGGCGGCGACGCCGATGGACCCGATCGAGCGCTACCGCTCGGTAGTGCACGAGACCGAGCGCATCAAGGCCGCACGCGAGCCGCAGGGAATGGACCTGCTGACGGCGACCGCCGACTCGGTTTCACCGGGCTTGCAGGACCTGAACTCCAGGATGACGAATATGGCGCTCGAGGCCGCGACACGGCTCTCCGAGTTCAGCGGCGGGATGGCTCGGATGCTCGCGGGGCCGCCGATGGGAGTCAACTTCGTCGCTACCAACGTCCCGGGTGCTCAGGTTCCGATGTACCTGGCGGGGCGCAAGATGCTCGATTTCATCGGCCTCGTGCCGCTGGCGGGGACGTTCGGCTACGGCGTGGCAATCATGAGTTACAATCAGAGTCTTTTCTTCGGAACCGTTGCGGAACCGCGGCTGATGCCCGACGTGGAGTTCATGAAGTCGTGCATCGCGGACGCTTTCGAGGAACTCAAGGCCGCGGCGCTGGGCGTGATAGTGGCGGCGGACCAATCGGCGAAGGCGGCCGAGCAACCATCTGAACGCGATTCGCCGACGGCTCCATCACAGCCGGCGAATAGCTAGTGAGCTTGCGCGCGCTCCGACTGACTATCTAATCGCCGGAGCGCTGGTCATCGGGACTCCAAGCTGTTCCAGCAGAGGCATGATCTCGCGGCGAAAGCGGATGGTGTCCTCCAGGTAGGACAGGAAGCACATCAGCACTCCGTCGACGCCCGCGCGGTGGAGCTTCGCCAACTGCTCGGCGGCTTGCTCGGCGGTACCGACAATTGGCATCGCGCCGGCGCCGAAGGTAAGCATCTCGAGCGTAAAATTATCGTAGGACCCGCTGCCAATGCCGAGGTCGCGGGCAAAGTTCTCGACCCCTGGACGGTCCATTTGGTCGAGAATCCGCCGCCGCTCGTCCTGCGCTTCGCGTTCGGTCTCGCGCCAGAGGACGAAGGGATAGCACGCGCATCTCACCCGGCGGTTATGGCGAGCGGCGCGCTGCTTGATGTCCTTGGCGATCGCCGCGCAGTTGTCGATGTTCTGCGCGCTGATGAATGACCAGTCGCAAAGCCGCGCGCTCATCTCGCGCGCCGCTTCGGAAACTCCGGCGTTGGCGATGGGCGGATGGGGTTTCCGGACTGGCGGTGGATTGACGTATCCACTGACTATTTTGTACCACGGCGATTCGTGGTTGAACGACCCCGGCTCGGACGTCCACAAACCTTTGAGTATAGTGATGTAGTCCTCGGTGCGGCGGTAGCGTTCATCGTGAGGAAGCAGGTCAGTGCCGGTCTGCGTCATCTCGGAACTGAAGCCGCTTACCACGTTCAATCCCCAGCGTCCGTTGCCGATATGATCCATGGTCGCGCCCATCTTGGCCACGGTGAGCGGATGGAACATCGGCACATGAACGGTCGAGAAGATCTCGATCCGATTGGTTACCGCCAGCAGGGCGCTGGCCCACGTCGTGGTCTCGAGCGAAATTCCGCCAAGGTTGGTCTCGCCGCCAAAGCCCCGCCATTTTCCCAGCGGAAAAAGGAAATCAAACCCGGCTTCCTCCGCCGCTATCGCAATCGCCTTGTTCGACGAGTAAGTCCAATCGTCGGGTACCGGCTTGTAGGAACTGAAGGAATAGAGGTTGCTGCAATTGGGCATGAACAAACCCAACTGCAAAGCGTCTTGCCTTGCGTCACCCTGTTTCACGAATCGCACTCCCGCTTGAGATTTCAGGCCCGACTGAAGGAATCAATCTAATCGAGCATCGGGTAGATGGAAAGATCGTCGATCACAAATCCGGCCGGTGAAACCGCCGCGAGATGAGATCCGCTCCGGCTCACAGCAGGGCGCGGCGCATGTCGGAGAGAATCGCGCCCAGGTAAGTGACGAAGCGCGCGGCCAGCGCGCCGTCGATAACCCGATGATCGTAGGAGAGCGACAGCGGCAGCATCAGGCGCGGAACGAACGCGTCGCCGCGCCATACCGGCTTGCGGGCGAGGCGCGAGAGTCCCAGAATAGCCACTTCGGGCGCGTTGATGATCGGCGTGAACGCGGTGCCGCCGATTCCGCCAAGGCTCGACACGGTGAAGCATCCGCCCTGGATGTCGGTCATCTTGAGCTTGCCCTCGCGCGCCGCCTGCGCGAGCGCCGCTGTGTCGCGCGCGATTTGCAGCACGCCTTTCTTATCGACGTCGCGAACCACCGGAACCACAAGGCCTTCGGGAGTGTCGGCGGCAAAGCCGAAATGGAAATACTTTCTGAGAATCAGGTTGTCGCCGTCGATCGACGAGTTGAATTCGGGAAATTCGGTCAGCGCGCGGACCAGCGCCTTGAGCACGAAAGCCAGCAAGGTGACCCGAACGCCGTCCTTGGCGTGCGTCTCGCCAAGCTCGTGGCGCAGCTCTTCGAGCTCGGTCACGTCGGCCTCGTCGAACTGGGTGACGTGCGGGATCATCACCCAATTGCGCGCCAGGTTCGACTTCGAGATCCGGCGGATGCGCGATAGCGGACGAGTCTCGATCTCGCCGAATTTGGCGAAGTCGATCTTCGGCCACGCCGCCATCTCCAGCCCGGCTCGCGCGTCCGCCGTGCGGGCGGGGGCTGCGATCGCGGATTTCACGAACTTCTGCACGTCGCTTCTGAAGATTCGGCCGTTGAGCCCGGTGCCTTGAACGGCATGCAAATCCACTCCGAGCTCGCGCGCGAACTTGCGCACGGCCGGGCTCGCATGCGGCTTGTGTTCGGGTTCGGACCCGGCCTCGCCGGTTGCTTCAGGCGTGACCGGCTTGGGGCCATCGGAGTTGCCGGACGCGGCTGGAGGGCTCTGGGAGCCGGCAGCCGCCGGCGCTGCGGCTAACGAAAGCTTTCGCGGCTCGGGCGGTGCGGCGGGCGAGGGTGCGGATTTGACCGCCGCGGGCGCCGCTGCGGGCGCGGCCGCCTCCGCGGGCTTGGCGGCGGGAGCCGCACTCTCGATCACGACGATCGGCGAGCCTTCGGAGACCTTGTCCCCGATCTTGACCCGGATCTCTTTGACCACGCCGGCTTGCGTCGACGGCACTTCCATCGAGGCCTTGTCGGACTCGATAGTAATCAGCGAGTCGTCGACCCGGACCTGGTCTCCCGGCTTGACCATCACCTCGATGACTTCCACGTCGGAGAAGTCGCCTATATCGGGAATTTTGACGTCGACCAACGCGCCCATCGCACTAGACCGTCGCGGGATTCGGTTTTTCCGGATCGATCTCGTACTTCTTTATCGCGGCATCGACCCTGGAAGCGGGAATCTGTTCTTCGTCGGCGAGCGCTCTCAAGGCCGCGACCGTGATGTAGTGCCGGTCGATCTCGAAGAAGCTGCGCAGACGCTTGCGGTAATCGCTGCGTCCGAAGCCGTCGGTGCCCAGCACGCGATAGCGATGCGGCACGTAGGGGCGGATCTGATCGGCGAAAGTACGAATATAGTCAGTCGCCGCGACCACTGGCCCGGGGCGATCGGCGAGACAGGTCTCGACGTGGCTGCGCCGTTTCGGGGCTGTGGGATGAAGCATGTTCCAGCGTTCGACCTCGATTCCGTCGCGCCGCAACTCGGTGAAGCTCGGCACGCTCCACAGGTCGGCCGCGACGCCGAAATCGTTTTTGAGCAGATCCGCCGCCGCGATAGCCTCGCGCAGAATGGTTCCCGAGCCGAGCAATTGCACGCGCGGCCCCCTGCCATTGCCGCTGCCGTTGGTCAGCGGATACATGCCCTTGAGAATGCCTTCCTGCGCCCCCTCGGGCATCGCGGGATGGATATAATTCTCATTCATCAGAGTGATGTAGTAGAAGACGTCCTGTTGCTCGGTCAGCATCCGCCGCAGCCCGTCGTGAATGATCACCGCAAGCTCGTACGCGAAGGTCGGATCGTAGGCGACGCAGTTGGGGATGGTCGAGGCGAGGACGTGGCTCTGGCCGTCGGCATGCTGCAGGCCTTCGCCGTTGAGCGTGGTGCGCCCGGAAGTTCCCCCGAGCAGGAACCCGCGGCATCGCGAGTCGCCCGCGGCCCAGGCGAGATCGCCGACGCGTTGAAAGCCGAACATCGAATAGAAGATGTAGAAGGGGATCATCGGCAGGTTGTGGGCGCTGTAGGAAGTGGCGGCGGCGATCCACGACGACATCGCGCCCGCCTCGTTGATTCCTTCCTGCAGAATCTGGCCGTGCTGATATTCGCGGTAGAACATCAACTGGCCGGAGTCCTCGGGCTTATAGAGTTGGCCCACCTGCGAGAAAATCCCGAGTTGCCGAAACATCCCCTCCATGCCGAAAGTGCGCGATTCGTCGGGGACGATTGGCACTACCCGGCTGCCGAGGTTCTTGTCGCGCAGGAGGGCCGAAAGAATTCGCACGAACGCCATCGTGGTTGAGACTTCGCGATCGCCGGTGGCCACGAGCTGGGACTCAAAGATCGACAGCGGCGGCGTCTCGAGCGTCTGCGAGGTGCGCCGGCGTTGCGGGAGGCTGCCGCCCAGCGCCTTGCGGCATTCGCGCAGGTACTGAATCTCGACGCTGTCCTCGGCTGGCCGATACAACGGCACTTCGGCGATCCGGTCGTCGGGCACCGGGATCTTGAACCGATCGCGAAAAGCCTTGAGTTCCTCGAGGCCCATCTTCTTTTGCTGATGGGTGATGTTCATGCCTTCGCCCGCAGCGCCCATCCCGTAACCTTTGATGGTCTTGGCGAGGATGACGGTTGGCTGATCGCGATGACCGACCGCGGCGGCATAGCCGGCGTAAACTTTGATCGGATCGTGGCCGCCGCGGCGGAGCTGCCAGATTTCGTCGTCGGTCATGCCCGATACCATCTCGACCAGCTCGGGATACTTGGCGAAAAACTCCTTGCGCACGTACGCGCCGTCGCGGGCCTTGAAGGCCTGGTATTCGCCGTCGACGCATTCCTCCATGCGCTTGCGCAGCAATCCGAGCTTGTCGCGCGCGAGCAACGCGTCCCAGTTGCTGCCCCAGATGACCTTGATGACGTTCCATCCGGCGCCGCGGAAATCGGATTCGAGCTCCTGGATGATCTTGCCGTTGCCGCGCACCGGACCGTCGAGCCGCTGCAGATTGCAATTGACGACGAAGATGAGATTGTCGAGCTTTTCGCGCGAGGCGAGCGCGATCGCGCCGAGTGACTCCGGCTCGTCCATTTCGCCGTCGCCCATGAAGGCCCAGACCTTGCGATCGCCCATCTCTCCGAGGCCGCGACCTTCGAGATATTTCATGAAGCGCGCCTGGTAGATCGCCATGATTGGCCCGAGACCCATCGACACGGTCGGGAACTGCCAGAATTCGGGCATCAGCCACGGATGCGGATAGGAGGAGAGTCCGCGCCCATCGACCTCGCGCCGGAAGTTGAGCAGTTGCTCTTCGGTCAGGCGACCTTCGAGGAATGCCCGCGCATAGATTCCCGGCGAAGAATGGCCCTGGATATAGATAATGTCGCCACCGTGATTGTCGGTCGGCGCGCGCCAGAAGTGGCCGAAGCCAATATCGTAGAGCGTCGCGGCGGATTGAAAGCTCGCTATATGGCCCCCGAGTTCGGAGGTGTGCTGGTTGGCGCGCACCACCATCGCCAGCGCGTTCCAGCGGATGATCGAACTGATGCGCCGTTCGATCTCGCGATCGCCGGGATAGTGCGGCTGACGATCGGCGGGGATGGTGTTGAGATACGGCGTGTTCGCGTTGTAGGGCAGATAAGTCCCACGCAGGCGTGCCGTGGTGATTAGCTGTTCGATCAGAAAATGAGCGCGGTCGACGCCTTCGGCATCAATTACCGCTTCCAGCGAATCGAGCCATTCGCGGGTTTCCTCCGGGTCTGTGTCCTGAATCGTTTCCATCGGACCGTTCCTGTTTTCGCGAGGGTTTGAACTTCGCCGGCAGAGCGCGGCGGGCTCACCAATAGAATTACATTGTGCTCCAACCGCGGCAAAAGTGCACCCGCGGTCCGCCGTCTTTCCCGGCTAATCGCGGCGGCGTCTTCGGTTGCAATACTCGGGTAACCGCGGCGGCTGAAAGGGAAGGGCGCGAGTCACTGTCGAGGCCCTCGGCCACGGCTTCAAAGGCCGCGAGAACGTTTCGCCGTCCTCGCGTGGGCCGCTCTTCGCGGCCTGATGATACGGGTGGAAAATCCGCGGCCGGTTACTGGTTGATTTTCATCAACCCTTCGGGGCTGGCATATTCGGTCGAGTCAAGGAACTGCGCGTCGCAATTCGTGTTGTAACAGGAGTTCTGAGTCAGGGCTATCGTTACGTGTTTATCGGCAAAGTTTACGGACCATCCGGTCTGCGGTCCATTGGTCCCCAGCGTCGAGCCGCCATCGGGGATGGTCAGTGGCGTCCAGAATTGTGTGATGAACTTTGACAGCTTGCCGTGCGGGTCATAAAGCTCGATCGCCAGCGGAAAGAAGGTCTCTTTATCGACATAGAGGACTCTGCGGCTGTAGCAGTAACCCTGGCTGTAAGCCGGCAGGCGGGACATGTCGATCACGTAGGTGTCTCTAAGCTCCCACTTGCCGAGACTCGGCCTGGCCCATGGCAGGATTCCTTTGCTGGCGGGGTAATAGTACTGGCTAGGCAGTTGGGTGGCCGCTCCGCATTGCTCGAGCGCGGTTGGTTTCGCATGGACCAACGCCAGTATCCGCTTCTCACCCAGATATTTGATCTCGAATTGCTGTGGCAGGCCTGGGGGCCCGAGCGCGGCGTCTTCCCAGGTGAAATCGGTGTTCTGAAGGGGAGCGCAGCGGGCCGCGTCCGAGGAGCGGATCGGCCTGCGGGTCGTCGGCAGATAAGTATAGATATCGTCGAGTTTCGTTATGTCCTGGTAGGTAAGATCGAGCGAGGTCGTATATTTCCCCTGTTCGGGAGCGATCTGCTCGATGAATTTCGCGAAATAGTAACCGCCGGCCGTTGGAATGGTCGTGGGATACTTCGATTCGCTCAGGTGCGCCAGTTGGGAATAGACTGTTTCGATCTCGCCGGTGGAAGTGAAGTTACCGTAGGAATCTCCCGAATAGTCACAAAAAATTGAGTGCTGAACGCGCGGATTGTAGTGATAGTACAAGTCGTAGAAGATCGCATATGGCGCCAGCGCCGACTGGCTAAGCGGGTTGGGAAAGGGAAGACCAGCCGTATACCCCACCGGTATGTAACCGGCGCCGGGAAGCTTCGTGAGGGTCACGTGGCCGGCATTCTTCTCGGTATCGGCCAGATAGGTTGGCGGAAGCGGCATAGGCAGAGTCGGTCCCACGTCGATCTCGACATCGGCGGGCAATTTCCAAAAATGATCGCCAGAGAAGAGCGCCTGCATGCCGGGCGGCATGAATTCCTTGTAACGCTCCCAGTTGGCGTAAGTGATTCGCGTGCCGGGCGGCAGCGCGGCGGCGTCGGGTTGGGGCACTTCGGCGGAGTTTAACTGACTGCGCAAAGTCGACAGAAGCGCTACTATGATTCCACCAATGACCACCGCCAGGGAACGGTTGCTTAGTCGCATTCTTTAATCGCCTCGAATCGCGATCAAGTTTCTGCCTCGTGCAAATCGAGCGCAAGCATATAACCGATCTCGGAGTGCGTCAAACTGAGAGCAAAAACTAAACGCTGCCGAAACAGGCGGCATTAGCCGAAACAATGGGCACTAGCGGGATTCGGTAAACGCTTAACCTGTATACGCTTTGTGTCCAAGCTCACTCCGCGTGGTAATTTGCCGGAAGTAGGTAGCTGTCGGATCTCCCGCGGATATATACTTGCGGCGGTGTAGAGTATCCCGGTCCGCAAGGCCATCGAGAGTTCGTTGCTATGGACGCTGCGGCCGCCGGCGATGGGTACATCGGACGGAAGGAATTGCGCCCGCGCGACACTTGCATAGGGAGCGCCGGCGGGATTGAATTCCTCCCTATCTTAATGAGCATGCGGCCCTTCGTCATGAGCGTTGGACGCCAGGGAATGACCGGACCGCTGCCGCGAAAAGGCGGATCTATGCGCGATGCATGTCAGGGTTCATCGGGACGAAAAATGAAACAGACGGCTGAGACGAGTATGCGGGCGACCGCGGCGCTCCTGGTTGCGGCGGCCGCCCTCGCGCTCTCCGGATGCAATCGGCACACCGCGAATCCGGCACCGCAGACGATGCAAAGCGCGCCGCCGACGGTCAAAGCCCCCGCTGGCTACGTTTATATAACCAACAATGGCGAGGGCACTGTCTCCGAGTTCAGCCGCCAGTCCGACGGCAGCCTCAGTTTCCTGCGGGTGGCCAAAGCCGGGGCGGTGAACGGGCCCACCGGGATCGTCATCGATCCGGCGAGCCGATTTGTTTACGTGGCCAACGAGGGAGACGGCCGGATCTATCAACTCGGCATCAAGCGCGATACCGGCGACCTGGCGATGGTGGGTGAGGGGACGGTGGAAGACGGAGCCGCGAACCATCCGCAGCAGATCGCGATCACTTCGGGCGGCGATTTCCTGTACGTCACTAATTCCGGCAAGGGCAGCGACGGCAAAAGCAGCGACGGATCAATCTCGGAGTATGCGATCGACCACGCGACCGGCGCGCTCAAGCCGCTGGATACGTTTCGCGGCAGCGGCCTGCAGCAGCCCTTGGGCATCGCTATCCTGCCCAACGACAAATTCCTCTACGTTTCCGATACGGGTGCCGGATCGATAGTCGGCTTCGCGATCCAGCCCTCGGGAAAGCTCCAGTTGGTCGGGAGCATACCGAGCCTCGGCGACAAGCCGGGACAGCCGGGGCTGGTCGCGGTGCATCCTTCAGGCAGCTTCGTCTACTCGGTGGACCGAATACTGGGCATCGTGGTCGTAGCGAAGCCCGCACAGGACGGAAAGCTTACCGTCACCAAGACCTATCATGTGGGGATTTCGACCTCCGGACCGTTTGCGATCGCGTTGGCCAGCGTCGGTCCGGGCGTGTTTGTTTATACCGGAAATCGAGGAAGCGACACGATCTCCACTTTGACGGTGAAGCCGGACGCGTCGCTGGAGATCGCGGGCGAGTGTCCGACAGGAATGGGCTATCCGACCGGGATGGTGGCCGATCCAGCCAGGCATAACCTGTACGTGGTTAGCCGTAACGTCGCGACCGTAACGCAGTTTGCGATTGCCGAGACCGACGGTGTCGCATTGTTCCCGGCCTCGTCGATCTTTACCGAGGATGCCCCCACCGAGACGAGCCATCCGCTTTACATCACGACGACCCGTTGGGATGCGGCCGCTCCAGCCTCAGCGGGGCAGCCCCTGGCGCAGCGGACAAATTGACCCCGGTGTTGCCGTCCCGGATGTTTGCCGGGCAGCGAACGGTTTCGGATCTTAGCTGCGAGTCGCCTTGAGTTCGGCCGTCGGGTAGAAGGGCCGGTCCCCGAGAGCGTCAAGAGCGCGGAAAAATTCGGGGCCGGAGGCACTGCCGTCCTCTTCAAGCTGCATCGTCTGGCGCAGATAGTTCCAACGTTCCGGGCACAGACGCCGGGCCTCCTGGAAATAGCGCTTGGCATCTTCCGTGTGCCCCTCATGATGAAGATATTGCCCGAGCCTGAAATTGGCCGTGGCGAGCGGATCGACGTTGACCGGCGCATGAATCCGGTGGCGAGCTTCCTCGGATGAGAGCGCGTACTCGCTGGATTCTCCTTTAGCGACCCAGTCGCGGATCGCGTCCACATAGCTTCTGCGGATTTCCCTGCCGCGCTCGGTCGCCTCTTTTTTCATCTGAAAGGTGGAGCGATCCATCGAGCGGAAGCCGTCGCTGGTGCCGGCGGTCTCGGCAGGGCGAACGATGTTTCCGTTCTCGTCAATCCATACCGCCATCGGTACGTTGGTCATGTTGTAGAGCTCGGCAACCACGTGGCGCTCGTCTATCAGGTTCGGATAGGTGGGAGCCGCCGCGCGATCGCATAGCGCCGCGTCCCATCCCATGATTTCCTGAAACAGCGGATCGATCCGCACCGGTTCCGCCGGCTTGATGAAGTCGCGTACCGCAGCGGTCCCGCCGCTATCGAACGCAACCGAGAGAATCACGAAATTGCGGTCCTTTAGCTCGCTGTAGATAGCCTGCCAGACCGGCAGGTCGAAGCGGCATCCTCACCAACTTGCCCATGAGAGGAGGAGGACCTTGCTGCCCCGATAGTCGGAAAGTGAATGAAGGTTGCCGTCCAGGTCGGGTAGAGTGAAGTCAGGCGCCTTAAGGGAGGCCAGGGCCTCGCGCCGGGTGTCCGCTGATTCGCCAAAAAACCAGAGCGCATGCGAGTCGTCGTGGACTACGGGCTGACCGAGTTGGCGCGCCAGAGCGGCGAGATTGACGAAGTCACCAGCGCGCAAAAACTGATCATGGCGGGCAGGAGGGATAGGGACGCATCGCTCATCGCGACAAAGACCCTCGGGTTTCAGCTCCCACGCCGTGGCGGCTTGCAGCTCGCGCGCCGGCATCCAGAGATCGTCTCCCTGCGCGACGGCATTTTCGACGGATACAGCTTTATTGTCATAGATTATCGTCACTGCCATCGGCATTTCCTCCGGCGCGATGCATTGGCGAAGCGGCGGAACCCGACAAACATCACCTTCATCCGCTTGTAATCAGTCTGTGCTGGACACTGATGCGCTCGCGAATTATTCTCCACCGATAGAAGCCGGAAATAAAGGAGATATTTCAATGCCTGCGCGAAATCCTGAGGAATGCGACAGCCTGTTGCTAGAGGCGCTCACCCGGGGAGATCTCGAGACCGCGGTGTCACTTTACGAGCCTGACGCGAGTTTTGTCCTGGAATCCGGCGAAGTGGCGGTCGGTCGGGCGGCGATTCGCGAAATTCTGAGCGGTTACGTCGCGATCAAACCGAAATTCACCGTGAAATCGCGCGCCGTTCTGAGCGCGGATGGCACCATCGCGCTAACGGGCCTCAAATGGAGCGCCACAGGCACAGATCCCGACGGCAAACCCGTCGCTCTGTCGGGCAACAGCACCGAGGTGGTTCGCCGCCAAAGCGATGGAACCTGGCTTTTCGCGATCGACAACCCGCGCGGTGCGGAAAATCCCGACTAGGTGCGTCATTTTGCGGGCGCTATCGTGACCGACGAAATGAGTTTGAGTGCTTGCTGCTTTTCGGCAGCGGGCAACTTATCGATCGGATCCATCGGAGCGTAAGTCACCTGGAGCTCCCACGGTCCGACGTAAGCTATCCGTTGCAACAGGTAGCGCTCGCCCTTCTGCCCGGGACATCCAAAGCCCCGCATTTCAAAAGTTATATCTTCGGCGGTTTTGCTAACCGTAGTTGAGGTGACCTTTTGACATTGCTGATCGGCGGTGTGAAGGAGA
>Ga0302326_10016229_pt1 | contig 15594 bp, 8 predicted proteins | sample Palsa_T0_3_FD_202264 | JGI IMG/M metagenome (GOLD analysis project Ga0302326, IMG submission 202264) | Peat permafrost microbial communities from Stordalen Mire near Abisko, Sweden - Palsa_T0_3 | ecosystem: Environmental > Terrestrial > Soil > Palsa > Peat permafrost | place: Sweden: Abisko...
GCAGCATCAACATCCGGGCCAGGCCGATCACCGCTTGTACTGGGTCAATCTTGAGTCCGGCGAGGGAACGTTGGGATTGAATTGGGACACGCTTATTGCTTCGCGCCCACTCGCCGAAAACATGTCAAGATCGAGGTGGCGGTTCGGCCTCCAACGAGGACAGCCGCTGAATACGATGCAAAGATGGCGTCTCGACCAACCCAGCCTTTTTAACGCCGCCGGTTTCTCGCGGCATTTTGGAAAGCTTCTGATTTGTCGCTTCAAATACAGCGCTGGCTTCAACAATGGCATGGGCGTCATGGTGGTCCGGGCGGTCATGGTTCCAGATTGGTTTTCATTTCTCCTCACATCGCTATCCCCATCCATTTGGATCTTCTCTTGGCGCAAACGCCTGCAAAGGATTGAGGAAAGCCACTGCCTTTCTTGCGGATATGACCTTCGCGCCACGCCTGAGCTATGCCCGGAGTGTGGATATTCTCACGCCGGCAGCGGCATCGGGTGAGTTTCGCCTTGGAAGTCGCCGCGGAGGCGGAGGAACCAGAGACGCAGACGATCGAGATAGAGATAGATGACCGGCGTCGTGTAGAGCGTGAGGATCTGGCTGAAGATCAAGCCGCCGACGATGGCGACCCCCAGGGGGCGGCGCAGCTCGGCGCCGCTGCCGACGCCGATCGCGAGGGGGAGGGCGCCGAAGAGAGCGGCCATCGTGGTCATCAGGATTGGGCGGAAGCGGAGCAGACACGCCTGGAAGATCGCGTCGGCGGGGCCGATGCCGCGGTTGCGCTCGGCCTCGAGGGCAAAGTCGATCATCATGATGGCGTTTTTCTTCACGATGCCGATCAACAGGATGATTCCGATCAGGCCGATGACGTTCAGCTCCATTCCGCACACCAGCAGGGCGAGGAGCGCGCCGACGCCGGCGGAGGGAATGGTGGAGAGAATCGTGATCGGGTGGACGTAACTTTCGTAGAGGATTCCCAGAACGATATAGACCGCGAGCAGCGCGGCCGCCACGAGATAGATTTCGCCGCCCCGCAACTGCTGGGAGGCCTGCGCGGTTCCCGAGAAGCTGCCGTGAACGCTGGCGGGAACGCGGAGTTGCCGCTCGCACTGCTCGATTTCGACGAAGGCCGTGCCGAGGGCGACGCCGGGCTGAAGATTAAATGAGATCGTGATCGATGGGAACTGGCCCGAGTGGTTCACCTGCAGCGGCGTGGTGGACGTGTCGTAATGACAGAACGCGGCCAGTGGAATCTGCTTGCCATTAGCCCCTTTCACGTAGATGTAGCGGAGCCCCTCGGGATTTTGCGTGAAGGACGGATCGGCCTCCATGACAACGTGATATTGGTTAAGCTGTTCGTAAGTGGTCGAGACCTGCCGTTGGCCGAAGGCGTCGTATAGCGTGTTGTCTATTGCAGACTGCGTAATCCCCATTCTGGCGGCGGAATTGCGGTCGACGACGAGGTTCGATTCCAGCCCCGCGTTTTGCTGATCGCTGATGACGGAGGTGAGCCCCGGCAGCTTGGAGAAAGCGGTCACGAGCTTGGGCGCCCATGAATTGAGTTCATTCACATCGTCGGCCTGCAGCGTGAACTGATATTGCGTCGCGGTGGGTCGTCCGCCAATGCGCAGGTCCTGCACGGACTGCAGAAGCAGTTGTGCGCCCGGCACGCGGCTGGCGGCTTTGGCGATGCGGTCGCGCACCTGATCGGCGGTGAGTTGCCGCTGCCCGACCGGATTGAGCGAGGCGAACATGCGGCCCTGGTTGGTGCCGCCGCCCCCGCCGGTGAAGGCAACGACGTTGGCGATGTCGGGATCCTTGCTGACGATCGCCGCATACTTTTGCATGAGGGGCTGCATCGCCTGAAACGAGGTGTCCTGATCGGCAATGATCTGGCCGGTGAGCCGCCCCGTATCCTGCTGCGGGAAAAAGCCCGACGGCACGTGCACGTAGAGATAGACGGTGAAGCCGATGGTTCCGAGCGTGACAAACAGCATGAGCAGCGGATGGTGCAACACTGCGGTCAAGGACCGTTCGTACCCATGCAGAATCTTGTTGAAAACCGCTTCGCTGCCGCGATAGAGGCGGCCGTGCTTTTCCTGATCGTGCGATTTGAGCAGCCGGGCGCACATCATCGGCGTGGTTGTCAGGGAGACGATCATCGACACACCGACGGCAACCGAGAGCGTGACGGCAAACTCGCGGAACAGCCGGCCGACGATCCCGCTCATCATCAAAATGGGGATGAACACCGCGATGAGAGAGATGCTGATGGAAACGACGGTGAACCCGATTTCCTGAGCGCCGAGGAGGGATGCCTGCATCGGCTTCATTCCCTGCTCGAGATGCCGGGTGATGTTTTCGATGACGACGATCGCATCATCGACGACAAAACCGGTGGCGATCGTCAGCGCCATCAGGGAAAGATTGTCGATGCTGTATCCGCAGAGATACATCACGCCAAACGTCCCGATCAGTGAGATCGGCACCGCGACGCCGGGGATCAGCGTGGCCCGCACGTTGCGCAGAAACAGGAAAACCACGAGGATCACCAGGCCAATGGAGATGGCGAGGGTGACTTCCACGTCATGCACCGAAGATTTCACCGGGGCCGCCCGGTCCATCACGACCTGCAGCTTCATCGCGGCGGGAATCGTCGCTTGGAGGCGCGGCAAAGCAGCGCGGATCCGGTTCACCGCATCGATGATGTTCGCGCCGGGCTCGCGGAAGATGCCCATGAGGATTGCCGGGTCGGTGTTGTACAGGCCGAGCGTGTGCACGTCTTCCACTGAATCATCCACCGTTGCAATATCGGTGAGGCGGACGGCGGCGCCGTTTTTGTACTCGACGATCAGTGGGCGGTATTCGCTGGCGTGCAGCAACTGATCGGTCGTGCTGATCTGCCAGGTGCGCTTGGCGTCGTGGAATTCTCCCTTGGCGGTGTTGGCGTTGGCGGCGGCGAGAGTGGTGCGCAGATCCTCCAGATTGAGTCCGAGCGTATTCAGCCGCGTGGGATTCGCCTCGACGCGCACGGCTGGGAGCGCGCCGCCGAATATGGCAACCTGACCGACTCCTTCAACCTGCGAGAGCTTCTGCTGCAGGATCGATGATGCCACGTCGTACATCCTGCCGGGGCTGTAAATTTTGGTCGTGAGCGCCAGCAGCATGATCGGCGCGTCGGCGGGATTGATCTTGCGGTAGGTTGGCTCTCCCGGAAGGTTGGCGGGGAGATTCCCGGCGGCGGCATTGATGGCGGATTGCACGTCGCGGCCGGCGGCGTCGATGTTCCGGCTCAGATCGAACTGCAGCACGATCGTGGTCTGTCCCAACGTGCTGCTCGATGTCATTTCGGTGATGCCGGCGATCCGCCCAAACTGCCGCTCCAGGGGCGTGGCAACCGCCGACGCCATCGTGTCGGGACTGGCGCCGGGGAGATTCGCCGTCACCTGAATCGTGGGAAATTCGACCTGCGGGAGCGGAGAAACCGGCAGGCTGAAGTACGCAATTGCGCCGGCCAAACCGACGGCGATGGTCATCAGCGTCGTCGCGACGGGGCGATGGATGAAGGGAGTGGAGAGGTTCATGCGGGCCCGCCACACGCCAAGCGTCCGGTATATCGAGAAACTTCCCCGCGCGGAGGCGAGGATATAAGGGAGCCTCCGTCCGAAACGCCCGGGTGCGTGACAGATTCAGCGGCTTCGTCGTGGCATGGGCATCCTGCCCATGATCGCGGTACACCGCGATATCGACCGGTAATCCGGTCGAAGAGCCCGAGCGGAGCGCTCGTCTGCTGATAGAACGAAAAAGATCGCTGCGCTCCTGCTTGTTTGGCCGGAATACCGGCCAACGCCGTGGCGTACCACGGCCATGGGCAAGATGCCCATGCCACATCAATGCAGTCGCCGGAAGTCTCACGGATCCGGTTCATGCCAGCCCCGTTACGCCGTGCTCCGGAAGCACTTCCGTTTCCGCGGCGGGTCTGCGGAATCGCCGAGCCAGTCGATCAAACGCCAGGTAGATGACCGGCGTGGTATAGAGCGTGAGGATCTGGCTGAAGATCAATCCGCCGACGATCGCGATGCCCAGCGGGCGGCGCAGCTCCGAGCCGGTTCCGGTTCCCAGGGCCAGCGGCACGCCGCCAAGCAACGCCGCCATCGTGGTCATCATGATCGGGCGGAAGCGCAGCAGTGAGGCTTCGAAGATCGCGTCCAGCGGAGACTTCCCCTCCTTGCGTTCGGCTTCGAGGGCGAAGTCGATCATCATGATCGCGTTTTTCTTCACGATGCCGATTAACAGAATGATGCCGATCAGCGCGATCACGCTGAAATCCTCGCCGCAGATGAGCAGCGCCAGCAGCGCCCCCACGCCGGCCGACGGAAGCGTGGAGAGGATGGTGATCGGATGGATGTAGCTTTCGTAGAGCACGCCGAGCACGACGTAGACCGTCACCAGCGCCGCGAGCACGAGCAGCGGCTCGTTCTGCAATGAAGCCTGGAACGCCTGCGCGGTTCCCTGGAACGCCGCCTCGATACTGGGAGGCATATTCAGTTCCGCCTGCGCGTTTCTGATCGCCTTCACGGCGTCTCCCAGCGAACCGCCGGGCGCGAGGTTGAAGCTGATCGTCACCACGGCGAACTGCCCCTGATGATTCACCGTCAGCGGAACGGTCGTCTGCTCGAAGTGAGCGACGGCGCTCAACGGCACCGCCCCGCCGCCTGCGGGGTTCAGGAAAATATGGCGAAGATCCTGCGGCTTCTGCTGAAATTCGTCGGGGACGTCCAGCACCACCTTGTACTGATTGAGCTGCGTGTACATCGTAGAGATCTGCCGCTGGCCGTAGGCGTCGTACAGCACGTCGTCGATGTTCTGAATGCTGATTCCCAGCCGCGAGGCGGTGTCGCGGTCGATCACCAGCTTGGTTTGCAATGCCAGGTTCTGCTGATCGCTGGCAACGTCGCGCAGCTCCGGCAGCGCTTCGAGTTTCGCCAGCAACTTCGGCGTCCATGTCGCCAGCTCGGAAGCGTCGGGGTCTTCCAGCGTGTATTGAAACTGCGTGCGGCTGACGCGGTCTTCCACCGTCAAATCCTGCACCGGCTGCATGAACAGTGTGATGCCGGTGACGTTCGCCAGCTTCGGCTGCAGCCGGCGGATCACGTCGCTGGCACTGGTCTTCCGCTCCTCCAATGGCTTGAGATTGATCTGGATTCGGCCGTTGTTGATCGTCGTGTTGGTCCCGTCGACGCCGATGAACGAAGACAGACTTTCCACGGCCGGATCCTGCAGGATGACCGCCGCTAATTTCTGCTGGCGCTGCGACATCGCCGCAAACGACACATCCTGCGGCGCTTCGGAGACTCCCAGAATCACACCGGTATCCTGCACGGGGAAAAAGCCCTTGGGGATATAGATATAGAGCAGAATGGTGATGACCAGCGTGGCGGCGGCGACGAGGAGTGTCATCGTCTGATGCCCGAGCACCCACTTGAGCGTTCGGCCGTAAAACGCGATGGTCGATTCGAAGACGTGCTCGGAGGCCTTATAGAAACGCCCCTGCTTGGACTCGGGCTTATGCCGGAGCAATCGGGCGGCCATCATCGGCGTGAGCGTCAGTGAGACGATGGCTGAAACGACAATGGTGACGCTCAGCGTCACGGCAAATTCCCGGAACAATCGGCCGACGATGTCCCCCATGAACAGCAGCGGAATCAGCACCGCGATCAGCGAAACGCTGAGCGAAACGATCGTAAAGCCGATCTGCTCCGAGCCCTTGAGCGCAGCCTGCAGCGGCGGCTCGCCTTCCTCGATGAGGCGGTGAATGTTTTCGATCATGACGATCGCATCATCGACGACGAAGCCGGTGGAGATCGTCATCGCCATCAGCGTCAGATTGTTGAGGCTGTACCCCAGCAGATACATCACCGCAAACGTGCCGATGATCGAAAGCGGCACCGCGACACTGGGAATGATGGTGGCGGCGACGTTCCGCAGGAACAGGAACATCACCATCACAACCAGCGCGACGGTCAGACCCAGCTCGAACTCGACATCGCGCACCGATGCGCGGATGGTGGTGGTGCGATCGGTGAGAATGGAAATCTCGATCGAAGCGGGGAGCGACTTTTGAAGTTGCGGCAGCAAATTCTCCACGCGATCCACCACGTCGATAATGTTCGCCCCCGGCTGACGTTGAACGTTCACGATCACGGATGGCGTCTTATCCTTCCACGCGGCCTCCATGATGTTTTCCGCGCCGTCGGAAACGGTAGCCACGTCCCTCAGTTGCACCGCCGCATTGTTGCGATACGCCACGACCAGGGGACGGTATTGGGCGCTGGACAGAAGCTGATCGTTGGCAGCGATCGTGTACGACTGCTGGCGCCCGTCGAGATTTCCCTTGGCCTGATTGACGTTGGCGGCGGCGACCGCGTTGCGGACATCGTCGAGGTTGATGCCGCGAGCGGCCAGTGCTGTGGGATTGATGTCAATTCGAACGGCCGGCTTCTGGCCTCCGCTGATGCTGACCAGCCCGACACCGCGCTGCTGCGCGATCTTCTGGGCCAGCCGGGTGTCGGCGAGATCTTCCACCTGGGAGAGCGGCAGAGTTTTGGACGTCAGCGCCAGCGTCAGGATCGGCGCATCCGCGGGATTCGTCTTGCTGTAGATGGGGGGATTTGGAAGGTCCTTGGGCAGATACGTCGCGGCGGCGTTGATCGCGGCCTGCACCTCCTGCTCGGCAACGTCGATGTTCAAATCCAGGGAAAACTGCAGCGTGATGACCGAGCTTCCCTGCGAGCTCGTCGAGGTCATCTGGCTCAATCCCGGCACCTGGCCGAACTGCCGCTCGAGCGGCGCGGTAACGGATGACGCCATCACATCCGGGCTCGCTCCGGGATAGAACGTGAGCACCTCGATCGTTGGGTAGTCCACCTCCGGGAGCGCGGAGACCGGCAACTGCATGTACGCTACGACACCCACCATCACAATCGCCGCCATAAACAGCGCGGTGGCAACGGGGCGAAGAATAAACGGTCGGGAGGGACTCATTGCTGCAGAGGACTGAGGGTTCGGGGTTCGGGGTTCGGGGTTCGGGGTTCGGGAGTCGGGGTTCAGTTTTCAGTTTTCAGCAAATGCAATGTCGCGTTCCTTCTACTGTCAACTGCTCTCCTGCTCGACTTTCTCGCGACAGCGCGGACTCATTGCGGGGACTCGCCGGCGTCGTGATGGTGGTGATGGCCGGAAGGCGCCGTGGTGGGCGCTCCCCCTTGCATCGCCGACTTGTCAACCGTGACTTTGGAGCCGTCCTGCAGCTTATCGACGCCGTCGGTGACGACGACCTCGCCGGGCTCCAGGCCCTTTGCGATGAGCGTTTCGTCCGCCTCGCTGGGGCCGATCACCACATCCCGCATTTCGACGGTGTCATCGGGTTTGACGACGTACACGAATGTCGTCGTCGGACTGCGTTGCACTGCCGCCGAGGGAACGATCACCGCGTCGTGGCGCACGTCCACCAGGAGCCGGGAATTTACGAACTGGCTCGGGAAGAGCAGATTGTCGGTGTTGGGGAAGGTGCCTTTGAAGCGAATGGTTGCGGTCGTCGGATCGGCCTGGTTGTCGATCGCGAGCAGACTGCCGCTGGTGATTTTGCTCGTCGCATCACGGCTGTAGGCATCGACCGGCATCACTCCCCCCTTGCCCGCCGCCTTGAGCACCTGCTGAATGTTATCTTCCGGCAGATTGAAGATTACCGTGATCGGCTGAAGCTGCGTAATCACTGCAAGGGGACTCGTGTCGGTTGCGTGAACGATGTTTCCCGGATCGATCAGGCGGAAGCCGATCTTCCCGCTGATCGGCGCGGTGATTTTGCAATAGATCAAATTGAGGTTGGCGCTGTCGATCGCTCCCTGATCGGTCGCCACCGCCCCCTGGGATTGGAGGATCGTCGCATCCTGCGTATCAATTTGTTGCTGCGTGAAGGAGCCGGGTGCGGACTGGTAGCGCTGAAGATCGAGTTTCGCGTTCTTCAATGTGGCCTGATCCTTGATGAGCTGCCCCTGAGCCTGCTCGAGCTGCACCTGGAACGGCCGCGGATCGAGCTCCGCCAGAACATCCCCCTGATGCACCATCGCGCCTTCGGTGAAGTTCACCTTTTCCACCTCGCCGTCGACCCGCGTATGCAGAGCGACGGTATTGAGCGGCGTGACCGAACCGAGGCCGGTGAGATAAATATCCATGTCCCCCTTTCTGGCGACGGCGGCAACGACCGGGACGGCCATCGGACCGCGCGGGGCTTTGGCGTTGCGCGGCCAGAAAGTGGTGGACAAGCCACCACAGCCCCACCACGCCCAAAATCAGGATGATACAGAGGACAAGGAGGTTGCCCGGCCCCGACTTCTTGCCAGGAGCGTAGGTCAACTCCTCCCGGGGCAGCGGCGGGCTCACTCGTTGCGCATTATCGGGTTTACCGTCGCCCGGCACGGTACGGGGGCCCCGGTCTGGTCGAGATATGGGAGGTCTCTCGACACCGGTTTGACTCTGTGTTTCCATAGTACGACTTCTCTCCTGACACTCACTGATCCGCTGGACGATACAGGCGAAAGACTCCCTCTGGCACCGGCAAAACTTCCACCGACTGCGCCGCTCCCGGCCGCGTTTGGTCTGCCATGAAGACACACCAACGCAGCCCGTCGTGAGCGGGAGTTGGATCGAAAACAATTATTCGCTTCCTGCGGCCCTCCATCATGAGCCCCGCCGGCGCATAACCGTATGGTTTACCGGACGCGGGACAGGTCAATTGCAGCGGCTGACCGGGATCCGCCAGCGCCGCGGCATCCTCCAATCGGTCGGGGAGCCGCTTGTTCAGAGCATAATATTGCAACAGCGCACCGCCGATGTCATGCAGCCGAATGGCGCAGGGATCGCTGTCCACGGCCTCGTCGGGCGAAAGTGACTGGTGCGGCTGCCCCGAGTCAACCTGGGGGGCGGCAACATGCTCCGTCGCCACCCCCACATTCGTGGTCTGGGTCTCGCAACCGCTCGCCAGCAACCCGGCCAACAGGCCAAGCCAAACATAATTCCAACGACCAAGCATGCACAACCTTCAATTTCCCCCTGGGAACCTCGGCTGCAACTCGGTGCCGGTCCGAGGCAGTTGCGGAGGCGGCGGCTCGGTCGGCTGAGGAACCGTCGTCGGCTGAGTCGTCAGACCGCCGCGATCCATCCCGTGCATCTGCTCCTGGAAGTCGCCGGGCTCCACCGCGTTGGGCGTTACCTTCATCCCCTTCATCTCATCCTGCGACATCGGCTTCAGCGAGGTCGCCTGCGCCGCGACGTGGGGAGTCAGGAAGATCAGCAACTCCGTCTTGGTCAGATCTGTCTGATTGCGCTGAAACAATAAGCCCAGCCCGGGAATATCGCCGAGGAATGGCACTTTGCTGAGCGTCTGCGTTTTCTGGTCCTGCATCAACCCGCCGATGACGATCGTATCGCCGTCACGAATTCCCACACGACTCTGTGCCGAGCGATTGTCGAAAATCGGCGCATTGACGTTGCTGGAAATCGGCACCGTCGAGTTTGAAATCGCGGAAATCTGCGGCGCCACGTCCATGATCACCAAGCCATCGGGATTGATGTGCGGGGTGACGTTCAAAATGATACCTATCGACTGATAGGAGATGTTGTTGATGATATTTCCCGTGTCAGTCGTCTGGGAGTTGGTGATGATAGGCACTTCCTGCCCGACGAGAATCGACGCCTGCTGATTGTCGCTGGCCAGGATGTAAGGCCGCGACAAAACGTCCACTTTCCCCACCGTGGCCAGCGCCCGCAGGGTGGCGGTGAAATTATCCTCCATCAGACTGACGATCATTCCGCCCGCGCCGGTGCTTTGGGCGGCGGTCGCAGCAAGTGCATTCCCAAAGATGGTTCCGCCCTGCTGCCCCTTCCCGCTGGCTCGGAGATTGAGAATTGAGAAATCGATACCAGCATCCAGCGAATTGTCATGGGTGACCTCGGCGATGAGCACCTTGATCAACACCTGCGGCACCGGACGATCGAGTTCCTTGAGGATGTCGCGGACCTCCTTCTCGTATTTGGATGCGGTGGCGACGAGCAAGGAGTTGGTATCCGTGTCGGCGACGACGTAGACCTGGCCCTTCAGCTCGGAAACCGCCGAGACCGGTCCGCCGCTTTGGCTGCCGAGGACACTCGAAGCGCCGCCGCCGGCGGTGCTCGTGCGGTTGCCGGTCCCGGTCCCGGTACTGGTGCCGGAGGATCCGAATGAGCTGCCAAAGCCGCTTGAGCCACTGCCGCCGCCCAATCCGCCCGAGGAACCCGCGGAGCCGGAGCGACCGAAGGTTGAGCCGGACGAACCGCTGCCGAAGGTGCTCCCGGTTCCAAAGGCGTTGTTGGTCTGGTTGGTGTTAGTCGGCGTGGAGCCTGTCGTGCTGTTGCCGAAAAGGCTGTTGAGCGTTGCCTGAATGTCGGCGGCCTGACCGTTGAGAACCTTGTAGATGAAGAAGTCCTGATCGGCTGCCGGATTGGCGTCGAGCTGATCGAGCATCTGATCGATGACTTTCAGCGTGTCGGTCGGGCCGGTCACTACAACGGTATTGGTGCGCGTGTCGGCCGACGCCGTGATGCGTCCAATCTGGGCTTTCTCCGAATTGTCATCCTGGCCGCCCCCGCCGCCGCCTCCGCCGGGTCCGCCGCCACCGCCGCCACCGCGCATGGCGCGGAAAAACGCGCCCGGTCCGCCGGCGAACGGATTTGCCGCGGCGCCGCTCGTGCTGGACGAATCGGTCTTGAAGATGTCGGTGATCAGTTTCGCCGCCGCCGTCGCGTCCGCGTATTTCAGCTGGCGAACCTTGATGGTATTTTCCAGCGTGTCCCGTTTATCCAGGTTCGCGACGATCTGCACGACCCGCCGGATGTTTGCCTGCGTATCGGTCATGATCAGCGAATTGCTCGCCGCGTTGCTCGACATGTCGGCATTGACGGGGATCAGCGGAGCTAAGTCGGCCTTGAGCTTCACCGCATCGACGTTGCGGAGCGGGATCACCTGCGTGATCAATTCGTCGGTCGGCTCGATCAGATCGGGATCCGCCCCGAAATGCACGGGGATTCCCCCCTTTCTGGCGACGTCCACGGAAGTGATCTTCAAAATCCGACCCATCTGGATCGCGGTATAGCCGTTCTCCATCAGGACGGTATTGAGCAGCGCGACCGCTTCGGACGCGGTAACGGGTTGGGTGCTCCGGACTGTGACACGTCCGGGAATCGGCGCCGGGCCGGGCTTGAGGATGACAAATCCGGCCTCATCCGAAAGACGCTCGAGCACGGTGTCGATCGGTGCGTCCTGGAAGTTCAGGCTGATTTGCGTCGTTGGAGCCGATGTCAATGACCCCGCTGGCTTGGCGACCAGCAGCGGCGCGGCCGCGTCCTGCGCCCGCAGCGCGATCGGACCCACAGCCAGCGCCACCGCGGCTAAGCCGCACGCAAGTGGAAGAGCCGCGAAGGCGCGAAGGCGCGAAGGGAAGACGCGAAGAAACAGGGAAGCGAACGATTCCTGTCGCGAGAACGAGAAACCGCGTCCGATCGACGAAGGTATTTCTCTGTGCGCGGTCAAAGCCTGGAGCGGCGAGTTGCCTGCCCCCTCTCCCGGTATTCCGGGAGAGGGCAGGGGTGAGGGTGATTTCGAGGACCAGCGACACTGAAATTCCAAATCACCCTCACCCCAACCCTCTCCTGGAGTACCGGGAGAGGGGGAAGAGGCCGATCCGCCGCGAGTGTCTCGGACCCTGCTCCGCCGTACTTCACGCATAGTCATTTCCCTTGCAGTTCTTGCTGCCGTCTGCGCCGCAACCGTTCCAGGATGTCATTGCCGCCATTCGCTGTCGATCCGCCGGCCCCTGCCGCGGAATTATCACCCGACGTCGTGCCCGATGACGGTGTTGCTGCAGATCCCGTTGATACCGTGCTGTCAGAGGGCGAAGTCGGTGCTTCGCCGCGCAGGTTTTGCCCAATCTGCACGTGCAGCACGGCTCCATCCGAGACGTAGTCGAGCGTGTTCAGTGTGATCGCGGTGATCTTGCCGCGTGCAATACTTTGACCGCTCTGGAGCATCAACATTTTGCCCACGTTGCGGTCCTCAACGAAGGCGAGGAATTGATTGCCCGTCTCCATCGCGCCTTCAAACACCAGCGATTCTTCGGGAGCCACTGACGCCGTCGCGGTCGCGGGCACGGCTGACGGAGTCGACGAGCTCGAGGAAGACAACCCTGAGCGAGTCGGACTATCGAAACCGCGCGTCACATGGCTCCCCTTCTGGAAGATGCTCCGCACCGCGAGGACGAAATACTCGTGCGGCAGAATTGGCGGTGCCGACCCGTAACCGGGCGAGCCCGAAAAAGATTGCGGACCGGTTCCGCCGCCGGCTGCAGGGGGCGCAGCCGCGGACGCAATCGGCCGGGTGGCAGGGCCGGTCGCCGCGATCGAAGCGGTCGAGGGAGGAGCGGGATTCGTTGACGGCGCCGTCGCTGGAAAAGCCGGTGCATCGGCCGTCCGTGTGAAATCCGGCTGCGTCGCCGGTGCTGTTGTCACTACAGACGATGAGTTTCCAGCCTGCGTTGCCGGTAACACGGGCGTCGTCGCCAACGATGAGCTTTCCGGCTGGATTGTCGCCGACTCGCTCACCGGCTGCGTTGCAGGGACGCTGTCTGCCGCCAGCGCGCGGCCGGCGCCCAGTGCGCCGGCGATGAGGAAGATCACTGCGCAGTTTCTCACGAAGCTGCTCCCTTTCCGGCCGTCGTCTTCTCGGGAGCGAGGAGGCAAAGCGTCGAAAAGCCCAAATGCACCTTGAGGTGATCTGTTCCTTCGGGCACCGGCGTAATCTGCAGATCGTTGACACGCAGCGGAATTGAGGCCGATTCCAGCAGGAACACAAGCTGTGAAATCTGCCGCATCGAACCGGTTCCCTCGATCGAGAAACCGGTTACTTCAAAGCTCCCCTCGTCCGTAGGACGCTCGGCTCGGAGACTGATGTCGGTCACACCCGCCTGCTCCGCAAGCTTATACGCCGTGTTCTCAGCCTGGCTCTCGGCCACCGAGGCGTCAGTCTGCAGACCGGATTTGAGCATCGCGTTCCACACCTTCTGCATCCGAATCTTGCTGTCGAAGACCATCTGCGCGTCGCTCAGTTGCTGTTTCACGTCCCGCTGCCCCTGCTGTATGGCCGTCCACTCATCCATGACCGGCGAGATCACGACGAAGTAGAGCAACAGGCATCCGATCGCCGCTGCCGCGCCGATGGCCAGGTTCCGTTCTCGTTTTGTAAGAGAAACCATCATCGCTCCTTCGCCGCTGATTGCGACGTTGCCGCCGGCTTCTGAAAGTTGAAGGTGATGGAGAACGAGACTTCGTGCTGGCGGTCGGCGTTGCTGGTGCTGAGCAGTTTTACGTCGGTGAATCCCGAAGTGGCATGGAGGCGCGACTGCAGTTTGCTCCAGCCATTCGGATCAAACGCTTTCCCGGTGATCTGCCCGAACAGCTCGCCCGTCGGCGGCGGCTTATCGGCGTTGGTCCCGCCGGAGCTGGCGAGGCTGCCGGTGCGCGTGCTTTCGCGCAGAACGACGTTGGTTGCGTAAGTTTGATCGTCGTCGGCCATCGCCAGCGTCAGCCCGCGGAGGCAAGTCAGATACCGCGGGTCCTGCGCCTGCCATGCCGCCGCAAAGGAAACCCGCGCCACATATGCCTTGGCGGAATCGACGGTGGATTTCATGCCATCCGCAGTTCTCCGGTCCCGGTCCAGGGCGGCCTGCTGCTGGCCCAGATAGGTATACCCGTAGACTCCCAGTCCCAGGAACAGCACGCCCAGGGCGATTGCAGAATAAGCCCATCGCGGCAACCGATCGGTGCGCGGCGGCGCGAGCCGCGAGTGCAGAAAATCCACCGCGGGATGCGCTCCATCGAGAAGCGAGACGGCCAGTGCCACAGCGGGAGCGAATCGGCTCGCGGTTCCGTTGAGGGTCGGAATCGCCACGTCCACTCCCAGCGATGTGAGCTCGCCGCTGCGGACGGCAATCCCCAACTGCTTGCCCAGCGCATCGGCGTCCATTCCGGTTTGGTCCCAGAGGACGATCTCCCGAGTGCCGGAGGAGGTGGGCAGCGTTGACACCGCTCGGCGCACCGCGCTGACAAACGGCGCGTTCTGTTCGGGGCCGCGCACGTAGCGGACCGCGCTGGGCGAGCCGTTCTGCCGGGCCGTCAGCTCCGCGCCGCCGGCACTGACCGCCAGTACCAGCGCACCGGGAGCGGCGGACTTTCCGGTCGCCTCTCCGAGCACCAGGGCAGAAGAGGTGATCGCGATGGGAGTGAGTTTGGACGCTTCGCAGGCTGCCTCGACCGCTTCGATGTATTTCCTGGGCGTTGCCACCAGCAACACCGACTTGCCCGCGACCGACTCCTGGGAAACGACAAAGTCGTAGGCCAGGTCCTTCAAATCAGAGGAAAACTCCGCTTCGGCGCCGGTTCGGAGAAGATCGGCGAGCGTCGCGTCATCGGTGGCCGGGACTTCCTTTGGTTTGACGACAATCCATTTGGCCGGCAATCCGACGACGGTCATACGTGCCGTAAATCCCTGCTCTTTGCGAAACCCCGCCAGCAGAGCGCCGAACGGCTCGGCGTCGGCAGGGGAAACACCGGGGGGATATTCCAGTTCCGCGACGCGCCGCACGGTGGGCCGATCACCCGCGGCGACCTCCGCCGCCATCAGCGAACGCTCGCCGATGGCCAGCCCCAGCACCGTCTTGTAACGCACACTTTTCACGCGGCTCCATTTTTGGAAATCATTGCGGCAACCCGTTGACTTGAGTGTTGCCCGGCGTTGCGAACAACCCGGTCACGACGCCATGCCCCGATCGCATCGAGTCCTGAATCTGCGGCGGCAGCGGCCAGCCGTACGAAGTGAGATCGCGCCGATAAATGATCTTCGCCGGAAGCGTCGTCCCATCGACGACAATCCGCACGCGCTTAAACGCGCGCCCATTGCCGCTCACCGCGACGATATCGGCCGAGTACACAAACGACCGGGCAGTGATCAGGCTGGAAATTGCCGCCGCCTTGCCAGGCGATATTGCATTGAATACCCAACTGATTCCCTGGCCGTCGTTGGACGTCGATTGCGAGCCGATCAGAGTCTCGGCGTCCGACTCGGTCAGCCCCGGAAGGCATTCGAGCACTTCAAGGGGAGCTGTGTTGACATTGATCAAGCCGGTAAGTGTTGAGCCGGCGGTGGTGGTCAGATAGTCGCTGACCTGGCCAAATTCCGTGATCGTCATCCCCGACGCGCGGTAAAACGATCCGATGGACGAAAACGCGGCTCCCGGCTTGGCGGCCACCAGTGGGCGGATGCGGGTGATGATCTGCGTCGCGCGGCCGCTGGAGAGTTTCTTCGTGAGCAACTTGTTCAGTCCGGAGGTGCTGGCGGAGTTGACGTTGACGCGGACTGAACCGTCGCTGGCGGTATTTGGTTCATGCGAAAAGCACGTCAGCCAGTTGAACATCCCGCGACTGTTCCCATTCGCGTCTTCCAAGGCCGT
>Ga0302326_10016230_pt1 | contig 15594 bp, 16 predicted proteins | sample Palsa_T0_3_FD_202264 | JGI IMG/M metagenome (GOLD analysis project Ga0302326, IMG submission 202264) | Peat permafrost microbial communities from Stordalen Mire near Abisko, Sweden - Palsa_T0_3 | ecosystem: Environmental > Terrestrial > Soil > Palsa > Peat permafrost | place: Sweden: Abisko...
CACAGAGGTTACTCAGGTTCTCAATACCACAACGGGCATTAACGATCAGCCCGATAATCTCGGCTTGGCTGATATCGATCACTTTGCTCAGTTCATACGTGGCACCATGGTTCCACCTCGAGACACGACGCTTGCCGCGACCCCCGCAGCGCTAAGGGGTCAACAGTTATTTCAGCAAATCGGTTGCAGCGTTTGCCACGTGCAATCCATCACCACAGCGCCGGCTGGGACAATCATCGACGGAGGCATGTTTACGGTTCCAGAGGCGCTGGGTGACAAGATCATCCATCCTTTCGGCGACTTCTTGTTGCATGACATCGGAACCGGAGATGGAATTGTCCAGGTCGGTCCGCAAGACACGGCAAATAAGTTGAGAACCGCGCCACTGTGGGGTTTGCGCACAAAGGCGCGCTTCATGCACGATCTGGGATCGCTGTCGCTTACAGACGCTATCTTGCGCCATGATGGAGAAGCACACGAGCCGGCCAGGCACTTTAGGGAATTGAGGCCCGAGGAGAGAGAGGCATTGCTCACTTTCTTGAGATCTCTGTGAAGGCACTTACAACGAGTGGCTTCGAAATGGCCCGCTGAGGTCTGGGTATTAGCTGGCATAAGATGAGAACAGCAGTGGGTCTAGATATGGACGCAAAATGAGCGAGCGCTATGCGTGTCAACTGGTCAATCAACCAGGCGGCACGCAGCGTCCGCACTGAATATGGTGCCTACTGAGGATTCCTCGTCCCAGAGCCATATCGAGTGAACCAGCTGATATGTGCTTGGGCTGCCAAAGTCCGGCTTGAAATCCTGTTGGACTCCACAATGATTGCGGATGGCGAGCATGTTTGGGACGAAGCTGCCTATTTCTTAAAGTTAAGAGAAGCGCTGGGCGCAGTGAATGATACGTTGCGCAAGAATCGACATGGTACCGCCGGTCATGCTGGATCTTGAGATTGAAGAGCAGCGGAGAGGCGAGAAGAAGGAAATGCTGTAGCTAACGCAGCCTCATCTACTTCATATCTCGCGCGAAAAAGGAAAAAGTTCAGCCCGGTGCGGTTCCTGAAGACTTGCGCCTGTACAACGATGTCGGAATCCTGGCTCAGCTTCGTCAAACTCGACGCTGGTGTGCGCCTGTTCTGGGCGACTCCTCTGCGTACAAAGACACTTGAATCGTTAGCAAGTTTTGCAAGGACGTATTCAGGAGCCATTGGATTGCACGCTACGCGCATGCGGACATCGAAATCCAGATCCTGTGCAAGCTTTGCCAGCACCTCATGGTTCGGCGTGTTGAGGGCCATCCATCGCAACCAATCGATCTCCTCCGCCCGTAGCTCGCCGAATGTACGAGGGGATTCGCGCAGCCAGACAACAGCGTCCTCCGTGAAATCCTGCCCCTCGTACACCGTTATTAAATCTTCACCGATCACTTCATTGAGCCAATCGGACATTTGAGATCCCTCGGCATCTTCGGTCAATTACTGCTTCTGTTTCAGAAACGCGATTAGATCCTGCCGCTCCGCCGCTTTTGGAACGTTGATGCTCATATCGTTATTGGGGACCATGAGATCCGGATCGCTAAGCCACTTCTCCAGAGTTGCGTCATCCCACGTAATGCCCGAACTCTTCAATCTTGCGGAATAGGTAAACCCAGCCACACTTCCCGCCTTCCGGCCAAACACTCCGGCGAGCCTGGGTCCTTCCCGATTCACATCCATCGCGTGGCATCCGGTGCAACGCTTCTCAAATACTGCCTTGCCCCGCATAGGATCGCCGAGGCCGGTCAAAGCGGCCTCGCTTCCACCTACGTGTTGGGCCAACATGGCGAGGGCCTGGACATCGTCTGGAGAGAGTTTCGCATTCCAGTGCAGCGCCAGATATTGAATCGGAGGCATGTCCCCGCTCTTAGCTTCCTGAACGATCTTTACCTTCAAAACCTCTTGCTTCTCTGCGGGGATTTGGCCCCAGCGCGACAGGTCCATTTCCTCTCTTGCTTTGACGATGTCCCGTTCGATGAGCCAGGATCCGGGGGCAATCCGCGCGTACACTGGCCACCTTGTCTCATTCGAGTGACAATCGGCGCACTTTGCGATCAGCACAGTTTTGGCATTCGCGGGCATATTGGCTCCTAGCAACAGCGTGTCAAGCCCCTTTGCCGGCTCGACACGCGGATTGCCAAACGGGTGTATATACCCAAGTCCCACAATTGCGGCCAGAGCAAGTGCCGCTATAGTCCACGGACGCATCAAGCCGTCTCCGCCAAGGTTGAATCGACCACGGCGAGATGGGCGTGTCCGCGAACGACCTGAACCTTTGTTACTCCCAGCACGCTTTGGAGCTTGCCGGCGGGAACCACCATCGGTCCAGGATTCGGTGCGGCTCCTGGTGCGGGTTGTGGAAAAGCCGTCGCCATGGCGGTGTGAAACGCGACGTTGCCTTCCACCTTCTGGACAACCTGATGGATGTGGCCATTGAGGACGGTCACTGAGCCAAAGGGTTTGAGCATGGCGAGCGCCTGCTCCCCATCCTTCGTGCCCCAGCCCCACTTCTCATAGACCATCCACAGGGGGATATGCGCGAAGACCACGATTGGGGTCGAATGGCTCAGCCCGGCCAAGTCGGACTTTAGCCACGCCAGTTGATCGCCGCCCATGTTGCCCATCGCATCGACCTGCACGCAATTGTTCAGGCCCACAAAGTGAACGCCCTTGTGGTTATAGCTGTACCAGCCATTGCCCTGGGTTCCCTTGCCGAAACGCTGCTTGTACTGTTCGCCGTCATCGATAAAATCGTGCTCTCCAGGAACGTAGAACACCTCGCCGGCCTTTGCGCCCTTAATCACCTGTGCGGCCGTGTCGAACTCCGCCGCCTTGGAGTTTTGCGTGATGTCGCCGGTGTGGATCAAGAAATCCGGCGCCTTCATGCCCGCAGGTACCAGATTGATTTTGTCGATCGCCTTGGTCAGTGTGCCGGTCACATCCGGGTTTGCGCCTTTGTTGAATCCTATGTGGCTGTCGCTGATCTGCACGAAAGTGAAGTCCGCTGACTTCCCAGCCGCTGAAGAACTACTCTTCATCGTTTGCGCGAGAAGCTTGGAGGCCGGTACGCCGCCAACCATCGACCACAGTAGACCTGTGCCGGCCCACGCCATGCATCCAAGAAAATTGCGCCGGTCAATGCCATCGCCTGCGCCCTGCATGACTGTCTGCTCGTCCTGCACCACTTTGTCTTCCTTAAACCGATTCATGTTGATCTCCATCTGTTTGTGATTGCCTACACAGCACAAAACTGACAGAGTAGATATTTATTTCAAGTGGCCAGAAAATAATTCGTGGAATAATTTGTCTGCGATTCGGTTATAGGTAGAGATGTTCAGCTTTCAATGTCTACCTGCCTTATCCGCGATGTCGCTGGAACCACGCAACCTCAGACAGACCGAGGCACTCCGCACTATGCCGTTGACCACCACGCAGAGCACAACCTTTGAGGAACTCGCGTTGCCGCTCCTGGTTTCGCTCTACAACCACGCCTTTTGGCTTGCCCGCAACCGCGCCGAGGCAGAAGACATCGTTCAAGAGACCTTTTCCAAAGCTCTTCGCGCCTTTGACTCTTTTCAGCCATCCACCAACTTCAAGGCTTGGATATTTTGCATTCTGCGCAATACCTTCCTAACCTCGCGTACCGGTATCGCCGCTTCTCGTACTGTCTTTCTTGAAGACCACGCCTCCGCGTTCGATATTGCCGAAGCCGGCCCTAGTCCAGAGGAAATCGTCATTCATCACGACAACCAAATGGCTTTGCAAGCCGCTCTCGAAAAGTTGCAGCCATCGCTTCGGGAAGTTCTCTTGCTTTGCGATGTCGAAGAGATGAAGTACAAGGACATCGCCCTCATTCTCGGCGTGCCAATCGGCACAGTCATGTCTCGCATCTCACGCGCCCGGCAAGCCCTTCGTGAACTCTTGCGGCCGCAGCTCGGAGGATCCCTGTGATTCGAAATAAGCTGAGTAGCAAACATATTGATCCGTGGACGCTGAACTGCTTCGTCGACGGCGAGCTGCATGTCGGCGAAGAGGAGAGAATTCGGCAACATGTGAAGTACTGTCGCCTTTGCGCGCTCTATGTCGTTTCGGGTAAAGAGTTGAAAGCAGCGATCGCCCGTGCGGGCCATCGATTGGCTCCTCGCGCGATCGGTACTGCCAAAGCCAACCTTGCCCGAAGGGGCAACCTCGTCTACATTGACAGCCAGCCAGCACTTCGCGTTGCCGTTCGTCGGCTCCAACCAACCCTTCGCGAGGTTCTTCTTCTCTGCGACGTGGAAGAACTTAGCTACAGAGACATAGCTCTCATCCTTGATATTCACGTCAGCACAGTAATGTCGCGTATCTCGGATGCGCGTGAGGCCCTCTGCCAACTTCTCATTCTGCGACACAGGAACTCTCAATGACACAACGCATCGACTCTCTCGATCATCTCAACCCAGACACGATCAGCGCCTTCATCGACGGCGAACTTCCGGCAGGCGAGCAGCAGGGAGCTCAGCAGCATCTGAACGACTGCCATTCTTGTGCGCTTCAAGTTCTATCTGTGACACAGCTTAAGGCTGACACCGCGCGCGCTGGGCATCGCTACTCGCCCACCCCTGAAACGCTCGCGCGCCTTACCGCGCAGCTGCATTCGCAGCCGCAGACAAAGAAGACGGCGCGCATCTACTCGATTCGCCCCGGAGCCTGGGTCGCTCTCGCCGCTGCTGTTCTGCTCGTCGTGTCCTTCCTGGGCTGGCGTCAGATCCATCAAACCAATTCGCTTGCCGCCGAGCTTCTCGACCAGCATCTTGCCACGCTCGGCAGCGGCGCGACTCCGCAGGTGATCTCCACGGATCGTCACACCGTCAAACCCTGGTTTCAAGGCCGTCTTTCTTTCAGCTTCAATCTTCCTGACGCAGCAGCCTTGCCTCCCGACACCGTCCTCAAAGGTGCAGACCTTACCTATTTCAACGGTCAACCCGCTGCGTTGCTTCTCTTTACTATTCACAAGCACCAGGTGTCCATCTTCCTGACCCAGCGAGCGAACGGCCCCACCCTCACTACGCTGCCGAGTAACCATGCTGGTTTCACGATTGATTCCGCTACCACCCGAGAGCTCTGCATCCTTGCCGTCAGCGACGTCAATCCGGCAGACCTCGATCTCCTCGTTGTGTCTCTGGTTCGGGCTCAGTCCAACACCTAGATCTTTTGGAGCCAGGATAGAACAATCGTCTCAGGGAGCAGTAGGTTGGTATTGTGGAAGGTTCAGTCACTGGAAAAGAGGGCTCCTATCGGAGTTACCGGATTCCGTTTCGGCCGGACATCGAAGGTCTGCGGGCTGGCGCAGTCACGTTTGTCGTCTTGTACCATGCTAGCCTGCCCTTCCTTCCGAGAGGGCAATTGGAGTAGATATATTCTTTATCGTCTCGGGGTATTTGATCACCAGTCTGTTGTCGAGAGAGGCCGACGTCTCCGGAGGAATCACCCTCGTCCGCTTCTATGCAAGAAGAGCGCGGTGTCTCTTGCCGGCGGCGACCGTTGTTGTAGTGGCTGTCTGCCTGACGGAGGCCATTCTAACCGGTCCACTTGTGCAATACCGCGTTATGAAAGATGCTGCAGCAACAATGGTTTATTTCAGCAATATTTACTTTAGTCACTCGACGCGAAGCTATTTCTTCCCCGGTATTCCGCCTAGCCTACTGATTCATACCTGCTCCCTGACCGCACGGCCGCGGTTTCATCCCGCCGCCCGGCTATTTCCAGGTGGGAGGGAATAAAAACGCCGTACGCCGGTTCACTGCTATGAGCGCGCCGCTAGGGCTGAGCCAGAATCTCGGCTTCTTCGAACGAAATACTTTGAGTGCGATGGCCTCGGGCGCAAGCGTCTCCGCAAACTCTAGACTCAAAGCATTGTTGCATCGGAGAAGGTAATGGAACAGATAGGCCCTGCGCGGGATTTCTCTTTGATGCGCGAAGCTCAACGCGGGAACCACGCTGCTTTTGAACAGTTGATGCATATCCACGACCGCGATGTACTAAGACTTGCGTTTCGTATCACTGGGTCGAAGAACGATATCCAGGATATCTGTCAAGACGCATTTCTGAAAATGTACAAGAAGCTGGACAGCTTCCGTTTCGAGTGCTCTGTTTCAACATGGATCTACCGCATTGTAACCAACGTCTGCTTCGATCATTTGCGCAAGAGCAGATGCCGCAAAGAGAACAGCGCAGTGGAGAGGAACGCCGAAGGCGAGGAGTACAACCTGCTAGATCAGATCTCAGATACCAGGCAAGCTCACCAGCCCGAACAGCAAGCGATTCGCCGAGAAGCAGGGGTTCAGGTCCTTCTCGCCTTGGAAGGTCTGACCTCTCACGAACGCGCCGTATTTGAATTAAGGTATTTCCGTGAACTGAAACTTCGGATCGTCGGCGAGATGCTAAATATTTCGGAAGCGTCGGTCAAAACCACCTTGTCCAGAGCCACGCAAAAGCTGAAATCTCAATTGGCCGGTGACACAAATGGTCGAAACAGTCGATGCAGAGGCCAAGTGATGCGTGAAGTGTGAATTAAGACACTTCACGCAGAAGGAGAATGGATGCATGGTAACCGCCGCATTACGAGAAATATTGAACTCCCGGATATTCGAACGACAACCGTCCCTCATTGGCCGCGCTTCAATTATCGAGAGTGATGATGCTTTACAGAGGGCTCAACTGAGCCAGCACGCAGACACCTTGCAGGGCGATCTTCTCAAGAACATTGCGAGTGTGACGCCCCATCTATCCCTGGCAATTTGTGAATATCGCCAGGTGATAGGAATAAACTCCTTCATCCGGAAAAGATCGCCACGGGTACTTGGCCGCCGCCTTCACCCAAAGCTCACGCATAGTGCGTCTACGCCGAGGAATGAGGCCTTCGTCGAGCACCTGCCGGAAATCGTTGGGTGTCGTAAAGTTCAGTTGTCTGCGCGGCGCAGCAAGCGGCGTGCGACCGCTACAGTAGCCATATTTATTCTGTCCTTGAGCTGCATCCACGGAGCGGCATTGACTCAAATAGGTAGCCAAGTGGCGCTCGCATCTCTTCAGGCCAAGGCGGATCAAGCGCAACCCAGAGACCGATGCTTTCTCTATGCCATGCTGGTCAAGCAGATGACGAACTTAGCCGGCCAGCAGTTCGATTCCGATGACCCTGGGCAGGCTTCGGAGACACTTAAGCTCGTACAGCACTATATAGAGAATATTCGCACTGGAGTGAACGGTGACAGCAGGAAGGTCAAAGATGCCGAATTGCTTATACGGCGGAGCTCCTTTCAACTTACAAATATTCTCCGCAAGAGCTCCCTCGAAGATCGGCTCGTGTTGGAGACGACACTGAAGGAAATGAATCAGGTTCAAGAACAGCTGATGATCCAGGTGTTCAAGAAATAGTTTACGAGTGAATCGAATCTGCAGCAGCAACACGCCGTCAGACTTGTGGACAAGCTCTGTGTGCTCCTGACTGATCGATCGGCTGGCGGGTAAATGCGAAGGGTGGAATTGATATCTGTATCGCTCAGACCTTAGTGGTGCTGACTTTTTGCCGTGCGCGTAAGGAATTATGCACGGGCAAGTAGGGTCTACGTCGTAGTGAACTCTTTGCTCTTCGCTGGGGCGACGTGAACTTTTCCGATTTGCAAATCTCTATCCAGAGTTCCATCTACCAGGGCATGATTGGAGACTGCAAAACAGAAGCATCCCGCAAACCGATTCCCTTGAATGAGCGCGTCGCTGCCGATCTCTGGTGGTGGAAAGAAACAACCAAGTACGCTGATTCGGACGACTGGATCTTCGCCAGCTCTCGTAACCGCGGCCAAAAATCTTTTTGGGCCAATACGATACTTCAAAAGGTTATTGGGCCGGCCGCGTCGAAAGCCGGAATCCGCAAGAAAATCGGTTGGCACACCTTCCGACACACCTATTCGACCCTCTTGATCGCAAATGGAGAGAACGTCAAGGTGGTTCAGGACCTAATGCGCCACGCCAGCAGCCGGCTCACGCTTGAGATCTACTCGCAGGCGCAAATTGCGGCAAAGAGACAAGCCCAGAAACGTCTGGTTCAAGCCCTTTTTCCTGATGAAGTAGAGAGGTTCCCGCCTGTTATTCAGGGGCAAGCCGCAGCCGATTATCGCTAATTTGTACAATGTTTTGCGACTTTTGTGGAGCGGCCTGGAGCAACGGCTTATCCACCACGGAACACCCAAGTCATTGAAAATATTGGTGGGCGCTGCAGGATTCGAACCTGCGACTTCCACCGTGTGAAGGTGGCACTCTACCGCTGAGTTAAGCGCCCGCTTGGCGACCGAAGTTCCACGACGGCTGGACCGCCGGAAATGCCCTCGGGATCAGGCAGGGTCTACTACGGTAGAGTATCATCAGCACGCTGTGCGCTTCAATGCGCGGCCGGCAGTGGAGAGCGGCGGTTTTCGAGAATCGAATGCCGCTTTCGGGCCGGTTTTGACAGCTTTGGACGCCTTTTTCAAGCGATGCGCCTGCGCTTTCTGCCAATGCGATTTTCCGCCGAGCTGCCCGCCCGGGACGAGCTGCATGGGCAGGCGCGTCCTGCGGGGAGCGGAGCTGCTTCAGGAGCGGGAAAATCGCGCGATTCTGCCCGCGAAACCGCTGTTGCCGCGCAACCTTCGCCGCCAAATGGTGTCCCAGAAGATATGGCAAGCCTGGTGATCGACAACCCGGGCCTGAATTCTGGGCGAAACGCGGGATTGGGGTTGGGCAGTCAACCGCTTCCAACCTACGGCCGCCGGGAGTCTGTTGCCTCGGGAGCTGAGCAAACGGACGCAGAAGTGATGCTGGCGGTAGCCGCCGGCGACGAAGCTGGTTACAACTACCTGGTTGGCAAGTATCATCGCCAGATCATCCATTTTTTGTTTCGGATGGTCCACAACGAGGCAGTTGCCGAGGAATTGGCGCAGGAGGTTTTTCTGCGCGTTTACCGGTCGCGGGAAAGCTACCGGGCGGAAGCGAAGTTCAGCACCTGGCTGTATCGGATCGCCACTAACCTGGCCGTGAACCACGCCCGGGATACGAAGTACGAACGCACGGCGCAGACGCTGGAACTGGACGCGCCAGATCCCGAGTCGGGCAGCACGCCGGAAGTGGCCGACGCCGATCCCAATGTCGAGCAGCGGATGCTGCGGGAAGAGCGCATGGCGGCCATCCGGGCGCAGGTTGCGGCGTTGCCCGAGCGGCAGCGCATGGCGGTGTTGATGCACAAGTACCAGGAGATGGATTATCGCCAGATCGGGGAAGTGTTGAAGTTGAGCGAGTCGGCGACCAAGTCGCTCCTTTTTCGCGCCTACCAGACCCTGCGCGAGCGGTTGAAGGAATTTGTTTGAGACGTATTTGAAATGCGAGGGCACGAAGCCGGGAGACACCGGCGCAGAAGGGAGTACCAGGATGAACTGTCATGATGTGAATTCGAAAATGGCCGATTCGCTCTTTGAAGCTGACCAGGTCGTGATCGATGCCAAGGTGAACTCGGAAGCTCAATCTCATCTGGCCGGGTGCGAGGCCTGCCGCAAGCAGTTGGAAGAGCTGCGTGCGACGATCGCGCTCATGGATGCGTGGGAAGCTCCGGAGCCCAATCCGTATTTCCTCACCAGGCTGAATGCCCGCCTGGATGAGGAGCGCGAAGCTGCTCCGGCGAGCTGGTATGAAAGGCTGCGGGCGCGGCTGGTCTACGGCTCGCGCTTGACCTTGCGTCCGGTTGCGGCCATGGCGTTGACGGCGGCGGTGCTGATCAGCGGCGGCGCCTACCTCGGTCTGAATGAGTGGGTGCAACCTCCTGCTCCACAGGCTGCGGTGGTGCACGACCTCCAGACGATGGATAACAACGCCCAGTTGCTCGATCAGCTGGAGGCTTTGTCCAGCCAGAACGACGACTAATTTCGCGGTCCTCGCTTGGAATGCGTGGACTTGCAGGGCTTGCTGCGGCAAAGAAGCAATTCGAGCTGCAACGGCCCAAAAACCAGAGTCAACAACATCGGAACAACGAACAGGAAAGACGAGAAGGACGATGAAGACCCAGGCCAGAGCAAGAGTTGCTCGACAGGCAGCGCAGGCTGCCTGCCTGGGGATTTTTCTTGTTCTGGCGCCCTTCGCGCTGGCCCATCAGCATGGCGGCTCCGCACCGCATTCCGGGCCCGCACCGCACGCACAGCCACAATCTCACCCTCAGTCGCGTCCTCAACCTCGCCCTCAACAGCAGCCGGCGCGCCCCGGTGGCTATGGGGCCGCTCGTCCGCCGCAGGGAAATGGGCCGGGCGGCGTTCCCGGTTATCCCGGCGCGCGGCCTGCGTACAACGGGTCGCCCTATGCGGTGCGCCCCAATCCCCAGGCCGCGGGGCATTTGCCGCAGTGGATGGCGCAGCATCAGAACATGCCCGTGGGCCAGCAGGAACGCCTGCTTCGCCAGGAACCCGGCTTCAACCGCCTGACTCCCGACCAGCAGCAGCGCCAGGTCCAGCAGCTCTACCGGCTTAACCAGATGCCCGAGGCCCAGCGCGACCGCCGTCTGGCCCGCGCCGAGGCTATCGAGCGCTTGTCGCCCGAGGAGCGGGCGCAGGTCAGAGACTCGTCCAGCCGTTTGGCTACACTGCCGCCGGATCGCCAGACCATGGTTCGCCGCGCCTTCCGGGATCTTGGCGGAGTGCCCTTGGATCAGCGCGCAACCATGTTGAACTCCGCTCGTTATAACGCCACCTTCACTCCCGAGGAGCGCGGAATTCTCTCCAATCTGCTGCGCATCGAGCCCTACGAAGGCCCGCGCTAAAAAGCTGTTGCTGGCGAAAATAAGGCGAGCTGAGAGAACCGCGCCAATTTTTATTGTGCGCTTTTGGAGGGTAATTCCCGGCAAGTTTCGCTTAGAATCTGTCCAAAAACTCTTCCCGGAGCACAAGAGTGGGTGCCCCACCTTCGCCACGTCTTTGTTCTTGTGGCTAAGGTGGGATACTTTGTACCTATAGCCTTTTATAGGCCTTCCAATCTGTCCGGCTACGATTCTCGCTGCTGAGTTTTGGCTCCAATCCCGAGTTTCTGGACAGTTTCTTAGATTATTTTGTGAGACTGGGGGAAAGCGGTTCGTGCTACGCACGAATCCGGCACCACATCTCAAAGGCGAGATGTGGGGCACCCGGCGACCGAGCGAAGGACGGCGAGGAATTGCCGGTTTGTTCGCTCGCACGTATCGTAATGATCATTCAATTTCCTTCAGCATCGCTAAGCTCCGGACTGATCTGCCGCTAATCGAGATTCCGGCTGAAGGCAGAACATGGAGGCAACGGTATGTTTCACATACTCTGGTATTTGATTATCGGGTTACTCGCGGGGCTTATCTCGAAATCAATCTTGCACGTCCACATGACTCTCTTCTGGACAATCGTTCTCGGCATCATAGGATCGGTCCTCGGCGGCGCCGTTACCCACATGTTTTCTCGCCCGAGGAACGAACGATATCATCCAGCCGGCCTCATTTTTTCTACCCTGGGCGCCATCCTGATTCTCTTCCTTTGCTATAAGCTGAACATCCATTTCCCCACGATCTGACCCCCGCATCCCATGAGCCCGCCGCGCCCTTCGAGGACGCTGCCGGTACGCTATCGAAAAGCAAGCCTAAGACCTCGCTCGCCTAGAGCAAAACCACGATAACGAAAAGGCTGGTTCTCGCAGGTTATCCTGATCGCTGCCGATTCAGGGACGTGCTACCGCAGCAGGTTCTTGGCCAGGAAGAAGACATTGGCCGGCCGCTCCGCCAGCCTGCGCATGAAGTAGGGATACCATTCGTGCCCAAACGGGATATAGACGCGCACGTTATATCCTTCCTTGACCAGCCGGCGCTGCAGGTCGCGGCGGACGCCGTAGAGCATTTGAAACTCGAAGCGCTCCGGCGCAATGCCGTGGTTGTGGGCGAAGTTCTTGGCTGCCTCGACCATCGCCTCGTCGTGCGTTGCCAGGCCGTGATAGATCGGGCTTGAGAGCAGTATTCCAGTCAGCCGCACATAGTTGGTGTCGGTATCGGTCTTTTGGGCGAAGGCCACCGACGGCGGTTCCTGGTACGCGCCTTTGCATAAACGCACGCGAATGCCGTCCGCGATGAGTTCCTGAATATCGGCCTCGGAGCGGTAGAGGTAGGCTTGGATCACGATCCCGATATGTCCCCGGTACCCCTCACGAGCGTGGAGACGCCGCACCAGGTCCAGGGTCACCTGGGTCAGGTGCGAGCCTTCCATATCGATGCGCAGAAAGTTGCCGGTCGACTTGGCGTGCTCGGTTAGGCCGGCGGCGATGGCAAAGGCCAGGTCTGGAGACATCTCCAGGCCCATCTGGGTGAGCTTGATACTGATATTGGCGTTGAGCTTTTGTTCGGCGATGGCGTCGAGCAGGCGGTGGTAGATCTCGGCTGCCTGGCGCGCCTCAGCCTCGGTGCTCACGCTTTCGCCGAGCGAATCGAGTGTAGCGGCGATGCCCTGCTTGTTCAGCCGTTCCGCCGCGCGCAGCGCATCTTCCACCTCCAGGCCGGCTACAAACCGCGAACTGAGCTTGCGCCCCATGCTGGAGCGTTCGCTGAAGCGGCGCAGGGGCTGATTGGTGGAAAGCGCGATAAACGCGGAGCGAAGCAGGGGCATTTCTGTAGATTCTCCGGGGCGACGATTGAAACAGACCCGACGCAATTCGGGCCAAAAGTACGTCAAAGACGAAAGTGGCCCGAAGGATCAGTTTCTCATACGGCCCAGGATCGGCGGCACAACCCGGATCTGCATGGCGTTACTTGGACATCGGCCGGAGTTTTACCTGCGCCAGGTAAAGAACGCTGGCGTGTGGTGGGAGGGTTACATCGACTTCGCCGCTGGGAGGGAGATCCTTCCGCTCCCACAAATCGCGTAGTTGGACGCCTTCCAATTCCGCGGAAAGATCTGACAGCTTGACCTGGATGTGGATGGGCTGGTCATCGAGATTGAAGAGGGCGAGATAGCGCGGCGGGTCGTGAGAAGCTTGCCCGGAGGCGGCTTTCTCGCTCGAAATCCAGGCGCGGACTTTTCTCAACTCAGGAGGCAGCGTGATGATGGGGTGCGTGGCGGTGACGCGCTGATTCATCTCCAGCACGTCTTTGTTGGTGATAAGCGAGCGGGTGAAGTCGTCGAGCTTGGTAAGGTTTGCGCCGAGGATCAATGGCGAGCGGGTGATGGCCCATAGGGTGAACTCGGTGCGCGCTTCGTCGTGGGTCAGGCGCGACTCGCGCGGCTCGCCCCAGCCCGGATGCGGGGTGAGCGAGCCGATGGGAAGCATATCTTCGTCGGGCCAACTGCCGGGCCGGACGTAGCCGCGCCAGTTGACGAGCCGACTGAAGGCCTGCAGGGTGCCCATGGGAAATTCTCCTTTGCCCTCCTCCGGCACATGCGACCAGACATCCCAGTGATCGTCTGAGATGCGCCACATCTGGGAATACTGGGCGACTTCTGCAGCGTGGTCGAGAGCTGTCGGTCCAGGCGAAAGGCTGAGCACGATGGGGCGGCCGGTCTTCTTGATCGCGGCGGCGACCTGGCGTATTTCGCTGGCCTTGTAGGGACGGTCGGAGATGCAATCGACCTTGAAGAAATCCACGCCCCAGCCGGCGTAGAGCGCAATGATGGAGTCGTACCAGGCTTGGCCGGCGGCGTTGTCGCGGATGCCGTAGTTGTCCTTGTTCCAGGGACAGACGTCGGTGGTGTCCGCTGCGTCCTGGGCGTGGAAGCTGGAGCCGGCGATGGGCTTGTTGTCGGCTACGCTTTGGCGTGGGATGCCGCGGACGAGATGAATGCCGAATTTGAGGCCCTGCGCATGCACCCAGTCGGCCAGCGGCTTGAGGCCTGCTCCATTGGCAGCGTCGGGAAAGCGGTTGATCGCTGGAATGAGTCGGCCATTGGCGTCGTAGACGAACTTCTGCGATGCGGTGTCGGCCCCGAGGGGATTCTCAAGATACCAGCCCTCGTCGATCACGGCATACTGCCAGCCATACTGCTTGATGCCTGCCAGCACGGCTACATTGGCCTTGAAATCCGCCTCATCGATGGTGAACCCATAGGCATCCCAGCTATTCCACCCCATCGGCGGAGTGGGCGCCAGCGTCTGGGCATGGGCAAGAGCAGGCAAGGTGGCCAGGAGAAGAAACACACTTCGACTTAGAGCTAGAGGGAGGCGCGGCATGTGCACACGTATACCACAGCCGCCTCGACTCCCGCATGCAATGCCCTGTCGAACCGGCTGCCGGGCAGTCTCTACAGATCGCGGCTGAATCTGCTCAGCGGATTTCGTACAGCGAATCTTCGGCTTCGAATACCTTCGTCGAGGATTCGCCAATCGATCTGGCTACACCAGCCAACCGCCGATAGGAGTCCAGCCGGTCCGCGTGCTCATACAGGTCCGTCACTGCGATCACCTCATTGGCTCCCGTGGCATGGACCAGCTTTTCCAGTCCAGCCTTCACGGTGGCCTCCGATCCCACGATGGCCGCGCCCAGTTTCTGCTGCACTGCCTCGCGCTCCCAATCCTGCCAGATCGTCGCCATCGAATCCACCGGCGGCAACAGCTCTACCGGCTGATTGCGAATCAACCGCAAGAACCGCTGCTGGGGTGTGGTGAAGAGACGTTTGGCTGCCGCGTCTGTCTCCGCTGCAATCACCTGGACCCCAACCATGAAATACGGCTTCGCCAGTGTCTCGCTGGGACGAAATTGCTCATGGTAGAGCTGCGCTGCTGCGTATAGATAGTCCGGAGCAAAATGAGCTGCAAAGGCAAACGGCAATCCCAGCCTCGCGGCCAGTTGCGCGCTGAATCCGCTCGAACCCAGCAGCGTGATCGGCACATTGCTGTTCTGGCCTGGGAAGGCCTTGACCATCTGCCCTGGCTTCTCCGGGCCGAGATAGCCGCGCAGTTCTTCCAGCAGTTCGGGGAAATCGTCGCCGCTCTGCCGCGAATCGCGGCGCAATGCCCGCATGGTCAGAAAATCGCCGCCCGGAGCGCGTCCCAGGCCCAGATCGATGCGCTTCGGATAGAGCGCCTCCAGCGTCCCAAACTGCTCCGCAACAATCAGCGGAGCGTGGTTTGGCAGCATCACGCCGCCGCTGCCAACGCGAATTGTGTTTGTAGCCCCGGCAACATGCCCAATCAGCACCGAGGTCGCCGAACATGCGAGGCCGGCAATCGAGTGATGCTCCGCCAGCCAGTAGCGCGTGTATCCAAGCTGCTCCACATGCCGCGCCAGGTCTACCGACCGGGCAATTGCGCTGCCCGGCGTCTCATTCGTCCTCATGCCAACTAGATCCAAAACCGAAACCGCCAACCCGTTATCCATATTTTGTTGGATGAATCGGGTGAGGCAAGCGATGCAAACCCTGAGTAGTGTCCTAATTTGCCTTTGCTTTGAAAGGGCACGGCTTTAGCCGTGCCGTAAACTGACAACGAAATTAGGACACCACCAAACCCTGGCAGCAGCGTCCGAAGGACCTCCCTCTGCGATAAGCTAGTTCGGGGTGCAATGAATGGATTT
>Ga0302326_10016234_pt1 | contig 15593 bp, 17 predicted proteins | sample Palsa_T0_3_FD_202264 | JGI IMG/M metagenome (GOLD analysis project Ga0302326, IMG submission 202264) | Peat permafrost microbial communities from Stordalen Mire near Abisko, Sweden - Palsa_T0_3 | ecosystem: Environmental > Terrestrial > Soil > Palsa > Peat permafrost | place: Sweden: Abisko...
ACGGAGCGACCTTCGAGCGCGACCTTCAGCGCGATGGAAACGAGAGCCGGAGTATCAAGGGTAAAGAATAGGTTCCGGTCTCAGAAGAATCAGTTGTTTGTGGATTGTGTGCTGATTCACAAGGCCAGCCGAAAGCAGGGAAGAAACGGCGACTCAAAAAAGAAGACCGCTACCAGATTTTCGCTGATAGCGGCAATCAAACGGAGACGAGGCGATCTTGACTTGCGAAGTTGTACACCGATGCCGAATTAAGCGCGCTGCAGCTTTCGCCGAAACGCTCCTGCAATCCCTATAAGGCCGGTTGAAAGCAGCATTAGGCTGCCCGGTTCTGGCGTGGCTAACGCTCCTTGCGCGCCGGTCGTGACGGGCGGGTGCCACACACCCCAGTCCCCGTTCTTGCGGCTGACCGTCCCATGTATCTGGATGGAGCCTTGGTTCGCGAAAAACGGAACATTGGCATGATCAAATTCGCTGGATGGCGACCTGAAGGCCGCGAGAATCATCGGCGTGGCTGTTCTCTGGCTGGTTGAGGAGTGATCAGAGTAGCTTTGGGTGCGAGAGTAGGCACCGGTGCCGGAGTGGAGGTACGCAATGCTGACAGGGGCGGAATCGGCCAAAGCCAACGTGGAAAGGAACAGGGCGACAACCAGCGAACAGAGTAATCGGCTACGCGACAACATGGATCCTCCAAGCACAAATTCGAACACTGATGCTCTCAACCAACCTGATCGGGAGTACGCGACGTATTAGTGCAACTGCGGTGCCAATAGATGCTTCACTTGGCGTTAATGGATGCAAGCAGTTACCAGCGACGTGAAACGGGATAGTGAAAAGATGTGCAGTTTGTCTCGCAGCGAATGAGACAGCCGGTCGCTAGTACAACTGACCGTAACTTCCAAGTAATAGGAAAGAAGTGCCATATAACACAGGACTTGTCGGTCGGCGGAAGCGCGCCATCGGTCAGCAATACGCTCAATCCGCGACGTCGTGCTGCGATGGCGCTACCGCTTGCGAAAAACGACGTTTCGTATCAGGGTATCGCTTTAGCGATACCACAAGTCCTTTCGATCCGTCGCCGCTTCAGGGGCTGGGGGTCGCGCGCTTTCGACTTTTTCCGCAAGATGCGTAGCCAGGCCGGCAAGTCCGCCGCCGGCTACGAACACATTCCACGGTTTGGAGTAGGGAGATCCCACAGATCTCCAGACGATGAATGGGATGCATGAGTTACCAGGCGAGTTCGATCGGCGCCGCGCCGCCTACCATTGAAGCAAAACGAATTCCGAGCAGAAGCCGGGCCCCATCGCAGCCAGCAACCCCAGAGTGCCGGAGGCTGGCCGGCGATTTTTCATGACTTCTTCGAGCACGACCAGCACCGAGGCCGATGACAAATTGCCAGTCCTGCGCAAGCATTCCCAGGAAATGTCGAGTTCGCCATTCTTCAAGCCGAGGGCGTCGGCGGTTGCTTCGAGAATCTTCGGCCCCCCGGTGTGCAGCGCCCAACTGCCGATGTCGACGCGCGTCAAGCCGCGCTCGGCGAGAAAGTCATCGAGATCATGGGCAAGATTTTCGCGAACCAGGTTCGGAATTTCGCGAGAGAGAACAATGCGAAAGCCTTTTTCCGATACGTCCCACCCCATCATTTCTTCGGTGTCGGGATAGAAGACGGAGCGCGTCGCGAGAATGCTGGGGCCGGAAAGTCCACAATCAGCGCCGGCGACAATGACCGCGGCCGCGCCGTCGCCGAATAACCCGGATGAAATCAAATTGGCCATCGAGATATCTTCGCGCTGCAGCGTCAGGGAACAGAGTTCAACCGACAGCACGATCGCAACCTGATCCGGATAAGCAAGCACATAATCGGCCGCTCGCGAAATACCCGCTGCTCCGGCCACACAGCCCAAACCGAAAATCGGCACCCGGCGAATATTTCGGCACAATCCAAGCTGGTTGATGAGCAGCGCGTCAATCGACGGGCTGCTGATCCCGGTCACCGAAACAAAAAAGAACGCTCCCAGGTTTTGTGCGCGCAGACCGGCACCGGCCAGCGCCCCGGTCACCGCTTTTTCACCCAACTCCTTGGCGGTACGAATCCAATGGTGGTTGGCTTCGCCCCAGGTTCTCATCTTCAGATATTCTTCTTTGGGAAGGGAGAGAAAACGCCCGTCGACGCTCACGTGGCGGTGTAAGCGCCGCAGCACATGCGGATTTTCGATCTGATCGCCCCAATACTCCTGCAGCGCCTCCAGCAACATCTCCTGGGAATAGTAGTGCTCGGGAAAAGCGCTAGCCGCGCTTACGATTTGCATTTTCTGTCGTCGCTCGTATGTGGCTCGTATGTCGAAAGCTGGAGTTCGGCCACTCTTGCCCCGCCAGTCTAGCCTATCCCGGAACTTCCTTGCCAATTAAACTAGCTGCGAAGCGGATTCATGATGGTAGAGTATGAAATTCAGAAAGGCAGGATTTTCCCGTGAAATTCGTAGCCGGATTGGTGCTTGGTCTAATCATTGTCCCCCTTGTTATTTATACGTATCTCACCAGCAGCAGCGCGCCCGTTGCCACCACCGACTCTGACATGCCCTTTGAGAATTTTTTTGCGCATAAGGCGTTGAATGCGCGCATCGCAAAAGACATGCCTAAGATCGTTCCCGTCCCCACGACAGAAGCTAACTTCCTGGCCGGCGCCGAACTTTACAAGCAGCATTGCGGAGTTTGCCACGGCTTGCCGTTATCGCCAAAGACGGCGATCGCGAAGGGAATGTATCCGGACCCACCGCAGTTGTTCGAGGGAAAGGGTGTGACTGACGATGAGCCGGGCGAAACCTACTGGAAGATCTTCAACGGCATTCGTCTTACGGGCATGCCCGGCTTCAGCAAATCACTCTCCGAAACTCAGATGTGGCAAGTGGCGATTCTGCTGGCCAATGCCGACAAACTGCCGGCCTCAGCAAAGGCGGCGCTGGTGGCTCCAATCGCGGCCAGTTCAGCCAGTTCAGGAACAACATCCATGCCGCCTGTGTCGCCAGTCCCGCCCGCGCCCGAAGCTCCACTGAAATGAGCCCTCCAACAGTACCGTTCAGGTGATGCGACGCAGGCAGGCGATGAGCCGTTCGCAATCCTCAGCAGTGTTATAGACGTGCGGCGTCACTCGAATCGAGCTTCCGCGGACACTGACGAACACCTTTTCTTTTGCCAGCATTTCAGGAAGTTCTTTGGGAATCGTCTCTTTTCTTCGCAGGGCGAGGTAGTGGGGCGCACGCAACGGCTCGGCAGGCGCGGAAAAACCAAGCTCCGCGGCGGCTTGCGCCAGTTGGAGATTGAGCGCGCCGGCGGTCTGGGAGACCTGCGCCAAGTTCCATTCCAGCAGTTGCTTCATGGCGCGAACCGCCGCCGGCAGCAGCGCAAAGTTCGAGCGCTCGCCCATATCGAAGCGCCGCGCGCCCTTATCGTAGTTTTCCGTGTACAAGATCAGGCTGGCAAAATCGCTGGCATTGGCGCGCTGAATCCAATTTTCTTCCAGCGGCAGGCCGCCTTGCCGTTGCGGAGCAACGTAAAGAAGCCCGATGGAATAAGGCCCCAATAGCCATTTGTAGCTGGCGGCGACGGCGAAATCCGGCTGCAGATCTTTCACGCTGAAAGGCAGCGCACCCAGCGATTGTGTGAGATCGAGCGCCAGTGCGGCCCCGAGTTTGCGGCAAGCTTCGCCGATGCGGACCAGATCGAGCCTTCCGCCGCTCGTCCATTGCACATGCGGCAGGGCAGCGATGGCCACATCAGCGGTCAGGGAATTCAGGACGGCGGCGGTCCAATCGTGGTTTTCAGGCCAGTCGACGACCTTCAGCTTAGCCCCGGTCTCTTCTGCGCGCCGCTGCCAGGAATAATAGTGGGAGGGGAACTGCTCCCCGAGGACGAGGATGCTCTGCCCTTTTTGCAGTGGCAAATTTTTGGCGGCGGTTGCGACGCCATAGCTGGCCGATGGGACTATGGCGATGTCGTCGGGCGAGCTAGCAATGAGTTGGGCGGCGATCTGGCGAAACTCCTCTGCGCCCGAAAAGAATTTGTCGGAGGTGATCTCCCAGGGGTGCGCTTTGCGAGCGAGTCCCGTGATTCCCGCTTCCAGCACCGGTTTCATAAGAGGCGACATGTAGGCGCAGTTGAGATAGGCAACATCGTCGGGGATATCGAAGAGATGGCGCTGGCAGGGAAGCATAAGCTAGTCTTGGTCGTCAGTGCATTCAGTGTATCAATCGGAAAGGGATGCCGGTATGAGTCTGGTCAACAGGAATGCGCTGAAATCATCGGCTGCATCCTTGTTGTTGTTATCGAGTCTGCTTGCCGGTTGCGCGATGGCACAAGCGGGCGCTGCTGCGAGCGCGCCAGCATCGGTTGCTTTCCTGCGGGCTGGAAAATTAAGGCGGGGAATTAATGCCAGCCAGTGGTTCGCGCAGGTCTATGACAAGCGCGGCTATACGGCCGAGCATTTTCAGTCCTGGACGACCGCCGATGATATCGCGCTGATCAAGTCGATGGGCTTCGATCATGTGCGCTTGAGCGTGAATCCGCAGCCGATGTTTTCCGAGCGTGAGCCGAACAAGATTCCTGCGGAATATCTGGGCTATCTGGATGCGGCAGTCAAGATGATTCTCGATCACGGGCTGGCGGTAGTGATCGATCTGCATCCGGAGAGCGACTTCAAGCTGCAACTGGCCAAGAACGACGAATTCGTCGAGCGCTTCGCTGATTTCTGGCGGGCTTTGGCCGCGCATTATTCGGCTTGGGACGCGGATCGCGTCTTTCTCGAAATTATGAATGAGCCGGAATTCACCGACCGCTATCGCTGGCTCGGTGTGCAGATGAAACTGGCGGCGGCGATACGAGAGGGCGCGCCAGCGCACACCATCATTGCGGCGGGAGCACGCTGGTCGGATGACGACGATCTGGTTTTTCAGGAGCCGCTGCGCGACGCGAATATCATTTACAACTTTCATTTTTATGAGCCGCACATATTCACCCATCAGGGCGCGACCTGGAGCGCGTATTACTGGCACTGGCTGCGCGGGTTGAGATATCCGTCGAGCCCGGAGTCGGCGGAACGCGCGGCCGCACTGGTGCCGGATGCGATGGACCGGCTGCAGGTCATCCGCTACGGACACGAGCATTGGGACGCTGGCCGCATTGACTCGGAGATGAAGCAGGCGGCGGAATGGGCGCGGCAGCGCGGGGTTCCGCTGGTGTGCAACGAGTTCGGCGTGTATCGCGAGTATGCCGATCCCGAGGACCGGGCGACCTGGCTGCGTGATGTGCGGAGCGCGCTTGAACGCAACGGCATGGGCTGGGCGTTGTGGGACTATTCGGGATCGTTTGGCGTGGTCACGAAGAAGGAAGGGAAGACGGTGACGGAGGATGCGGTGCTGAAGGCGCTGGGTATGAAGTAGGTTTCTTGAGGTTTTTTCTTTGAGCTCGATGCAGCGAACTGGTTCATGGAGCACCCATGATCGTTGCCCGGATCTTCTTTCGGCTACCCCGGTCGGCCGAGCTTTCGGTTATTCTCGCTTGGCCTCAGCGAGCACCGCGAGCATCCCCCGGGTGGCGCGCAGATAGTCCGCAGGCGCGATCAGAATTTGCAGCCCGCGCACGCCTGCCGAGATGGAAACGATATCGAACAGTTCGATGGTTTCGTCTACGTACACAGGAAAGTCGCGCCTGGCCGCGAGTGCGGTCACGCCGCCGCGAATGTAGCCGGTGAGTGCCCGCAGTTCTTTCACCGGAACCAGTTGAATTTTTCTTTCCCCCACCGCCGTCGCTAGCGCTTTCAGGTTGAGTTCTTGATCGCCGGGAATAACCGCCATAACGATTCCTACGCGGTCGCCGCGCGCGACCAGTGTCTTGAAAACCTGCTCCGGCGGCAGGCCGATCTTGGCGGCAACCGTTTCAGCGGCGAGGTCATCGGGGTCTACTTCGTACTCGCGCCGCTCGTAGTGGATACCCATCTGGTCGAGCAGGCGCGCCGCATTTGTCTTCTGAGGCATGATTTCTGACTCGAGTTTCGACTCAAATCTCGAAAGCTCACGTGCTACGGGCGCGCTTTCTGGTCGCGCTTGCTTCGACTAACTCTCTGGCCCGATTTTCTGAGCCGCTCCCACGTTGTATAGTGTCCACTCCAGCTTTAAAGGAGGCTCATCGTGCGTCTGTTACTCCATTGGATTGTAAGCGCCCTCGCCGTGTGGATCGTCGCCCACATCGTACCGGGCATCAGCGTCAGCGGGCCGGTAGCTGCCTTGATCGCGGCCCTGGTTATCGGCCTGGTCAACGCATCCCTCGGATTGCTGCTGAAGATCCTCACCTTTCCGCTCACGCTGCTCACGCTTGGCCTGTTCTGGTTCGTGATCAACGCGCTGATGCTGGAGCTGGCGTCCTCGTTGGTCCAGGGTTTCCAGGTGCGAAGCTTCGTAGCGGCTTTCATCGGCGCCATCGTGCTGAGCGTAGTGAGCTCGTTGCTGCAATGGCTCATCATGCCGAGTCGCAAAGCGAATTAAGAAAAATGGCGCCTGTTCGTGTGGTGACGGGCTCCGCGCCGTTAGCCGGGCAAAGCCCCGCCACCACAGAAGCTGAAAACATTTCGAAATCAGGAGCGGAGTCCGCGCAGTGCCGCGAAAACCCTTTCTACCTGCTCCTCGGTTGCATCAAGCGACCGGGAGTTGTCGATCACGAAATCGGCGGCTTTGATCTTCTCTTCGTCCGGAATCTGCGCTGCCATGCGGCGCGTCACTTCGACGCGGGCAGCGTCTTCTGAAATTCCCAGACGATGGGCGAAACGCACAATGCGCTGTTCAGGGCGGCAGGTTACGACGATCAAACGATCGAAGCGGCCGCCGGCTCCGGCTTCGAGAATCAGGGCAGCCTCGACGATGGCGATGGCGTTCGGATGGCGGCGGCCGATTTCTTCGAACCATTTGTTCTCGTGATCAATCACCGCGGGATGAACAATTTCGTTGAGCTCCTTTACGCGTGGCGGCGCACCGCCGGAACCGAACGCGGCTTCGGCCAATCGGGAGCGGTTAACGGTTCCGTCGGCGTTCAGGATCTCTCGGCCAAAGCAGCGGACTACTTCTTCGTAGACGGCGTGACCAGGCTCCATGAGCGCGTGAGCGACGGCATCGGACTGGATCACGTGCGCGCCGCGCTTGGAGAATATCTTGCCGACTGCGGACTTGCCGCTGGCGATGCCGCCGGTTAGGCCGAGTTTTAGCAATGGGTGCTCACGGTTCGATGTCCTAAAGGCCGCCCGACTTTCGCAAGCCTCCGGCATCGTTCAACAACTTGCGGAAAAACGACGTTTCGTTAACGAGGTTTCGTATCACGGTATCGCTTTAGCGATACCAGAATTCCTTTAAATCCGTCGCCCCCTTAGGGGCTGGGCGTCGCGCTCTCGACGTTTTCCGCAAGCTGTCAAGCGATATCCTGATACGAATCTCCGTCGCCGCCGCGTTCCGCCAACTCCCGATCAACTAAATCCGGCCCAACTCCGGATACTTGATCCCGCGCCGCTGTGCAGCAGCTTTTACGGTGTTGGCCATCAGCATGGCGATGGTCAGCGGGCCGACTCCCCCCGGAACCGGCGTGATCGCTCCGGCGATTTCGGCCACCTCAGGATGAACGTCGCCTACCAGGGTTGAGCCTTTAGCCATGAACGCTTCTTCGCGCTTTTTGTTTCCGGCCATGTTCCAGGCGAACAGACGATCAAATTCCTGGCGATCGGTAATCCTGTTAATGCCGACGTCAATTACCGTGGCTCCTGGCTTCACGTAGTCGCAGGTGACCATGCCGGCGCGGCCGATCGCCGCCACCAGAATGTCGGCGCGCCGGCAGACCTCGGGCAGATCGCGCGTCTTGGAGTGGCAGACGGCGACGGTGGCGTTCTGATTCAACAGCAGCATGGCTACGGGCTTGCCGACGATGTCGCTGCGTCCCACAACTACGGCTTCCTGCCCGGCAACGGGAATCTGGCCGCGCTTTAGAATTTCCATCACGCCAGACGGCGTGCAGGGCACGAGGCCGGGACGCTGCGTGGAAAGGTAGCCAACGTTCATGGGATGGAATCCGTCGACATCCTTGGCGGGATCGACGGCGAGCAGAAGTCGCTTCGCATCAACCTGCGGCGGCAGCGGCAACTGTATCAGGATGCCATCAATGTCGTCGCGGCGATTGAGGTCCTCGATCAGGGCGAGGAGCTCTTCGGTAGTTGCGCTCTCCGGGGGAGTGTGTTGCTCACTGTACAGGCCGACTTCTTGCGAGCTCTTTACTTTGCCGCGAACGTAGGCCTCCGATGCGGGGTTGTGCCCAACCAAAACTACGGCCAGCCCGGGCCGCACGCCCGACAATGCCAGAGCTTTCGCCTGGGCGGTGACCTCAGCGCGGATTTCAGCCGCTATCCGGGTGCCGTCGAGAATCCTCGCTGCCATTCCACCTCGCTGCGCCTTGCAGTAATAAATTGAAAGGCGATTCTATCGCATAGCCTTGCTGGCCGCCCTCGCCCGGTCAAGTCACTCGACGGTGCACTGCCGGTACAATATCGGCGATACAATGAATTTGCCATGATTTCTCCATATCTCCTTGAGATGTTGGTCTGTCCCCTTTGCCAGAAGCCTGTGGCCCTGAACGCAAATGGGCAAAGCTTGAAGTGCGGCGAGTGCCGTCGCGTGTACCCCATTCAGGACGACATTCCTGTCATGCTGCTGGACGCCGCCACGATTGACCCGGCGTAGGCAGATCCGTCAAATTGCGGCTTTTTCCCGTCGTGAGCGACATTTAATGTCAATCTGGCAACATGTGCAACTGTTTTGTCTTGCCTTTGCTGCCGACGATATCCTCACAACCTTTCGCAAGAACTTGGGTTCTAAGGATTTGAGGCTAGTAAACAGATACTTAATGCGTACTAATGTTACGGCATCTCGATTGCATGTAACGGATTACGCTGCCGGTGAATCTAAGTGGCAGGGGCAAGGGGGGCGAAGATGAGAATGGCCATGAAAGAACGATTTACGGTGACCGAACTTTGCGCCCTGCGAAATGACCTGATCCAGGGCGGCATGGTCGATTCTCGCGAGGCAGCGGAGTTGTTGCAGGTCTTTTTGGCCGGGCGTGGCTATGGAGTCTCTCAAACCGCTGCGATCGATGCCGCCGGGCGCGTAGAAATGGCCGGTTGTTCACTGCCGGTTCTGGAGCGGGAACTGGAAGGCCTCGCGCTGGTGATGTGAGCTTGCGCGAACAGGGTTTCGCGCCGATATCGGCAGAGATTTGGATTTTGGATAAGACTTCGATTTTGGATAAAGCTGGGTTTTGGATAGAACGAGGCTAACGGGGAACTGAACTGTCAACTCAGCATTCGGCAGTTTTCTCAGCATAAAGCGCCGGGCTCAATCGCCCGGCCTTTGTCTTTTTCGGTAAGTCTAGCGGTGTTGAAATTCCGGTGAGCCGATCACGAGCGCGGTCATGGTGTTGAGCGTGCGCTTGGGATCGTCCAACGCATGCGCCGCAACCTGCGGGTCGTCGAGCTGGCGGCGGATGGCTTTCTGTGTGGTCGCCGAGACATCGCCGTTCAGCAAGGCATTTTCGAGGAGCAGCAGAGCCGTCTCCTGTCCCCGCCCGGAATCCGAATCGCAATCGGCGCTAGTATTAGCCAAGGTTGTGTGGTGACGGGGCTCTGCTCCGTTCTGGCGGGGCAAAGCCCCGCCACCGCACGATAGATTCGGATGGGGAAAGCCGCGGCTCGTCAGCGTTCCCAAAGCGAGCAAACGGCCGGCATCGAAATTCGTTCCGCCGACCTGTCCATTGCTGAGCGCCAGCGCATAGTTCATACGGTCGATGAGTGCCTCGGAGTTCATCCAGGTGGATTCCGTCATGGCATACCCGGTTGGCGGCACATCCTCGTAAAGCGGCATTCCCATCTTGTTCAAAATGCCCAGAACGGGTCCGGGATTGTTGAGGTCGGTGCCGGTGGCGCGCAGTGAAGAGACGACAAATTCAAACGGCGTTTTGACCTTCGCGCGATAGGCCTTAGGCGACCAGAACTCTGGCGACTTGAACAAGGTCCTGAGAACTTCGCGTAGGTCACCATCGGTCGAGAGAAATTTCTGCGCTAAACGATCAACCAGCGCGGGCGGCGGATCGTCCGCCACGAAACGAATGGCGAGCTTCCTTGCAATGAAGTTTGCCGTATTCGGATGATGCGCCAGCATGTCGAGAACCTGCAGACCTTCGTTGACCCCATTTTCGGGAATGGTCTGCCCAAGGACGATCTTGTCTCCAGGATCGTGCTTCCGCGGATCAAACTGAAACATAGCGCCCTGTTCGACGGGTTGGATGGTCCAGCCCGTGAGCACGCGCGCCAGTTCAGTCACGTCGTGCTGGGTGTAGCCACCGTTGACGCTGAGGGTGTGCAACTCCATCAACTCGCGGCCGTAGTTTTCATTAAGTCCGGCAGCCGCCTGGCCAGGCTTGCCCTTATTGGCAGCGGCGACGGCAGCCAGTGATTTCGGTCCCATGCTCAGCCAGTTGTCGAGGTAGAAGAGCATGGCCGGACTCTGCGCGGTCGCGAGCAGCAGATCTTTGAACTTGCCGAGCGCATGGGGACGGATGACATCGCGTTCATAGGCCGTAACCAGGTATTGATCGGCGTCTTTGTGAAGATAGATATTGAAGTGATTGAACCAGAAGTCGGTCATCACCTCCTGCAGTTGGCGTTCGCTATAAAGAGCGCGCAGCAGTTTCGCCTGCTGCAATTCGCTGACGACAACGTTGGCCGGGCCGCCCGGACTCATGGCAAGAAAGGCTTCGCGCTGCTCGGGATTCAGATCGGCCAGCAGGCGGTCGCGTTGCTGCCCTCGAATGCGAGTCACAAAAAGGCGGCGTTCATCGGGCGGCAGGGCGAGGATGGCTTCCATGCGCTTGTCTTTCGGCAGCGCGAGAATGCCATCAGCCCGGGTTGCGACCGTGTCCTGATCCTGCTTGTCGGCCTTTGCTTTGGCGTCGTCGTCGGAAGCCTTGGAATCGGCCGCCGCCTTGTCCCGCTTTTGGCGTTCATCGAGAATGCTGATCTGTACCTCGTAAATCGACCGTTTCAGAGGATCCGTCGGCAGAGGAATCTTTCCCTCGGCCGTTTCCTTGATCATCTTGTTGTCCGGGAATGCCAGCAACAAGTCGCGGGCCGACATGCGCAAGGTGCGCAACGGTCCGAGTTTGCCGTCGAGCACGCTGTCGTTGATCTCTTCGGGATGAAGTTGCTGCTCGATCCAGTCGTTAACGTCGGCATCCATCACTTTCTGCAGATCGCCCGGACGCGGGCCGAAGGTCAGGCGGTTTAAGGCATGCAGGGCGCGTTGCTCTTCAGTGAGCTTCGCGGTTGGCTTGCCCGAGGCGCGTTTAGGTGTTGTCGCGAGCGTAGAGCCGGGTATGGATTTACGGGGAGGCGTCGCAGCCGCAGATTGCTGGGCGAGGGCGGAGCCCGGCCCGGCGAGGACTCGCAGAAAACAGCAAAGGAGTGCGATTTTTATCAGGGCGAGCTTCATGGCGCAGACCCTCCCTTTACAGTTCTAACCCGCCGGAGGCGCAAAGGTTGTCGCAAATATCGCAGGCCAGGTCACGAGCGTGCTGTCCCACAAATTCCCGAAGCAAGTTTGTCATCCCGACCGCAGCGAAGCGGAGTGGAGGGACCTTGCGTTTTCAACGGCTTCCATTTTTGATCAGGTCGTTGCCATAGGGCGCTTACTTCCGAGACACCACACGAAGGTGCGAGCACCAAAGTGTTGGCGCGTTGAAGCATTCCGAGTCCAAGCATGGCAAAGTCAAAGTCAAGGTCAAGGTTAAAGCGCGCCAACCCCAATCCCAACCCCCTACTTGCTGGCGGACTCCAGTTCCTTCGCTTCCGCCCGCCTGCTTCGTGCCGCGGCAATAAACGCGCGGAAAATCGCATGCGCCGACTCCGCCACCTCGGGTCCATCCTCCACACTCCGCTCCGGATGCCACTGCACCGCCAGCACAAAATGCCCGGGCGCGGTTCCTTCCAAAGCCTCGACGATTCCGTCCTCGGAGGATCGTGCCACCACACGTAAACCATCGCCCACGGCGTCGGCGGACTGGTGATGCGAGGAATTCACCGCCAACGTCTGTTGGGTGCCGAAAGCCGTCCCCACAATCTCCGCCAGCTTCGATTTCGGCTCGATGGTTACCGTGTGCGCCTTGGCCACGGCCCGTCCGGGGCTGTGATCGATAGCCGACTCGATGTGCTGCACGAGCGATCCCGAACGGTAGACATTCAAGGACTGCAGCCCGTAGCAGATGCCAAGCACGGGCTTATGCATTTTGTAGGCATCCTGTAGCAACAACCTGTCAACGATGTCACGCTTGACGTCGGCAGGCGCCGTCTTTTCGTGGCGATTTGCGTTGTACTTTTTCGGATCAACATCCGCATGGCTTCCGGGAAGCAGAACGGCATCGCAGTGCTCGATCTGCTTCATCACCTGCGCCGGGGTCTGCTTGAGGTCAATGGGCACAGGCTCGCCGCCGGCGCCGCGCACGGCATTTTCATACTTCGGGAGCGCCCGCGCGGCGTACTCGAGATCATCCGTCGAGTCCCCAGAATGAGGAATAGGAATCGCTATGCGTGGTACGGGGTACTCTAGATTGTCCATAGTCATCTCACCAGCGTTAGTGAAGTGAATGGAGCGCCGGGCGTCCTTGCCCGGCCACCTCGGTGCCCGACAACCGAGACGCCCGTCACTCCCCCGCCACTCCATGGTACAGTTCAACTCACCCGCTCGATTCCTTCCAAAATCTTGCGCTCGCGGTAGTGCCGAATTTCCATGACCAGCGAGAGCACCATCACAATCGTACCCGCCGTAATGGCGCACGGAAACGCGATCCAGCGATAGGCGAACCTGAAATTCGCCGCGACGTGTTTCACCTGCGCATATGCGACTGTTCCGAGAATGCTCAGCAGCAGAGTCACCGCAAATGTCAGCAGTGTGATGAGAAACGTCATGAGGAATACGCGCGCCAGAATTCCGAGCCAACGCGAGCCTCCGGAGTCCGTTCTCTCCATGTTTCTAAACTACACCATCGATTATCGTGGCGGTTATCGGTTTAAAGCCGGCCTTTCCAGCTTTAGGACAGCGCAAGTCAGTCGTTCGCGCAGTTCACGTGCGCTACAATACCGTCATGTCGCAGAGCGCATCGGCGATCGTCCGCAGCCCGGCTGAGATCGTGCAGACTAGCCCGGTTTCACAGGCCCCAAACGGCATATGCTATGCCCGTTCGGGTGAGATCACGATTGCCGACAACGATCTCGAGCGCATGGTTGCCGCAGTGCCGGTTCCGGTCGCCGCGGCCCTCAACCGCAAGGCCTACTATTTCGTGCCGCTCACGGTATCGCAGGGTGAAGAGACCGTGATTGCCGACCGCTACGATGTCGGTCTCAGTGACAACGCAGTTTGCCATCGCAATTTGAATCTTGGCGATGCCCAGTGCGTCTTCATTTCCACCCGTCTGATGGAAGACAAATTTTCGGTGGCATTCGAGTTCTACATTAATGTCGGGCACGCGCTGGTCGAACGCGCGGGTGTGTCCCAGAATTTCGCAGACCTGGCCTGGCAGCAAGTGGAATCAGGGGTGCGAGGCGAAACCTCGCTGGACGCATGGGAGGCGCGCAAGTTTGCTACCGCTCACGGTGCGGATGCGGAAAAATACAAGAATGAGTATCTTGCCGCCAGTTTCGCGGATGCTATTTCCATTTACCTGCTCTCGCTCTATCTCGATGTCGATTACTACGATCTGCGCGAGCGCGACTATCCGCTGCTGGCGCCCGCTCCTATGGCCGAACGGCTGCGTAAGATAGCAGAGATTTTTCCGCCGAATCCGGGATTCGAATTCAACATTTACTATCGGCGGCGTTCGTCGGGTTCTTAGTCCAATCGCCTGTGGCTGTTGTCAGAATCTGCAAAGCCCTCCCGTCCGGAATCGAGCGGAGGGGCATCCCGTTGCGGTCAGCCCTTGCGACGGATCCCGCTACTCCTTGTCGTATGCTGCACTGGATTTGAACCTCTTGCCATTCGGATCGGTTCCGCTCACGTTGACGGGAAGCGGCTTTTGCCGTCAGCCGATATCACAACTCGACCTATGGCAACGACCTTGCCGTCTTTCTTGTGGTTATCAATCTTCTTGTAGGACCGCGTGTTTGCAGTCGGATCGCCGGTGAGGGGATAGTCTTTCCCGTCAAACTTTCCCGTCCACTCAATGTGTGTGGGTTTGCCCTCGCCATCGGTGACATCTACCGTGACTTCCACGTTGTCACCCGCGGCCTCGTAGACAACTGTTTTGTTCTTCGGTGCCGCTGGGGGAATCTTCGACTTGGCCTCGTTCAACTTTCAGCTGCCCATATTTGGGTTGGCGGCAAACGCCACTGCCGCTTCCAGGAAACACAGAGCCACAGTCAATACAATCGTTTTATCTTCAATGTCTCTCCTGATGGAGAAGAGAATTTTTAAACTGATTGAAGCCTCCATCGGGGCAAAGCTTGACGTGGTTGCCCCCGATTTCGGCTCGGACGAGAAGTGGACGGCCACGCCGAAGGCGACGGGCATCACGCTTGAGGCAGTGGCCCGCCACTAGCAGCTTGCGGGAAACTAGGTTTCGTATCAGGGTATCACTTTACCGATACCGCACTGACGGTGACCAGTTGTCTGCCCTCGGGCTGGAAACGAGCATTTGCATGGCTTATCAATCCTGGGCTTTTCAATTGTGGATGAAACCCTCGAGCGCTGAGCGCTGAGGTTGACTAGACGGATTTTATTTCAGTATTGGCGGCCATCATATTGGGCACCATACCCATTGTTCACAATACCGAAGATCAGGACGGCCTTCGACAGCCGGTCATGGTGATGCTTGTGTAATTCGTATGACACAGCGGCATCAATGGCTAGTAACCCGCCGAAATATCCAACCGCCAATGCGTTGCCATGGGAGACGAAGGGACGAGCGATAGGGTCGGCCTCAAGTGCCAAACCGGGATGGTCCATGCCTCGCATGGTGTAGTAGAAGTCAGCGCCCTTGGCAGCTGCATCCAGCGCGAGGAGTGTGGTATTCGTTTTGGTCCAGAAGCTTGGGGTCGGAGAACTTGGGAGTTCACCGCTCTCAGCGAAAGATGGTTGCGCCTGCACATTGATCGAGGTCATCAGGAGAAGGACAATAGCGATCGCTAAAGATTTCAATTGCAGGCCTCTGTGTGTTCCGAAATGCTTGCTGGCGAAGCCGGGCGCGACAAATGCGGCCTTGGCACGTTGATGCTGATCCCATCGCCTCGGGGTGGGCGTAAAGTCATAGCTGCATTTCGAGGTCCAGGGAGGCCGCCGAAACCGAAGAGAGGTGGCTGCTAAGTGGAGCAGCCGACACAGCTAATCCCTTCGGTTGCCTTAAGTTGATAAAGTTGAGATGAAAGAGCATTCACTAGAAGAGAATTTCTTTGCCTCGGCCAAATAGTCTGGCCCTACGGCTTTTTAACGGCGATCGTCCTTGGGAGCGCTCCTTCGCATCATCAAGATACC
>Ga0302326_10016237_pt1 | contig 15591 bp, 10 predicted proteins | sample Palsa_T0_3_FD_202264 | JGI IMG/M metagenome (GOLD analysis project Ga0302326, IMG submission 202264) | Peat permafrost microbial communities from Stordalen Mire near Abisko, Sweden - Palsa_T0_3 | ecosystem: Environmental > Terrestrial > Soil > Palsa > Peat permafrost | place: Sweden: Abisko...
CGACAATTTTGGCACGCTGGGATATTTCATCGTGGGGCTTTTCGCATTGAGCTGGATTGTCTCGATTGCGTTCTACAAATGGCGTCGATTCGACGATCTCGAACTTGAAGCTAAAAAGGAGCTCGTTACTTCATGAGAGGCGCAAAACTAAGTCGCCAATGACTGCATGGAGCTGCCGGGAGCCATTCCTTTGGCGTACTGCCAATCACCCAAACGTGAACGCGAACGCCTGCACGCCCGCGCCAATACAAACGGCAGGAAGGGCAGAATGCACGGGCTCAAAATCGTCAGAACACCGCCAACAAAGGCCAGGAGATAGATCAGCATTGGCCCGTCCAGTCTACGTATGTGATTCTTTGGAACATTGAGATACTTGCTCTGAAATCGGATTCACCCCGAATCCAAAAGTTACAACTCCAGCCGTGCAGGGCGAACCTGCGAGCCACATGAACCTGATGGCTGTATTAGAATCGCTCACGACAGTCCTCAGTCGATCTGCGGAGGCTTGAATGCGATCGCTCCGATTATATAGACCTCGGTTATCAGACATTGTCGTGCTTGCCACAGTATTCGTTATCAGTTTAACGGGCTCGGCGCAGAATCAGCCTGGTCCTGGGGGCAAAACCAAGGGTGAATCATGTTCGCACAGCGGATTGACGTTGCCCGCAGGCTTCTGTGCGACCGTATTTGCTGACGGCATTGGTCACGCTCGCCACCTCGTGGTGGGGCCGACGGGAGTGGTTTACGTCAACACCTGGTCGGGAGACTACTACGATTTCGATAAGCCCCATGAAGGCGGATTTCTGGTCGCTCTGCAAGACAAGACTGGCGCAGGAAAAGCGGACGTGATTGAGCGCTTTGGCGAGACCGTCCAAACGGGTGGAGCCGGTGGCACGGGCATCGGCATGTACAGAGGCGCGATTTACGCGGAGATCAATGATCGAATTGTGCGATATGCACTTCCCGCCGATTCAATCGTGCCAAAGGATGCTCCCGAAACCATCGTCTCCAAATTGCCTCTCGGTGGCGATCATCCCATGCATCCCTTCATCATCGGCGCCGATGGATCCATGTACGTCGACGTTGCCACCGCGACCAATTCTTGCCAGGCAAAGAACCGCCAACCCAAGATACCCGGGGACAATCCATGCACTGAGCTCGAGACGCGTGGCGGCGTCTGGCGTTATGACGCCAACAAAACGAACCAGCTGTTTTCGCCCGCAGAGCGCTACGCGACGGGGATACGCAATGCGGAAGGCTTCGGCTTCGACTCCGCCGGTCGCCTGTTTGTTACCCAGCACGGGCGTGATCAACTGCATTCGAACTGGCCTGACCTCTATAAACCTGCGGAAGAAGCGACGCAGCCAGCTGAAGAATTACTCCTCTTGAAGCAGGGCGGCGACTATGGCTGGCCCGAGTGCTACTACGACGGGGTGCAGAAAAAGCTCGTGCTGGCGCCCGAATACGGTGGCGATGGCGGCAAGAGCGTGGGTGTGTGCGCCAGCAAGATAGCCCCGCTCGCTGCATTTCCAGCTCATTGGGCGCCGAACGGAATGACGCTCTACGACCAGAAGCAATTTCCCACACGCTATCGTGGCGGCGTCTTCGTCGCCTTCCACGGGTCATGGAATCGGGCGCCATACCCGCAGGGCGGCTACAACGTAGTGTTTCAGCCGCTCGATGGTGATCATGCGTCCGGTAACTGTGAGATCTTTGCCGATGGTTTTGCCGGGCCAGCAAAAACTCCGGATGGTGCACTGTACCGTCCCTCTGGGGTTGCAGTCGGGGCCGACGGTGCGCTTTACGTTTCTGACGACATTCGCGGACGGATTTATCGGATTGTCTACACGGGCGATCCCGCGGGCCGAGCACCGATGGGGGCTCCTTGCCCGAGCCCTTCGGCCCCCGCGGGCGAGGTCGTTCCATCGTCCGCCCAGCCGCCGGAAAGCGACACTGAAGATCTTCCGGTTCCCGAAGGGTCGACGGCAGATATGGTTTCGCTCGGGGCTCGCGTTTACCACGGCCAAGTGGGAGGAGCGGGTTGCACCGGTTGCCATGGGGAAAATGGAACCGGTTCACAAGTGGGTCCTGATCTGACGAAGAACAAATGGCTGTGGAGCGATGGCAGTTTCGCCGGAATTTTGAAAGTGATCACGAACGGCGTGCCGCAGCCGAAGCAGTACCGCCGCCCGATGCCGCCCATGGGCGGGGCCCAGCTTTCAGACACTCAGGCGTCCGCGGTGGCTGCGTACGTTTGGGCTCTCAGTCATCAGAAGCCGAAGTAGTTATTTTGGGCACGAGCGCTGAACTATGATGATGTTGCCTTTACGTTTTGCCGCAGTTTAATTGCAAGGTTGAATTCCGATAAAGCCAGAGGTTGACATGCTGCGAACCCGAACTTTCAGTGTCTTCAGCGTACTGCTTCTTACGATCGGAGTGATGGCGCCAGTTTGCGTCAGCACCGCGCAAGTGAAATCGGCATCTCCGTCTAAATTCGTACTCTCCAGTCCGGACGCGCAGCTCGCGGCCAAAGTCCCCGAAGTTTATACGGCGAATGTTTTCGGATGCAGCGGAGGAAACATGTCGCCCCCGCTGCAGTGGAGGGGTGCGCCGGCTGGAACGAAGAGTTTTGTCGTGACGTTATTCGATCCCGACGAGCACGGCGATCCTTCGGGATGGTGGCACTGGATCGTTTATGACCTGCCGGCGACGGTCGACAAACTCCCCAAAGGCGCCGGGGCGGAGCATAGCTCTGTTCTTCCGCCCGGTACCATGCAGGGCCGCACCGATCTTGGAAACGACGCTTATCACGGCCCCTGCCCGGACAAGGGGGATCGACCGCATCGCTATACGTTCACCGTGTATGCGTTGAGCGTCGAGAAACTTGACGTGCCGCCGGACTCCAGCGGCGCGATGGTGGTGTCGACCGCTAAAGATCATTTGCTGGGGAAGGCGGTCTTCATCGCGCATTACGGACGCTAACCGGAAAGCCTGACGCTCATCTTTTTGAGTGTTGTAATCTGTTTCGTCATGGAGAAATCGGAAGAAGCGTTGGTTGCCGGTTTGTTGGACGCTCAGGTAAAGGCCCAGGCGTTATTCGCCGAGATCCAAGCGCAGAGCCTGATTCGCCCAGGGGTTAAGGAAAGCGAAATCAATGAGAGCATCTATGCGCTTGCCGGAAGCATGTATGGGATCTCGCGGTATTGGCACAAACGTATCGTACGCGCAGGGCGCAACACCTTGGCCCCCTACGACGAGAATCCTCCAGACTTGACGGTCGGGGAGGACGACATCGTCTTTCTCGATTTCGGTCCAGTGTTCGAAGAATGGGAAGCCGACTTCGGGCGGACCTACGTTGTAGGAAACGATCCGCAGAAACGCAAGCTGTGCCGCGACATCGAAGAAGCGTTCGCCAGCGGCAAGCGGTATTTTCTTGAACATCCTGAGATCACTGCAGCGGAGCTGTACGCCTATGCTCAGCAGTTGGCGAAGCAAGCTGGCTGGGAGTACGGAGGTCCCATTGCAGGACACCTGATCGGCGTTTTTCCACATGAGAGAATCGCGGGGGACAAGATCACCCTCTATGTCCATCCCGAGAATCACAACCGGATGCGAACGCCCGATGCTTCAGGCCGAGAGCGGCATTGGATACTGGAGATTCATTTCGTGGATCGAGCGCAGCAGATCGGCGGATTCTACGAAGAGCTGCTGACCATCGGCTAGACTTCCTATTTGTTCTTGCAATGCTACCGACTCTTCCGAATGTGCGCGGCGTCGATCTTGATCCGCAGACCCGTTGCGCACATTACCACGGACCGACGGACATCATCGCGATCAAGATGAAGTGCTGCGGGGTCTACTATGCTTGCAAGGATTGCCACTCTGCTCTGGCCGATCACAAGATCGAGGTGTGGCCAGAGAACGAATGGAACCAGGAGGCAATACTTTGCGGAGCCTGCGGCATAGAGCTAACCATCCGCCAGTACATGCAGGGCGAATCTTGCTGCCCGGCTTGCCGTGGGCAGTTTAATCCCGGGTGTCGAAACCATTATCACTTCTACTTCGAAATGCGATCCTCATAAACCCCGGATCCTGCCCATTCTTCGGGCCTGTCGGTTTCCCGTTACCATCCGAACAGATGGTCGGCCTATCCGAAAGGATGGTGGAATGCAAAGGCCGGTCCACCTGATCAGCTGCGGCTGTGATCGGGAAGGACAGTCAATGCAACAGCCTACGAGAATTGACAGCAGCCGATTTTTTTGCACAGGTTGGTGGCGTTTGGCTTGCACTTAAATAGCTCACAGTGTTCGGGGGTATTACTCCGGACTCCACCTGATCACAAGGAGGCCGATATGGTTCAAATTCCCAAAGGTTATCAACTTCTTGAGAAAAGCCAGCGCCGCCCGAGGCATGGCGCCCATAAAGTCGGGCCATCTGATCCGAAGGAAACCCTGTCCGTGACTATCCGCGTGCGTCGTCGCCCAGATGCGCCCGCCCTTCCCGATCCAAGTTCCGGACCAGGGCACAATGTTATTTCGCATGAGGAATTCGCAGCCAAGTATGGGGCAGCGCAAGCGGATTTCGATCGGGTAACCGCGTTCGCCAAGGAGCAAGGGCTGAAGGTGGTCGAGAGTAGCCTACCGCGGCGGACGATCATTCTTTCCGGCACGGTCGCCCAGATGGAGGCAGCCTTCGGGGTGGAACTCTCCAGTTATCAATCAGCTGTTGAAACTTATCGTGGGCGGGTGGGAGCCCTGCATCTACCCACTAGCCTGACCAACATTGTTGAGGGTGTGTTCGGGCTCGACAACCGCAGGATGGCTAAGCGCGCAGCAGTACGGTCGCTGCCCACCCCTTCGCTGAGCACGAAGGCGCTCACCCCGCCGCAGGTGGCGGGGTTGTACAACTTTCCCACGCCCCTTGACGCGAAAGGCGAAACCATTGGTCTGCTGGAATTCGGCGGTGGCTACGAAAAGGCTGACATCCATGCGTTCTTTAAAGGGCTGAAACTTGAACCTCCAACACTTACCGCGGTGGGTGTTGATGGATCAACCAACTCAGCCAAGAGCGATCCCGACTCTTCCGTCGAAGTGGCGCTCGATATCGACGTTGCAGGCTCGGTGGGGCAGGGGGCAGAGATCGCGGTGTACTTCGCACCCTGGACCGAACAAGGTTGGGTTGATAACGTCACCACGGCAGTGCATCCAGCCGCAGGTCAACCCACTCCTTCCGTCTTGTCGATCAGCTGGGGGTGGCCGGAGTTGGAAGACGCCCAAGGGCTCAGTTGGACCCAAGCGGCAATCGATGCCGTTAGTGCCACGTTCCAGGAAGCCGCCGCTCTTGGCATTACCGTTCTCGTCGCATCCGGCGACCACGGGTCCAGTTGTGGGATTAACGATGGGAAGGCTCACGTCTCCTATCCGGGCTCCGACCCATGGGTTACCTCTTGCGGTGGAACGATTCTAAGAAATGTTTCTGGATCCTCCTTCGACCAGGGAACGTGGCAGGACAACAATGGCTGGGCCACCGGGGGTGGGATCAGCGATATTTTCACCACAGTTCCTAGTTGGCAAGCCAACGCCAAGCTGCCAGGATCGGCGAACGACGGGCACAAGGGACGCGGCATCCCTGACGTGGCGGGCAATGCCGACAATGCCAGCGGCTACAATCTGGGAACAGTCGTTGGGCAGAATATCGGGGTCGTCGGCGGGACCAGCGCGGTGGCGCCGTTGTACGCGGGGCTGGTTGCGCTGCTGAATGCCAATCTGAAGTCGCCGGTGGGATACCTCAATCCTACTCTTTACAGTCTCACCGGCATCTGCCAGGACATCGACGACGGCGTGAGCAATGCCACCGACGGAGCGCCGGGGTATAAGTCTGGTCCGGGTTGGGACGCATGTACCGGCTTGGGCAGCATCGACGGCTCCCAATTGCTGGCAGCGCTAAAAGCCGGCGGAACTGGCACAAGAAAGAGCTGAGCGGAGCGGCCGCGAGACCAGAATCTTCTTTGGCATTTACGGATGTCAGGTTTCCCGGTCGTCTTCGCGACGGAGCAACTCCGCTCGCCCCTTGGTGCGGGTGGAAATGCCTGCCTCTCGATGCTTACAGCCGAGGACTTTTGTTTTCTCCCGCAGAAACGCGCGCGCGAACTGTAAGCCAGTTGGATTGCTTGGATCGCCCAGGATGACTGCAAAGAGACCACCCTTGCAGGAAATGCGAACCCGCGGAGTTGCCTGACAGGGTGAAACGCTGACCATGCTCTTGGCACTATTCGTCAGACAGCCGGCCTCGCTGGTTGCATGGGTGAATCCATGAAGCATGGTATGGGAATTTTCGCGTTTCTTGCGATCCTCGTAGCGGGAACGCGGGTGGCAGTCATGCCATCGACCCCTCAGACGACAAAAACTGCCAGCAGCGCGGGAGAATACCTGCCCGTAGAGTTCAAGGTTACGGACTTTTCCTGCAGAGAATTTGCCGAGCAGCCAGAAGCGAAGGATCCAGCGCGGCGAGGAGAGATTTTCACTCTGCTGGACCGGTATCTTCATGGGCCCTCGGACACGGCGAAATCGGAGGTTGCAGCCCTGCCCGAGAGCATCCGTTTCGTCATTGCGACTGTCCCGGACCCGCTGCATACACACCTTAATCTCAGTTTTGATCGACTGATCGACGCCATGCAACAAGCCGCGCAGGATGATGGGTACACCTACGATTCATCCTGGCTCCCCTGGAAAGAGCGAGCCGCAGAATACTCGAGCCGGGAGGATAAGATCTCTGAAGAGAAAGACGCCGTCAGCCGCCAGCTTTGCCCGGGCCTTATTATCTTTCGCAGGAGCATACAGCCAACCGCCGAACACCCGAATGACGACCCCTATACGCAGGGGCTCTTCCTGTTCCTTGTAGCGGAGAAACCCACAACCGGGATCAACCGAATTCAATGGAACAACGCCCTCGATTGGATGAATGAGCACAGGGGCACGGAGAATCTCGACCGTGCGTTGCGAGTCATGGGGCCAACCTTCTCCGGGTCAGTGCCTTCCATAGCTCGAGCCCTGGTCGATGTTGGCAAACAAAAGCACTTCACCAGTGTTCTTCTCTACACGACGATTCGCTCCTGTTCCGCGTACCAGTGGTTGAGTGATGGTATGCACTCCGATGTGCCTGTGCGTGCTGCCGACTTTAACGAAAATGACGTCACCGAGATCGACCGCTATTTTGAATACCTCCGGAAGCAGGGGCATTCGCTATTAGAGGTCGCGATTCTGTCGGAAGACGAGACCGCATATGGCGGTCTGCCCGATAGCCACGCAGACGAACCGACCAGCGGGGACGACAAACAAAAACTTCCTTCATCTACGTGTGACCCCGGATATCCGCCGGACAACCGGCCTCTGCATCTTTACTATCCCCGGGACATCTCGGCATTGCGCTCTGCCTATCGGGAACAATCCATATTCGCTTCAACGGATACCTCGAGCGCGGCTCACGTCGTGCTCCAGCCTCAGGCTTCGACATCCGCACACAACGATACCGATACCGTTGCAACCTTCAGTGGGCCAAATTCAGCGCTCGCGCAGGAGGCCCAGATGTACGGGATTGTCGACTCCCTCAGGACACACGGAATCCGCTTTGTGATTCTGCGCGGCTCAAACACCCTGGATTACTTGTTCCTGGCCCGCTTTCTTCACCGCGCTTACGCGGGCGCGTTTATCGTGACGATGGGGCCCGACCTGCTTTTCGGACGCGAAATAGACTCGACCGAGTTTCGCGGCGTAGCAGCTCTCACCGCCTTTCCGCTGTTGCCTCGCGGTCAGGATTGGACCGCGCTGACGAATCCCACGCCCCGGCACGCCCACCGGGTTTTCGGCAGCGCCACCATGGAGGCCGCGTATCTGGCCACTCGTTTTCTGATCACCGATCCGACGACACATTCGGGTGAGGAGCGGGATTACATTCATCCAATTCCCCCCAGGGCAGATATCCCCGATTATGGACCGCCGATCTGGGAGTCGGACCGGATGAAAGACTCGGCCGGCCAACCTGAGCCTTCCAGGCCGTCCACTTGGCTATCAGTCGTTGGACGCGGTGGATATTGGCCTCTTGCCGTGTTGAATGAGCCGTTCACCTCTGATCCGAAGCACAGTCCGTTGAGATCGAATCTGGCCTCGGTGCTCGCAGCGAAACAAAATCCGACGAAACAGAGTGACGGCGAAGATACAATCCTAAAATTTTACCTGTCTCCGGCTTGGAAGCTCTGTTGCGTGCTCACGGTCCTGGCACTCGCACTGCATTTTTTCGCCTCCCGTTCCGGCTATAACTATCAGAACTTGAGCATGTTTGTTCAGTTCATGCCGCTTTCCGGGAATCGGCAGCTCTTTCTGATGAGCATCGGTTGGGCGGCAATCGGCTCAATACTCATCCTCATGTCCCTTTGCACCCTTCGGATCGGCATGGGTCCGTATCTACAGCGCAAGGATTGTTTGTGGATTGTGATCCTCGCGATCTCGGGGATATTCGCATTTCTCGGCGCTGCGCGCGACATAGGTTGGCGATCCTGCCATGACCCCGGTTCGCCTCGCATACATCTGCGCCCCGCGATTATCTGGACCGCTCTCCCGCTAGTGCTCCTCGTTGCCTCGATCTGGGCAGGGTTGACGATTTTCGATTATTCCCATCCGGACGGAATCCCAACCGCCCTTCGCGCTGTCAATTTGACAAGTGGTGTCTCGCCCATGGTTTCGCTGCTTCTCCTGCTGAGCGGGTTCTATTGGTGGTTCTGGCAAACTCTCTCAGGTTTAGCACTGCTCGGCGAAGGACGCCCAATCCTTCCCTCGGCGAAGCGTCTTCCTGCGGGGCTTGCCCGGATCAGTGATGACATGGCTAAGAATATTGAAGAGTTTGCCATCCCTCTGCCGAGCATTCGCATCAGGCGAGGAATCTTTTATCTCTTGCCCCTCGCCCTCTTGTTCCTGCAAGCCTGTGCCCTTTGGGCTAACTCGGGTTTGAACCCCGAGACCCTGTTGCACAGTCTCGAGAACAATTCTTTCAACCTGACGTTGCACGCTATGCTCGCGATCGCTTTCTATGTCCTTGTTCTCGAATGCTCCCAGTTGTTGGTCACATGGCTGGCTCTCCAGCGTCTGCTGCTTGCCCTAAACCGCACACCATTGCGCCGTACCTTCATGGCTCTCCAGGGCCTCTCCATGAATTCGCTGTGGAACATCAGCGGGACATCGTCAAGAGCCCGGTACTCCATCTTTTCGCACCAACTGGAATCGCTTCATCATCTTCGCAATGTTCTCGACTGCCTCGATTCGCGGGCGCGCGGCGATGAAGGGATAGTCGAGGCCGTTCACACCGGCTGCGAACAAGGCAGAGTATTTCTTGCAAAACGCTCTACCAGCGCTGACCTTGCCATGATCAGCGACGAGGACGGCCGCCTCATGCGGGAAGACTTTTCCCGATGCACCGAGAGGATATTAGGAGGCTTGATCGTGAATTGGTGCGGGGACACGGGCACTCTCGATCTGGCGGAGAACCGGGATAAAGGCGGTTCCACTGCAATACTGCCTCTGAGCAAAGACGAGCCGATACGGCGCGCAGAGGAATTTGTTTGCCTGATCTATGTTGGCTACTTGCAGAACCTTCTTGCTCGTATGCGGACCATGGTGCTTTCGATTCTGGGAGTCTTTGCCGCGGTCGCCTTTTCGCTCGCCTTCTATCCGTACATCCCGCGTCCGGCGATTGTCCTCTCCTTGCTTTGTTTGCTATTGGTCATAGGATCCGTGGTCGCGTTGGTATACGCGGGGCTCGCCCGCGACGAGACGCTAAGTCACATCACCAACACTGAGCCTGGCGCCTTGGGGTTGGATTTCTGGCTCAGGCTTGTGAGCTTCATCGGAGTGCCCGCCATAGGACTGATTGCCGCCCAGTTCCCCGGCATTACCGACTTTCTGGTCTCCTGGATTGAACCTAGTCTGAATGCTGCGAAGTGATCTCATGGAGAAGCGTGCTATGACATCGGCATGCGAGCGTTCGTTACTTGCCGCAGAAACGGCATAGGATTGCCATCTTTTCGCCGACGGCACTCAACTCCCATCCCAGTCGTCGGATTGTTTCCAAGTTGCGTTGAGGGGCCAGGCGACGGTTGACTTGGCCATAAGTCAGGAATTATTGTTGGTTGGGCGCACGGGGCGCATCCAGTCCGCGGAAAGGGCCAAGCCCACCTGCAGGAATTGCACGGCTACAATCTGACAAATCTTCTTTCTGCCTGCGATGCGGACACAGGCCACCAACGGAAAGGAGATTTCCATGTCAAGGCAGCTCCCGCCAAGCCCGAGTCTCGAACAACTCAAGAAACAAGCCAAGTCCCTGTTGAAGCGTCAGCAGGCCGCGGACTCCGAGGCTTTGACTCGCATTCGCGAGAACCATCCGCTCTGGAGAAACCTGTCGCACGATCAAGAAAACAAGCAGATCGCCGCGTCGCCATTCGCGCTTGCGGATGCGCAACTGGTGATTGCGATCGAATATGGATTCGCGGCCTGGTCCAGGCTGCAGTCTCATGTCAAGACGCTTGAAGCAGCCAGCTCAACCGCAGAGGTGGTCGCGTCTCTGCGCGATGCCGCTGGAAGAGGCGACCTCGCGCGACTCAACGCGCTGCTTGATGCCCATCCGGAGCTCATCGACGAGCGTGGCGGGGAGGGCGTGAGAACGCCGCTGCACCAGGCGGTCTTCGGCAACAGCGAGGCGGCAGTTAAGCTGCTGCTCGAGCGCGGCGCCAACCCCAACATCCGCTGCGAAGGTGACAACGCGTATCCGCTTCATTTCGCCGTGGAGAAGCATCGCCTCCCCATCATTCGTCTCCTGGTGGAACATGGGGCCGATACGATTGGCGAAGGCGACTACCATGAGTTGGGCGTGATCGGGTGGGCGACGGCGTGGGATTACATCCAGCCCAATCCCGAGATCGTCGCGTATCTTCTGGCGCACGGCGCAAGACACAATATCTTTTCTGCGGTCGCTATGGGCGAAGCGGAGGCGATTCGTGAGCTGGTCGCGCGCATGCCGAACGATCTCGAGCGGCGGATGAACGGAATGAGAATGCGTCCCATGCCGCTGCATCTCGCCGTCATGAAAAATCAACCCGTGTCAGTGACGACGCTGCTCGACCTTGGCGCTAACACGGAGTCGCTTGACGAAGCTGGTTTTTCTGCGCTCGATCTGGCGGCGCTCGCAGGCAGGCACGATCTGGCACAAGCGCTGCTGAAGCGCGGAGCGAAGGTGCGGCTGCCGGCGGCGGTGGCTCTGCATCGAACCTCAGACTTCGAAAGCACGGACGTCGAAAGACTGCTGCGTAGAGATCCCGGCACACTGAAGCCCGGTGGACGATGGGGCCGTTTGATCGTTCGCGCCAGCGAACGCGTGCCGGGAGATGTGATCGAGACGCTGATCCGCAATGGAGCGTCGGTAAATGTACACGACGATCCGAAGACCTCGATCGACTCGACCAGCGGATACACGCCGCTGCATGCGGCGGCGTGGCACGGGAACGTGAGCGCGATTGAGGTCTTGATGAAGCACGGCGCTGATGTCCGCGCGCGCGAAGAGAAGTATCACGGCACACCGGCCGGATGGGCCGACTATTCCGGCCACAAGGAAGCCCGTGACCTGATTCTGCGCGGGCCGATCGACATCATCGAGGCGATCCAATACGACATGGCGCAACGCGTCAACGCCGTCCTGAAAGAAGACCCGGCAGCGTTGAACCGGGCTTTCCGCGACTACGGGCTGTTTCCCTGGGACGCTGAAGCATGGCACACTCCGCTGGCCTACGCCGTTGCGCGCGGCCGTGAAGAGATCGTACGACTGCTGATCGAGCGCGGCGCGGTTCGGACGCTTCGGTCTCCCGAAAGCGAGACGTTGAGCGAGATCGCGAGAAAGGCAGGCCATCCAGAGATCGCACTGATTCTCGACGGAGCGGCGGGAAGGGACAGAGCCCGAAGCGAATGAAAATAATCGTGCGTTTGTTCATTTGTCCTACCCGGAGGCAAAACGTAACTACTTGACGCTTTCCAAAATAGCGAAGCAAGGCTCAATCGGTTGTCCCGAACATGCAAAATTCTGATGCCGAGAAGAACGTTCGGATTGGAATGGGGTCCCTGGGCAAACTTTCCTGGACGATTTGTCGAATTCCGTAGAAAAGTTCCCTATTTTGCACGGGGAGGCGCCCACATCAACTCATGTTAGAATTTCGGCCTCGATTGCCTTTGCTTTCTCCTCGAGTCCATTGTGGTCGGATCGTTGTAGCTCTGAGGTCGAGGTCAACGGCGCGATGCGCCACAACCCGCAACCGAAACGAAAAAACATGCCTCTGACAAAACTCGATGCCGCTGCCGCATTGGTTGTGGTTGACCTGCAAAAAGGCATTATTGCTTTACCGACCGTCCATCCTATCGCTGAGATCATCAGCCGTGCTGCGCGGCTCGCGCGTGCTTTTCGCGAGCAGAAGCTCCCCGTCGTTCTCGTCAATGTGAGAGGGGCGGCTCCGGGCCGCACTGATGCTGAAAGATTCAATCTTTCACGTCCCGACGATTGGTCCGATCTAGTTCCTGAATTGGAGCAGCAACCCGGCGACTACGTGGTCACGAAGGAGCGATGGGGCGCGATCCTGGGCACGACTTTGGATGATTACTTGCGTCAGCACGGCGTAACTCAAGTCTTCCTGGCGGGCGTCTCGACCAGTGTCGGAGTGGAATCGACGGCACGAAGCGCCTACGATCTCGGCTATAACGTGGTTATGGTGGTGGATGCGATGACGGACCGGAACATGGATGCGCACCGCCACAGCGTCGAGAAGATCTTTCCCCGGCTCAGTGAGACGACCACAACCGACAGCGTGCTGAGCCTGTTGAAGGACGCGGCGGCTCGGTGAGCCGGCCACAGTTAGAGGGGGGACGGAATCGATGGCCGCGCGAATAATATCTTCGGACCCGTAACCTCTTCGCGACAGTAAGTTCAGCACGGGGTTGACACATCATTGACGCGCCAGGCGATGCCGCTCCAGCAGGTGTGCGCCGAGCAGAACTTCGGTGCCCGCAAGGCCGCACGAAGAGAACAGACTGATGCCCTCATTGGAACGAGTCTGTGCAGGCGCAGCCACTAAGGTCGCCAAATCCTGCAGTTGGCCCCAAACCGGGCTTGCGGCGAGGAAATGTGGTTCAGCGTAGCCGTTCGCCTGCTCGATGGAATCTGTGGCGAGAAACGTTACCCGTTCGGCGATATCCGTAGGCAGCTCGTGTGCATTCAATATTTTCGGACCCAATGCATTGACGTGCGTGCCTGGGGAAAGCCATTTTGTTTCGAGCACAGGTGTTTTAGAGCTGGTTGCACAAATCACGAGATCAGCCCGTTCGACGGCTTCCTGGGCAGACGCGACTGGGCGGACGTCGAGCTTGATAGTCGTGGCCAACTCGGACGCGAATCTACGCCGGTGCTCGGGGTCGCGGCTATATACTCGGACATCGGTGAGGGGTCGGCAGGCCGCCGCCGCAAGCAGCTGCGTACGAGCTTGCTTGCCGGTGCCGAGCACTGCACAACGTCGTGTGTCCTGCCGGCTCATATGTTTAATGGCCACGCCACCGAGAGCGCCTGTGCGCCATGCACCCAAAGCCCAACCTACAATCAGTCCCCGCAGCGCGCCCCGCCTGCTGTCCCAGACCACGAGCGTTTGCGCATCGAACTCGCCATCAGCGGTCGGAAAAGTATCGTAGACGCGAAATCCAGCCAACGCTCGATCGGCGGTGTTCAGCCCACCAATCGTAAACATCAGCTGACCGAAAGGTGCGAATTCGACGCTATGGCGCGGCGGCGTAACCGTATGGCCGGAATGGCGCGCCCGGAGGAATTCCTCCATGAGCGGAATCAACTCCTGCATGTCGAGGAGCGGCAGGATATCTTCATCCATTAATACAGGAATCATGAGCACCAACTCCTGGTTTCGCCTTCCTTATACGTGTGGCAGGGAAAGTTGAATGATTAAGTTGGCAGGAGTCCGATCTTATGTTTAGGCAGATATGACCGCGAATCCGGATGCCGCGGTTCTAATCCCCTCCAGGCGCATGAGCGAGTCCTACACTATACCGGTATGGCCCGAGACTTATGATCAGCAGAGTCGCGAGAGCCGCTGCGACGAAAAATCCGCCGAGCGGCGCGACATAGGACCCCGTTTTGTCGAAGCCGAGGCCCATCAGGTAAGCTCCCAATCCACCGGAGACGCCATAGATAGCCCATATCCAGCCGGAAATCGATCCGTAGGAACGCAGCCCAAAGTAGCGGCTAATCAAGTAGGCGATGATGTCGATCTCAGCCCCCGTGCCCAACCCAACTAGAAAGGCGCCAACGAATGCGGACTGAATCCCGTGGCCGATTGTGAGAAAAGCAATCCCGATCGAAACTGCGGAGAAGATCGCGGCCGCGACCCGAGGTGCGAAGAACTGGTCCATCAGGTAGCCAGAGCTCACTCGTCCGATGAACACACCAACCCCCAAGAGCGAACTGGCAAGGGCTGCAGTTCGAGCGGCGCTGCCGCGGTCGGTCAGGATCGCGGGCAAATGAATGAAGCATGCATGAACGCTGGCAGTCAGAAGAAAAAACGCGAACAACATAATCCAGAATGCGGAGGTGCGCGCGGCTTCGCTCACAGTCGGTCCTTCCTCGCCGACGGCGATCCGCGTTCTCGCCGGGTTACCAGTTTCGCCGTCCGGCAGAAGTCCCATGCTCTCAGGTTTGTCTTTCAGGAACGCCGCAATCGCGGGTACAGTAATGAGCAACATAGCCAATCCGAAGAGGCAGTACGAGAGACGCCAGCTCCACCTCTGTACGAATTGTTGGGCGATCGTAGGCACGACAACTGCGCCTAGCCCCATCCCGAGCATCAGTACGCTCAGAGCGAGCCCTCTGCGCTTGTCAAACCAATGCGAGACCGCGTCGGCGTATGGCATCGTTCCGGCTCCGCTGGAGACCAAGCCCATCGCAAAAAAAAGCGCGTAGAGCTGCCACAGTGCCCGCACAAAGAAGATACTCGACATAAGGATCAGGCCCAGAATAGTCGTCGCTGTAAGCAGCACTTTTCGTGGGCCGTACCGATCGACCAATCGTCCGGTCAGCGGGAAACAACAAGCGGAGGTGAGACTGAGAATAGTAAATGCGAGAGAAACCTGAGCGCGTCCGGAATGAAATTCGCGGCCTATCGCCTTGGCGAATATTCCGAAGGAAAATACGACCACCGTGACAATGCCAAGGAAGCTGCCGAGGGATCCCGTCAACGCAACCCACCAGCCGTAAAATATCTTAGGGCGTGTGTTTGTCATATTCAGATACCCAAGAATGGCAAGCCAAGTTCAAAACGCCCGCCGAGACTGGGGAACGATATAACGCCTAGCTCTCCTTAGTCAATGCCGCCCGGTTCTCGTGTTGGTAGCACATGATATGTCCGGTTGAGATAGCACGTGATATGTCCGCTTTGCGGGCGGTGAGGATGGGAGACCATGCGGAGCATGGAAGCTTATCCGAGGGCCGCGATGGAGCGGGCGATGA
>Ga0302326_10016238_pt1 | contig 15590 bp, 14 predicted proteins | sample Palsa_T0_3_FD_202264 | JGI IMG/M metagenome (GOLD analysis project Ga0302326, IMG submission 202264) | Peat permafrost microbial communities from Stordalen Mire near Abisko, Sweden - Palsa_T0_3 | ecosystem: Environmental > Terrestrial > Soil > Palsa > Peat permafrost | place: Sweden: Abisko...
GGGCGCGATCGCGTATGCGGGTACGATCGTCGTCGGCGAGGGTGTTTCGTTCTACTACCAGCACGGGCGGCACATGACGAAGGCGCAGGCCGCGGCGCTGTACGAGGAGATGAAGCGCGCCGGCATGGGCTTCGCGCGGGAGCTGTACCAGCGCCTGCGCCGCCGTCCCTAGCGGCGCCGCCCTTAGCGGCCGAACCCGCGCAGGTAGTCCAGCGTCTGACGGTCGACGGTCCCATCGGCGCGCACGCGATCCTCGAGGTTCTCGCGATGCATGAAATGCACGAGGGCATCGCGCGCGGCGGCGTCGTAGGGTGCGCCGCGCGGTAGCAGGCCCGCGAGCGCGAGCAGCGTCGCGATCTCCGCGCCGAGACGCGCGTCGACCTCGAGCACATCCCGCGGCGCCGCCGGGAAGAAGTAGAGCTTGTGCAATTCGAGGAGTCGCGCGAGCTCCTCGATGGGCTGCGGATGGTCGTCAACGCGCAGGTCGACGTAGCGGTCGTTGAACCCGCCGTAGCCACCCGCGGGCTTCGCGATGGACAGCGCGGCGCTTTGCTGGCCACGCCGGTCACCGCCCGCAGCCTGTCCCGCGCGAAGCGCTGCGAGGAGGCGATCCGCGAGCGGCCCGCCCGTTGCGAGGAACGCCGCCCGCATGCCGTCCACGACGCCCGGGCCGGCGAGGATGTTGCCCTGCGCGGCGAAACCGTCGCCCGCGACGCCGCCGGCCCATTCCATGCACTGGTCGCCCGTGAACGTCGCGGAGCGCCCGTCGCGAGCGACGATGCCGAGCTGGCGCTGCGCGCGCTGCTCGTCGCCGCCCGTCAGCTGCGCCACGACACGCTCGGGCGGCACACCCTCCCGCAGCAGCGCGAGGCCGCGCGGACCGTACGTCGTGTTCGCCCACGCTTGCGTCGCGACGGCGCCGGCGTCGGAGGCGACCCACGGAACGGCCGCGCCGACAGAGAGGAACTTCGACTGGACGACGACCCCGACTTCGCCGGTCGACGGATCGGCGGCCGCGATCGAAAACGTTGAGGGACGCATCAGCGCAGCGCACGCTCGACGTGCACGAGCAGCGCGTCGTCGTCGAGGTGCTCGAAGCGCGCGGCGAGGTGCGGACGCACGACCGCCGCGATCTGCGGCGCGAGCGATGCACGCGCAGCGCTGCCGAGCGAGACGCGTCGGGCGACGTAGCGGCGGACGAGGTCGCGCTCGTGCGACCCGAGGTCGCGCACCAGCGGATCGTCCATCCGCTCGTCGCCGGACGGCGGGACCGGCACGCTCCCCATCGCGGAATCGCGCACGACGAGCGTACCAGCCGCAAAATCGCCGAGCCGCCGGTTGAGCGGCGAGAGCAGCGCGCTGATGGCAGAGATCGCGTACGCCCCGAGCGCCACCTCGACCACGCGCACGACGTTACGGATCAGCGCGCTCGTGAAGTCGACGGGGAAGCCGCCGTCGCGCACGACCCGAATTCCGAGCATGCGCTTTCCCGGCGTGCGTCCGTTCCAGAGCGTCTCGAAGACGATGAAATACCCGAAGAACAGCACGAACCCGCCGAGTATGGCGGCGGCCATCAGGATCGAGCGCGCCAACTTGGCCGATCCGGCGGTCGGCGAACCGGAGACGCCGGGGGCGACGTAGCTCGCCACCAGCAAGAAGGCGAAGGTCAAGAAGAGCAGGACGCACAGCTGCAGCACGGTGTCGATGAACACCGCCAGGAACCGGCTCCCCAGGCCGGCCAGTTCGTAAGAGAACGCGACGCTCTCGCCCGTGGCGACCTGGACCGACCGCTCCATGTGCCGCGCGCCTCCTCCACGAGCAGAGGCGAGTCCTGCGGGGGCATGTAACGTGAGCCCGATGCGCGAGCATGCGTTCATCGAGCGGCGCCGCCAAGGGTGGGAGCGCCTGGAGGCGCTCCTCGCCAAGGCCGATCGCGGCGGCCTACGCACGTTCGATGCAAGCGATCTCGGCGAACTCGGCCGAAGCTACCGTGCGGCGACGACCGATCTGGCGACGGCGCAGACACGCGGGTATGACGCCGCAACGCTGCAGTACGTGAACCGGCTCGTGGCGCGGGCGCACGCATACGTGTACGTCGGCAGCGCGCGCGGCGGCTGGGCGCGCATCCGAGATTTCTTTCGCGTCGATTTCCCGTTCGAGGTGCGCCGATCGTGGCCGCAGATCGGCATCTGTGCGGCGCTCTTCGTGCTCGCTGCTGCGATCGCATACGGGGTCGTGGCAGCGCGACCGCTCAACGTGTATGCACTCGTGCCGTCCGCCGAGGTCCCGCTCGTGCGCGAGAGCCTCCACGACTCGAACTTCGCGTTCGACGGTACGTTCGCGCCCGCGATGTCGACCGCCATCATCACGAATAACGTCAAGGTCGCAGCCCTCGCGTTCGCCGGCGGCATGACGCTCGGGATCGTGACCCTGTGGGCGATCCTCAACAACGGCTTGATGCTCGGCGCGCTGGGAGCGCTGTTCGCCGCCAAAGGATTCGGGCTCGACTTCTGGGCGACGGTCGCACCGCATGGCGTGATCGAACTCTCGTCGATTCAGATCGCCGGCGGGGCCGGGTTGTTGCTCGCGAACGCGATCGTCGCGCCGGGTGCCCTGCGCAGAGGGGACGCCCTGCGCAGGAACGGTCGCAGGGCCGCCACGCTGTTCGTCGGCGTCGCAGCGCTGCTGATCGTCGCCGGAACGATCGAAGGCTTCTTCTCGCCGCTACGACTTTCGATCCCCGTGCGCCTCGGAGCCGGCGCGCTCACGGCGGTCCTGCTGGCGTACTATCTCATAGCAATGCCCGTGCCTTTACATCCAGATAGGTATCGATGAGCGCGACGGTGAGCCGTGCGGCCGGGGCGTCGACGACGATGATGCCGCGCGCACGCAACGTCGCCACCGCGCCGCGCCGTTCGTCCTCGAGCTGCATCGCGACCGACGCACGGTACGCATCGCGCGGCGTGCGCGGGTCGGCAGCGAGGGCGCGCGCGATCGCCGCATCGTTCATCAGCACGCAGACCACGAGGTGGCGCGGCACGAGCACCGCGAGGCTGGACAGGACGGCGCTCGCGGACGCCGGATCGAAGAGGTCGGTGAACACCACGACGAGGCTGCGCTTGGCGTAGCGCCGCGCCAGGTCGGCCGCCATCCGTTCGTAGTCGGGCTCTTCGAGGCGCGGCTGCAGATCGTAGGCAGCGCGCACGAGCGCCGCATGGTGCGCGACGCCGCGCCGGGGCACGACGCTGCACAGCGGCCGCGCCGCGAAGGCGACCAGGCCGACGTTGTCGCCGGCGATCTGCGCGACGCGTGCCGCCGAGAGCGCGGCGGTCAGGGCATAGTCGAACTTGCGCTGCGAGCCGATGCGCGGGGTCATCAGCCTCCCCGCATCGAGCGCGAGCAGGATCTGTTGGCTCCGCTCGACATCGTACTGCGCGACCATCAGGCGTCCGCGGCGCGCCGAGGCCTTCCAGTCGATCGCGCGAAACGCGTCGCCTGTCGCGTACTCCCGCAGGCTCTCGAACTCGCTGCCCGCACCGCGCAGCCGCAGGCGCCGCATTCCGCTCTCGAGGAGCGTGCTGCGGCGCGCGAGCGTGCCGTATCCCTCGACCGCGCTGAAGTCGGGATACACGCGAACGTCCAGCGGCGCCGCGAGTGCAAACCGGCGCGTCAGGAGGCCGATGCCGTTCTCGATCCGGAGGTAGGCCGCAGCGAACCGGACGAGGCCGCGCTCGTGCGCCACGAACTCGCGGACGAACGTGGCGCGTGCGCGCGGCGCGAGCGCGACGGCCGTCGCGTCGTCGGCGAACGTCACGCTCGCGGGCGTTGCCTCGTGCACGCGGGCCGCGATGCGCGTCCCCGCGCGGTTGGTCAGCGTGTACTCCAGGCGCGCCGGCTTCCCCACGGTCACGTGCGCCGCAACGTCGCGTGCCAGGTCGAGGTCGGCGCTGCCCGGGCCCGCGCGCAGATCGGCGGCGGCGAACGCCGCGACGATGGCGGCGCAGACGGCGACGACGTCGAGCGCCACCGGAACGATCGACGCGGCAGCGAGGAGTACGCATAGCACGAGCAGCACCCAGATGCCCCGCGGCGACGGCCACAGCGCCGGCGAGACTGCCTTCACCCAGGCGGCACCGGTGCGAGGCCCGCATCCCGCGGGACCTCGACCGACGCGAGGGCGCGTTCGACGACGCGCTCGGCGGTCACGCCGTCGAGTTCCGCCTCCGGCCGAACGATCAAGCGGTGCGGCAGGACGAGCGGCGCGACGTCCTTCACGTCGTCGGGAGTCGCAAACGTGCCCCCACCGATCGCGCTGGCGGCCTGAGCGGCGACGAGCAGCGCAATCGCCGCGCGTGGGCTCGCGCCGAGTGCGATATCGCCGCTGGTCCGCGTGCTGGCCGCGATCGCTTGAACGTATGCGATCAGCGACGGGGAGACGTGCACGCTGCGCACCGCGCGCGCGGCGGCGATGATCTCGGCCTCGGTCGCGATGCGCTCCACGCCCGCCGCCGCCAGATCGTGCGCGTCGAACCCCGCGGCGACGCGCGCCAGCAACGCGCGCTCTTCATCGGCCGACGGATACTCGGTTCGCGCGCGCACGAAGAAGCGATCGAGCTGAGCCTCGGGCAACGGATACGTGCCCTCGAACTCGACCGGGTTCTGCGTCGCGCACACCACGAACAGTCCGTCGAGCGGCTCGCTTTGTCCGTCGATCGTCACCTGACGCTCCTCCATCGCTTCGAGGAGCGCGGATTGAGTCTTCGGCGGTGTGCGGTTGATCTCGTCGGCGAGCAGCAGGTTCGTGAAGATCGGCCCGCGCCGTAGCGAGAACTCAGCCGTCTGCGGATTGAACACGTTCGTTCCGACCACGTCCGACGGCATGAGGTCGGGCGTGAACTGGATGCGACGATACGTCACACCGAGCAGGGCCGCGAGCAGCCGAACGAGCAGCGTCTTCGCGGTGCCGGGGACGCCCTCGACGAGGACGTGCCCGCCCCCTAGGAGCGCGAGCAGGAACGCGAACGTCGTGCGTTCGTTGCCGACCACGACCCGCTCGATCCCCGCACGCAGGCGCCCCGCGAGCTCATGCACCTCGGGCATCCGCACCGTATTCCTTTCGCAACGCTCGTGCCACCGCGACGCCGCGCACGAGCGCGGGGTCTGCGACGCCCCCGGCAATCGCGGCGGCGGTCAGCTCCATGAATCCGGCGCGCATGCCCGGCTCGTCGATGCACGCTGCGAGCGCGGCCGCCGTCGCGTCGGCGGGCATCCCGAAGCGCACGACCAGCGCCCGGCGCGCCGACATCAGCGCTTCGCGCAGCGATGCGTCCGCCGCATGCGCACGCTCCATCAACGCCACGAGCGCGTCGAGATACTCGGCGCTGTTCGGCGCGCGGTCGGAGTCGCCCGGGGACGGGGGCCCGAGCCGGATCGCGGCGCCGGCGAGCCCGATCCCGAGAACGATGCTCGCCAGCGCGACGGCGACCACGAAGCGCCGCGGTACGACCTGCCACCAATGTTCCGGCGCCGCATACCCGTGGAGGGCCTCGTCGAACGCGACCGTCGCACCGCGACCGGCGCCCGAGAGTGCGGCCAGCGCAAACGCGAAGCGCGGGCGGTCGGGCCGATCGATATCGGCGTTGCGTACGAGGCTGCCGTCGGCGACGTCGACGACCTCGCCGCGTCCCAGTGGATAGCGGAGTGCGAGCGCGCCGCGCGCATCTCGAAGCAGCACGCGATCGGTCTTGCGTGCGGTGAGCCGTGCGCCCAGTCGTGCATCGACGCTGCGCACCCCGAACCGGCGGAGTTCGGGGGCCACGAAGGCCGTGCTGCGATCGATCCACGACTCCGCCGGCAGCCGCAGCGGATCGCTCGCGAACAGCGCCTCGAAGCCTCGCCCGACGACGACCAGATGGCCACCGTCACGCACCCACGCCGCCAGCGCCGTGCCGTCGGCGGGGGTGACCTCGGGTACGCGCGACGGCGACGGCGGGGGATCGCCCACGACGAGCACGCGCACGCTGCGATCGAGAAACGGCAGACGCTCTTCGAAGCGCGCGACCGCCACGCCCTCGCGCCCCAACAGCTCGTACCACGCGCGAAATCCTCCCGGGCCCGCGTCGAACGAGGAATAGCTGTCGGAGGTATCGTGCCCGCGCCGGGTTTGTTGCAGCGCGCCGACCCCGGCGAGAAATGCGACGGCGGCGCCCAGCGCGATCGCTTCGACGACCGGCCACCGCCGCGCACCGCGTGCTGCGTTCATGCGCCGACCGCAAGCGGTGCGAACGCGCCGTACGCGCGATCGGCGGCCTCGTAATCGACGCGACACGAGGGTGCGGTCCCGAACGAGGCGTGCACGAAGAGGACTGCGAGCTCGTCGAACGGCGCGGATGCGGCGCGCAGCGCGCGGCGGACGAGACGCCGGTATTCACCGGGCGTTCGCGCCGCATCGAACGTTACGATCGCCGCGCGATCCAGGTCGAGCAGCGCCGCGCGGAAGAGGAGCGCGATCGCCCGGCCATAGTCGCCGGCTGCGGCGGCAGCGGCGGCATCCCGGCGAAGCGCGGGCGGCTCGGTCTCGATCGGTGACACGGCGCCGGCCTGTCGCCGCAGCACCGACCCCGAGAGGAGGCCCGACTCCAGCCGCTCGAGCACGAGCGCGAACCCCGCGATCGCGAGCATGCACGCAACCACGACGACGAGCGCGAGCAGACACGCGGCCGCGACGATCGCAACCAGCCGGAGGCCGTGCGCGTCCTGCGCCCCGCGGTACAACCACCGTACGATGTCGCTCGCCCACGCGCGCACGGCCGCCATCCAGCGCGCGATCGCCGACGGCGCGGCCGGCGCCGCGTGCGCGTCCCGAAACGCCGGTTGGGCGAGGACGCTGCGTATCGTCACGTTCGGGTCTCCGCGCGGCCACTCGGCGGCATTGCCGGTCCGCAGCCCCGCGCCCACAACGAAGCATACGAGCAATGCCGCGCGCGCGCAGCGCATCGCGGCGCCGAGAGGGACTTGCCATTTCACGACGATCGTGACCGCGCGGTCGAGCAGTTCGCCGACCGTGAGCGGCCGGGCGCCGATCATGCCGGTGGTTCCAGGCCCGAGACGACGGCGGGATTCGAAGGTGCGATCGCGAGCTGCAGGTCGAACCCTTCGATGCGCACGCGGATGTCGTAATAGTAGAGACACATGAACACGTTGATGAACACCGCGATCGCGACGCCGACGAGCGCCGCGAACGAGAGGCCGAGCACGTTCGAGTGCAGGATGCCGAACAGGGTCCATTGACCGATCGACACGACGAGCGTGAGCCCCACGTACACCGCCGCCAGCGCCAGCCCAACGACGAGCGAGCGCCGCAGGGTCTTGCCAAAGACCCGCGCGATGCCGAGGGTGAACGAGCGCACGACACCGACCCGCTCGATCACCTGCGTGTAGTACGAAACCTGCAGCGCCAATCCGGCGAGGATGGCCGCCGCGAAAATCCCGAGCGTCGCGACGATCAGGGTCACGCCGAGGAAGATGCCGGCGAATGCTTTGCTGACCGCGAATAGCAGCGCGAAGGCCACGGCCAACACGAGGACGACGAGGCCGAGCGCAACGTAGGCGAGGAGGCCCAGCCCGAGCCATAGAGCGACGACGCCGATCAGCGGCAGCCACTCGCGCGCCCCGGCTCGGTATGCCTGCGCGAGCGACGAGGGCCGGCCGCCGAGGTATGCCTCGCTCACGGATGTCATCAGCGCGGCGCTCGCGAGCGGGCTCACGAAGAGCAGCAACACGGCGTAGGCAACGGTGAACCCGTTGAAGACTTGCGGCAACTGCAGGTTGCGCAGCACGGCTTGCGGGTCCGCACCGTGACCCGTGCGCGAGAGCGCGTCGACGATGCTCGAGAACGCCTTCGCCGAATCGGCCGTGCCGAAGTATTGCGCGATCGTCAGGGGCACGATGAACACTGCCCAAATCAAGGCGAGCGGGACGAAGTAGCGGACGCTCAGAGCGACGGCACGATCGAGCATCTCGCCGATGCTGAGCGGCCGCAGCGTGGTGCGCACGTGCCTGTGTTCGGCCCCGTCACGGCGAACATCCTGGAATGCCGTCCGAACCGCTCGAGCTCGGGATCCTCTCGCACATCTGGCGCTACCCCGTCAAGAGCTTGCGCGCCGAGCCGCTCGCGACGGTCGCGGTCGGCGCCGACGGTCTCGACGGCGACCGGCGGCGGGCGCTCGTCGTGACGGCTTCCGACCACCCGCGTAGCGGCAAACCGTATCGCGGCAAGGAGGATGAGCGCCTCCACCGGTTCGAGCGCTCCGTCGAGGCCGTCGGCGCCGCCGCCCAGCGTGGCGTCCAGCTCGAGGAACGCGCGGACGGTCCGCACTTCGATGCAGCGCCCGTGTCGCTGCTCCTCGACGCTTGGCTTGGAGATCTCGAGGCGCTTCTGGCTCTATCGCTCGACCCGCTCCGATTTCGTCCGAACCTGTACGTGCGAACGAGCGGTGCGGTCCCGCGCGAACCCGTCCTCGTCGGTGCGACGATCGAGGTCGCGAGCGTGCGCCTCCGCGTGATCGAACCGACGATCCGTTGCGTGACGACGACCTACGACATCGAGACGAGTGATCCGAACCCCGACGTGCTGCAAACCCTCGCGCGGCAGCGCGCGGCGGTGATGGGCGTCTACTGCACGATCCTGCGCTCCGGAGACATCGCGGTCGGCGCGCGGGTGAACGCGTACCGATAGCCGACGCTACAGCGTTCGCCGGCCCTCGAGCGCCTTCTCGAGCGTGACCTGATCGGCGTAGTCGAGATCGCCGCCGATCGGTAACCCGTACGCAAGCCGCGTCACCTTCACCCCACTCGGCGCAATGCAGCGCGCGAGGTACAGCGCTGTCGCCTCACCCTCCGCGTTGGGGTTCGTCGCGACGATCACCTCGGTCGGTGCCTCGTCGCCGATGCGCTGCAGGAGCTCGCGGACGCGCAGCTGCGCTGGACCGATCCCATCCATGGGCGAGATCACGCCGCCGAGCACGTGATAGCGGCCGCGATATGCGGCGGTACGCTCGATCGCGAAGATGTCCTTCGCCTCCGCGACGGCACAGAGGAGGTGTGGATCGCGCCGAGTGTCCGTGCAGATCACGCACGGGTCGTCCTCCGTCAGCGAGAAGCAGCGCGAGCACAGCCGCACGCGATCCTTCACGGCGAGGATCGCTTCCGCAAGCGACTGTGCCTCGCTGCGCGGGCGATTCAGGATATGAAACACGAGCCGCGCCGCGGTTTTCGGACCAACGGTGGGGAGCTTCGAGAACTCGTTGATGAGGCTCTGGACGGGGCCGGCGATGACGTTCAGTGCGGTGTCCTTACGTCAATCCGGGGATGCGCAGGCCACCGGTCAGCGAGCCCATGCGCTGGCTCGAGGTCGCCTGCGCCTTCGCCGCCGCGTCGTTCACTGCGACCACGATCAAATCTTCGAGCGTCTCGGCGTCGTCGGGATCGATCGCCGTCGGCGCAATCGTCACCTTGGTCACCCGGAAGTCGCACGTCATCTCGACGGCGACGGCGCCCCCGCCCGCGCTACCGGAGACGATCGTCGACGCGAGTTCTTCCTGCGCCTTGGTCATCTCCGCTTGCATCTTGCGCACCTGCGCCATCATTTGGGCCTGATTCATCCACGCTCCGATCTGTGCACGATCGTCTTCGACGCGTAGTCGAGAAGATCGTCTGGCTGATCGCCCGAGTCGTGGCTCGGCCCCGGCCCGGCCGCCCGATGCGTGCTGCGAGTCTGCGGGGTGCGTTCGGTGCGGTCGAGGCGGACCTGCACGCGCATCGGTCCACCCAAGACGTCCGCAAGCGCACGCTCGATGATCGACGCGTTCTCGCGCAGGATGTCCGCCTGGTTCTGGTCCGCGTGCCCGATGACCAGCGTGTCGCCATCGACGGCATCGACGGTGGCCCGCGAGAGCACCGCCTTCAGCGGCTTGCGCTCGCCCTCGACCCGCGTGCGGATGCTCTGCCAGAGCGAGCGCACGCGCTGCAGGGTTGGCGGGAACGCGACCGCCGACGGCTCTTCTACCACGCGCCCATCCGCGGCCGCAGCGAGCGGCGCGGCGAGTGAAGCGGCGGGCGGCGCGGCAGCGATCGGAGGGCCAGCCGCGCGCGGCGCGGGTCGCTCGACGTCAGGCTCACTCGCGATCGCGCGCGGCGCGGGCTGACGGGTCGCTCCGGCCCTCGGGGCGCTCGGTCGTGCCGCGGCTTCGAGCGCGGCGACGCGATCGGCGACCGCCTCGAGCGTGCGGTCGTCGCCGGCCGTCACGAAGCGGATGACCGCCGTCTCAAGATCCAGGCGGGGGCTCGGGCTGAACCGTGCGGCGGACAGCGCTTCGACGAACAGACGCAACCCGAGCGTGAGCCGCTCCGGCGACACCAACCCCGCGGTCGCCCGCGCCGCGGCCGTGTCCTCGGGGGAGAGGTCGCGGGCGAGCAGCTCGGGGTTTAGGTGGGCGACCAAGAGGTTGCGCTGCTCGGCGACGACCCCGCGCAAGAGCTCGAGCATGTCGGTGCCCGCGTCGCTCGCATCGTCGACCGTCTGGAGGCAGGCGGCCGCATCGCCGCGCAAGGAGGCCTCGACGAGGCTCCGCGCGTAGCGACGCCCGCTGGCGCCGAAGGCCGCGTCGACGACGGCCGCATCCACCAGCGCGTCGCCGGCGAACGACGACACCTGTTCGAGCATGGTCAACGCATCGCGCAAGCCGCCGTCCGCCCGGTAGGCGATCGCCGCAAGCGCAGGGTCGTCGATCCGGATCCCCTCGGCATCGGCGATTGCCCGCATCCGCTCGATCATCGTCGCGACTGCGATGCGCCGGAACGCGTAGCGCTGGCAGCGCGAGAGGATGGTGGATGGAAGTTTCTCCGGCGCCGTCGTTGCGAGGATGAAGATTGCGTGCGGCGGGGGCTCCTCGAGCGTCTTGAGGAACGCATTGGCGCCGTCGGGCGTAATCGCGTGGGCCTCGTCGAGGATGTAGACCTTCATGCGCATCTGCGCCGGTGCGAACCGCACCGATTCGCGCAGGGAGCGGATGTCTTCGATGCCACGGTTGCTGGCGGCATCGATCTCGAGGACGTCGAGCGCGGTCCCCGCCATGATCGCGAGGCAGTTTTCGCAGGTGTTGTCGGGATCGGGTGTGGGCCCGATCACACACTCGACGCAGCGTGCCAGAATTTTGGCTGCGGACGTCTTGCCGCTGCCCCTCGGCCCGGAGAATAGGTACGCATGCGCGAGGCGGCCGCTCGACAAGGCGGCTCGGAGCGTCCGAACGACCGCGTCCTGGCCGACGAGGTCGGCGAACGACTTCGGTCGCCACCGCCGATAGAGGGACACGACCGTCACTTAGGAGGGGCGGTGCGTAATCCTGGTGGTGTTTGACCGGCGGGGTTCGGGGTACTATCCTTTCCAGGAAACCGTTTTGACGGCTTTGCAGTATATGGTTTTGGGATATATACGCAGGCCATTGACGTTTGTCGTAGGGCGACGGTCGTCGCCAGGCCGCGTAGGCTTGTCTCGCCAGCCTACGATACAGCACTGAAAGCAATAGTGGAAAACACCGTTAAGATCCGCAAGGCGCGTCCACGCGCCTCCGCTTCACGAGTTCCGACCGACAGCGCGTCTTTGCTTCGGGCGCTCCGGGGGATCTTTCACTTCCAGCACTTTCAAACGGCGCAGGAAGAGATCATTCGGCGAGTGCTCGAGGGCGAAAACGTGCTGGCGATCCTCGCCACCGGCGCGGGCAAGAGCCTCTGCTACCAGTTGCCGGCGCTGCTCCTGGGCGGGACGACGGTCGTTGTCAGCCCACTGATCGCACTGATGAAGGATCAGCTCGACATGCTCTCCGAGCGAGGCATCGGCGACATCGTTGCGCTCAACTCCACCCTGACGGAGGACCAGGAGGAAGCGGCAGTCCGCCGGATAGCCGCCGGGACGATCAAGATCGTCTTCGTCACGCCGGAGAAGCTGGAAGACGAGCGCTTCGTCGCGATCCTGCGCAAGCTGCACATCCCGCTCTTCGTCGTGGACGAGGCCCACTGCATCAGCGCATGGGGCCACGATTTCCGTCCTGCGTACCTCGCTCTCGGCCAGGTCATCGCCGCCCTCAACCACCCACCCGTCCTCGCCCTGACGGCGACCGCGACTCCGGCGGTCCGGGAGGACGTCCTCCAGCAGCTTGGGATTCCGAACACGAAACCCATCGTCAAGGGGTTCGATCGTCCCAACCTGCGCTACGAAGTCCGCCGTGCTGAGACCGAGGCGGACAAGAGCAAGATTCTCAAGGAGCTCTTCACGAGCGGCCTCGAGGGGACGGGGATCATCTACACCGCGACGATCAAGAACGCGCTCGAGGTGCAGAAGTTCCTGTGCGACACGCTCAATCTCCCCGCGGCAGTCTACCACTCGAAGCTGCAGAAGCACGAGCGCATCTCGGTCCACGAACTGTTCATGAATGAGACGATCCGGGCCGTCGTCGCGACGAACGCGTTCGGCCTTGGCATCGACAAGCCCAACATCCGCTTCGTCGTGCATTACGACCTCCCGGGTTCGGTCGAGGCGTACACGCAGGAAGCGGGGCGCGCCGGCCGCGACGGTCAGCTCTCGCGCTGCATCCTGCTCTATCGGATGAGCGACACCCGCGTCCAGAACTACTTCCTCACGGGCAAGTATCCGGACGTCGAAGAAGTGCAGCGCGTCTTCGGGACGCTCGAGTACTTCGACGCACAGCAGGAAGGCGTATCGCTCACCGATTTGCGCCGAATCTCGCAGCTGCCGCTCACCAAGCTCAAAGTCGTGCTGGCCCTGCTCAAGAAGGCGGGGTTCATCGTCGTGCGCGCCCGCTCGCGCTACAGCCTCTCGGAGGCCGCGCGGAAGAACCGCGAGTTGGTCCTCAACCTTGCCAACTACGAGACGAAGAAGTCGTACGATCAAAGCAAGCTCGCCATGATGCTGCAGTTCGCCGAGAACCAATCGTGCCGGCGGCGCTTCATCCTCAACTACTTCGGCGAAGACTTCACGTTGCCGAATTGCGGTGCGTGCGACAACTGTCTACGCGGCGGGCGCGTGACCGCCGCCTCGGCGTTCCGGATCGCCGACGTCGTGACGCACCCCAAGTTCGGGCAAGGCACGGTGGAGCGTGCGGAGAAAGACTTGGTGACCGTCCTGTTCCCCAGCGTGGGCTACAAGACGCTCCTCGCGTCGGCGGTCAACCGCGAAGCGAGAATCGCCTAAGACCGCTTCCCCACGAAAGCGGGGACCCGCCATCCAGTCTCGCCGACAGATCGTCGTCTGCGCGGCGCTCGCCATCCTCGCGAGCGCCGTCTCCGTGTCTGCGCAGACCCAGCAGCAAACCCCCGCGCCCGCGGCGACCGCTGCCGTCACGACGGCGCCCGCGCCGACCGCGGCGCCAGGCGCGACGGCCCCGCCCGGCGGAACGCCGTCGGCCGTGCCTCCGGCAGCCACGCCGTCCGCGACACCCGCGCCGGTGGTGCCGCCCAGTGCGACGCCGGCAGTGCCGTCCGGTGCAACGCCGGCGCCGCCCGGCGTGACACCGCCGCCCGCGCCGCCCGGCGTCACACCGCCGCCGGCGCCGGCGCCCACGCAGCCGCCCATCATCGTCGAGCCGCCGAACGCCGGCGTCTCGCCGGGCCAGACCATCACGCTGCATGTATCCAGCGTGCTCGGGACGATCGCTGCAACCATCGCCAATCCGGCCCTCGCCGACCTCTTCGTGAACCAGGCGGATCGCACGGTTGCCGTTAGCGGAAAGGCGCTCGGCACGACGACGATCACGATCTCCGATTCTCGCGGCCTCACGCGCGACGTCGGTCTGCGCGTCGCGTATCCCGCGGGTAGCGTCGCCGACGCCGCAACCGTTCGCATCACCGGCAACCCTGCGACGCAGCTGTTCATCAAGGAACAGGCCGCGCTTGCGGCGGCGCGACAATCCGTCGCACGCGAAGGCGCGGCCATCATCGCCACGCCCGACGGCGTGAACGTTCCCGCTCCGCTCGGCGTCGACGACGTGACGACCGTCGACGTGCCAGTCATCATTCAAGGCGACGGGTACTTTACGGCAGAGGGCACGACGCACGTGCGGGTCGAGAACGTGGCGGAGCCGCGCATCCACCCGGACTCGCTCTTGGTGAGCGACTTCCCCGAGACCCTGCGGGACCCAGGGGTGCTGTTCACGGCCAACCTGAGCCGCACGAGCGCGTCGCGCTTTCTCTACTACCATTACAATCCACCGGGTCAGCCGGACCGTCGCATCGTGCTCAAAGTCGAGAACCCGTCGTCGCAGCCCGCGCTCGTGCAGTTCATTTCGGGCGCGGCCGGTCCCGGGGCGAACGAGATGGAGGTGGGACATCTCTCGACGCAGCGTTTCCTCGTGCGCCTCGTCCAGAACGAAGGCACGGTCATCACGATCCCCGCGAACAGCGTCGTGAACCTCGTGGACCAAGCGCTGCCGGCGCGCTCCGTCGTGAGCAACCTGATGCAGTTGCGCGAGTTGGAAGGGGCACCGTTGCACCTGACGCTCGTCGCGCAGAATGCGTCGGATCCCGACGGCGCACCCTCGAGCACGGCGCTCCTCGGCGGCGATCATCCCCACGCTCGCGGCGAATACCAGATCCCGGAGTTCTCGTACGACGTCACGTACGACGCGGCAAGCGACGACGCGTCCGTCGATATCGGCCACATCCCGCTGCCGAACCTGCGCCAGGGAGAGGCGCTCGCCGGCGACTACGGCGTGCTGCAGCAGATCACGGTGCGCATGGTCAACACGAGCCCGCGCCCGGCGCGCGTCGCGCTCTATGCGAACCCGCGCGGCGGGCGTGCGACGGGGACGTTCCTGATCGATCGCGTCCTGGTTCAGGCGCACGCGATGGCGCCGTTCACCAGCTACAAGCTGCGCGAATACACGATCCCCGCGAACGGCTACGTCAGCACGACCATCGTCACGATGCCGGAGGGCGGCTCGTCGTATCCGCTGCGCCTGGACATCGGGCCCGACGACGGGAGTGTATCGCCCGGCGCGCCCGGCTCACCGATCTACTAGTACTCCGCTCTACTAGCACTCCGCGTCGCGCCGATCTCGTGGCGTGGGCCGTCGCCTCGCCGCCGTATGTCGGCCCGTCATGCGCCTGCCAGCGCGCGGCGATAGCTTTCCGCGGCTGCAGCAGCGGCGACGGACCAGGCGAAGCGCGCGAGTGCCGCCGGACGAGCGCCGGCCGCTCGGGACTCGGCCGCGGACCGATCGCGCAAGACGGCGTCGAGTGCCGCGCTCCACGCGCCGATGTCGTGCGGCTGGACGAGCGGCGCCGAGTCGCCGACGACTTCCGGCAGCGATGAACTGCGCGCGGCGACAAGCGGCACGCCGGCGCACAACGCCCATGCTGCGCCGTATCCAAAGCCTTCGTACGTCGACGGAACCGCAACCACCGCGGCACGAGCATACAGGTCGAGCAGCTCCGAGCGCTCGACGTATCCGCGAAAGGTGACGCGATCGACCATGCCGAGGTCCTCCGCGAGCCGCTCGCAGTACGCTCGGTAGGGC
>Ga0302326_10016240_pt1 | contig 15589 bp, 16 predicted proteins | sample Palsa_T0_3_FD_202264 | JGI IMG/M metagenome (GOLD analysis project Ga0302326, IMG submission 202264) | Peat permafrost microbial communities from Stordalen Mire near Abisko, Sweden - Palsa_T0_3 | ecosystem: Environmental > Terrestrial > Soil > Palsa > Peat permafrost | place: Sweden: Abisko...
GCGATGGCGACTGTGGAAAAGAGCAGCCCGGTGACGAGAAACGTCAGCGTGAAGTTTGAAAGCAGAAACGTGAGGGTCGCTCGGATGAGGCTCGCCACGCATGCTCCCCCTGGTCCCGGAGAGACTCGTCGCCGAGGCTCCCTTCCCCGGTGCGCTACCACGGACGGACGGGGCGTCCAACGACGGAAATACGCTGGGGGGGCGTGACTGCGGAAGAGTGAGCGGTTTTGGGCCCTCGCGGGGGACTGTGAGAAGACACGCTCCATGCCGGCGCTTGATTCCACTGTGCAAGCAGGCCTTGTCCGCTTCGAGGCCGGCGAGTTTCACGCTGCCCATGACGCGTGGGAGGAGGGCTGGCGGACGGCCCAGGGCGCGGAGAGACATCTCCTGCAGGCGCTCGTGCAGCTGGCCGCTGCCTTCCACCAGTGGGCGCGAAGGAAGCCCGCCGGCGCCGCCACCCTCTTCGGCCGGGCCCGTGCACACCTCTTGAGTGTCCCGAGCACGCTGCTCGGCGTCGAGGTGTCCGAGCTCGAGCTCGAGCTGGAATCCTGGGAAGAGGCCGCGGCCCGGGGCGACAGCGTGCCCGCCTCGCCGCGCCTTCGGGCCCTCGAGGGGCCGGCTGAGGCGCAGGGCCGGCCCCAGCGGCCGCGCTGCCCTTACTGCGGCGAGCGCGTGACGGTGCAGGCGGATGCGGTGGGCGTCGCCGAGGAGAGTTACGTCGAGGACTGCCCGGTGTGCTGCCGTCCCTGGACGGTGCACGTCACCCGCGAGGGAGGCGCGGTGGCCGTGGCGCTTGGCCGCGAGGACGACTGACGAGAAGCAGGAGGAGTCCGAGGAGGCCCACCCCACCCACGGGCCCGGGCGCGCTCGCGCAGGCAAGGCCCTGTACTCCGTTGGCCAGGGCCGCGGAGGGGCCGGTGGGGCTGCCTCCGTCGGCGCCGCCGCCCGGCTGTCCGGCATCCGGCACCACCGCCACGGTGGCCGAGGCCACCACGAGGAGGGTGATGCTGTTGGCCGGGAAGGTGGTGCTGAGGGTGGTGCCACTGAGGCTGAGGTCCGCCTCGTGCACCACGGCCGAGAGGTTACTGGGCGCGTAGCGCCACACCTGGGCCGCGCCGGACGGGGTGAAGTTCGCGAGCGTCACCGAAGTCGCGAGGTCGCCGCCCGTCTTGTTGAGCACCACCAGCGTGAGGGCCGAGTCGGAGCTCCGCTGCGCGCCGTAGATGGCCAGGTCGCCCTGTCCGGAGTTGCTTGCGTCGCCGCTGGTGGAGCTCACCCAGGTGTCGCCGTAGGCGCTCCCCAGCCCGTCGTAGTTTCGGTAAATGCGGAAGGCGTAGGCCACGGCGTCGGTGGTGGCTGGCGGCCCCCACATGGTGGCGAGGTCGAGGCCCTCCCGGCCGAAAATACCGAGCACGTCCGCCTCAGCGAGCGCCCCATTCATGCTCTGCGTCCCGCCCCAGTTGTACTCGGTGATGGCCAGGCGAGTGCCCGGGTAGTGAGCGGCGATGAGCTGCTTGAAGGAGGGGATGAGCTGGATGGGCGGGTTGTATTGGCCAATCCAGCTCTCGTCCGCGTAGGTGGGGTCCCACAAGGAGCGCGTCGAGCGGAGACGCTGGGCCTGCAAGTCCGCGTCGCCGGGGTCGGTGGTGTTGGCCAGCGAACCGATGCTCGAAGACGGGTAGTAGTGCTCGTCGAGGTAGTCGAGCAGCCGCTGGCCAGTCGCCGTCTCGGCCTGGGCCATGGCGTCGAGGTAGCCCCCGGCGTACGAGTACACCGGGTAGCCGAAATCCACCGGACCGAGAATGAGGGCCGTGGGGTCGGTGGCCTTCACTGCCGTGGCGAACTGGATGCCGAGTTCCGTGATGCCGCCATCGCCGGCATAGGGGCGTGTGACGGGGATGATGTCGCGGTGGGTGTTCGACCAGCCGCTCGGCTCGTTGTCCAAGTCCCAGAAGCGCACGCCCCCGTCCGCCGCGCTGCCGTAGCGGCCGACGAGGTACTGCACCCACTCGGTGGCCCAGGCAGTGGAGTTGGCAATGTGGATGCGAAGAATCTGCGCTTCGGTGAGGAGGATGGGGCTCCCGCCGTCGGTGAGGACACCGTTGCCGCAGTCGTAGCCGTTGGGGTGGACGTAGGGATTGAAGGACTGCTGGTCCGGAAACTGGGTGCTCGGGTAGCTGCAGTCGTATTCGCTGACGCTGTCGAGGTAGGGGACGAGGGGGATGGTGAGGAGGGTGCGTCCCTCGGAGGCCGTGGCCAGCGAGATGACGGTGTCCGCGGTGGCGTTGGGCACGGGCGTCGCCGTCCCGCTGCCGGCCATGAAGTACCAGTCAAAGCCGGCGTTGCTGGCGTCCACCTTCCAGTTGTACCGGGTGGCGGCGTCTCCCCCCATGCGGGTGACGGGCACTCTCACCTCGGTGTGGAAGGCGCCGTCCGCGGTGCTGACGCTGTAGCTATTCATCCCGTAGATGTCGGGGCTGATGGGATGCCGGTCGGCGGAGACATCCACCGCCAGGGTAGGTCCCGCATCCACCTGGGAGAGCAACGAAAGTGTGAGGAGCGCCGCGAGCATTCGGCCCTGGCTGGGAGCACGAATCGGGCCGTGCCTCAGAGGGGCCCAAGGGGGCGGAAATGAGGCCCCGGCGGCGGGTGCGCACCCCACACATTGGGGGGAGGACAGACCTCACCCTAGGGGTGGGGCGACCCCGGCAATCGCCCCCAGCCCCAGGGCGTACTGAAGGTGAGGTTGACGTCGGAGGTCCGTATGCGCCGCATTGTCCACGTCCCGGTTTTCGCCCTCCTGCTGGCCGCTGTCGCACTCCGTCCCACGGCTGCGCATGCCTGGGACTTGAATGGGGACTGCGTCATCGACGTGCAGCCCGGAGACATGGTGGCGCGCGGGAAGGACGTCGTCGTGGAGTCCGGCAAACGCGTCAACGACGCCGTCGCAGTCGACGGTAACGTCATCGTCCGCAAGGGCGCCCACGTGAAGAGCGCGGTGGCCGTCAATGGCTCGGTCACCATTGAGTCCGGTGCCAAGGTGACGGGCAGTGTCATCTCCTTTGGCGGGAAGGTGACGGTGGCGCCCGACGCCAAGGTGGAGGGCAGCCGCGTCGTGCTCGGCGACGGCATCAAGGTGAAGAGCGAGGACGGGAAAGACAACGTCTCGCTCAACTTCACCCTCGGCGGCGAGGAGCTGGGTCAGCTGATTGCCGGAAAAATCTCCGGCGCGGCGCGAAACTGCCGCATCGTCGACAACACGGACGGCGGGAAGAAGGAGAAGTAGCCCGGCTTCAACTCCGGGAACTGGGCCCCCGCGGACGGCTGCCTCAGCCGGCCTTCTTGCTCATCGACAAGGGGACGCGGAAGAGCTCCAGCACCTCGGCCACGTCCACCGGCTTGGCGATGCAGGCCACGGCACCGGCCTTCAGCGACTGCTCCACCAGTTCCGGCGTGTGACGGCCGGACATGGTGATGAGGCGGACGCCTTCCAGGTTTTTCCGGGCCTTAATACGGCGGCACACCTCGAAGCCGTCGACCTCGGGCATGTTCAAGTCGATGAGCAGGCCGTGCGGCTTAATCTCCGTCACGAGCAACAGCGCCTCGACTCCCGAGGTGGTGGTGGTGAGCTCCACCTGGTTGGCGTGGGCCTTGAACGCCCGCTTCATGGCGTCGAGGACTGGCTTCTCGTCGTCCACCACCAGGAGGCGCACCGCGGAGCTGCCCAGCTCCTCGGGCACCGGCATCTGGTGAGCGATGAGGAAGGAGCGCAAGTCTCCGGCGCGGACCCGGCGGTGGCCGCCCGGCGTTCGGAAGGCGATGAGGATGCCCCGGTCTATCCACTTGCTCACCGTCGACGGGTCCACCTGCAAGAGTCGGCTGATGTCGTGGGTGGTGTAGAGAATGTCCGTCATCGAGTGACTTTCTTCATCCAGGGAAACCATCGAAGAGGAAATAGTCATCCTCGCCTCGAAGGGCACGGCGCGAAAGGCGATTTTCCGACTTTTCTAGCATTGGAGCCTGGTAGGCATAATCCAGCCGTCTCGGGTAAACACCCTAAGGACGAACTCAGGTAAACACCTTAGTTTCGGACCTAGTTGCCGAGCGCCAGACGGATGGCTACGACCTCCCGGAGTGCGGTTTCGAACATGTCCGGGGTGAGGGAGCAAGGACCATCGCACGGCGCACTGTCCGGGGTCTCATGGACCTCGGCAAAGAGGGCGTCCACTCCGGCTGCAACTGCCGCCCGGGCCAGCACCGGGACGAGGTTTCGTTCCCCCCCCGACGCCGTGCCCTGGGCGGATGGCAGCTGCACCGAGTGGGTGGCGTCGAAGCACACCGTCAGGCCGGCAGCGCGCATCTGGTAGAGGCCGCGCATGTCCACCACCAGGTTGTGGTAGCCGAAGCTGGCCCCGCGCTCCGTCACCAGGACGTTGGGGTTTCCGGCGTCGGTGGCCTTGCGCGCGGCCTGCACCATGTCCAGTGGCGCGACGAATTGGCCCTTCTTGAGGTTGACGCCGCGGCCCGAGCGAGCGACGGCCACCACCAAGTCCGTCTGACGGCAGAGGAAGGCCGGCACCTGCAGGACGTCCACCACCTCGGCGACGGCGCCCACCTGGGCCGTCTCATGGACGTCGGTGAGGACGGCCACGCCCACGTCCCGCTTCACCTTGGCCAGGACGCGGAGGCCCTCCTTGAGTCCTGGCCCCCGGAAGGCCGTCCCGCTCGTCCGGTTGGCCTTGTCGAAGCTGCACTTGAAGATGAAGGGCAGGCCCAGCGTCCGCGTGATTTCAAGAAGCAGCCGTGCGTGGCGGACGGCGTGCTCCTCGGATTCGATGACGTCCGGGCCAGCGATGACGAGAAGCGGCTGCCCGGGGCCCACCGGGTGGCCCCCGAGGCGAATCATCGCCGGGCACCGTCGCGCTGCTCGAGGGCGGCCCGGATGAAGCCGGAGAAGAGCGGGTGCGGGGCGAAGGGCTTGCTCTTGAACTCGGGGTGAAACTGGCAGCCGACGAAGAAGGGGTGGTCCGGCAGCTCCACCATCTCCACGAGGTTGAGCTCCGGGTTGTGGCCGCTCACCAAGAGGCCGGCCTCGGCCAGGCGCGCCCGGTAGGCATTGTTGACTTCATACCGGTGGCGGTGCCGCTCGCTCACCTCGTCCTTCCCGTAAAGCTTGAAGGCCAGCGAGTTGCTCTTCAGGACGCAGCGGTAGGCGCCGAGGCGCATGGTGCCGCCTTTGTCCTGGACGCTCTGCTGGCTCTCCATGAGGGAGATGACGGGATGGGGCGTGCGCTCGTCGAACTCGATGGAGTTGGCGCCGGTGAGGCCTAGGACGCTGCGCGCGAACTCCACGACGGCCATCTGCAGGCCGAGGCAGATGCCGAAGAAGGGCACCTTCTTCTCCCGCGCCCAGCGGATGGCGTTGATTTTTCCCTCGGTGCCGCGCACCCCGAAGCCGCCCGGGACAAGCAGCGCATGGGTACCGGCCAGCAGCGCCGCGGCGCCCTGGGCCTCCACCTCCTGGCTGTCCAGGTAGACGAGCTCCACCTTGCAGTCATTCGCGATGCCGCCGTGCTGGAGCGCCTCGTTGAGGCTCTTGTAGCTCTCCTTGAGGTCCGTGTACTTGCCCACCACCGCGACGCGCACCTCGCCCTTGGAGGGACGGTAAACCTTCTCCAGAATCCGTTCCCAGCGCTCCAGCCTCGGGGCGCGCGACCAGATGTTGAGAATCTCCGAGAGGCGCTCGTCGATGCCCTGGCGGTGCAGCTCGAGCGGAAGCTCGTAGATGCTCTTCACGTCCGGGCTGGTGAAGACGCCGGCCGGGTCGACGTTGCAGAACATGGCGATTTTGGCCCGCATCTCCGCCGGGACTTCACGGTCGGTGCGGCAGACCAGCACGTCGGGCTGGATGCCAATCTCGCGCAGCTTCATCACCGAGTGCTGGGTGGGCTTGGTCTTCACCTCCCCCGCGGCGGCGATGTAGGGCAGAAGCGTGAGGTGGACGTACGTCGTGTTCTGCGGCCCGACGTCGTAGCGCATCTGCCGCACGGCCTCGAGGAAGGGCAGCGACTCGATGTCGCCCACCGTGCCGCCCACCTCGACGATGATGGCGTCGTGCCCCTCGGCGGCGGCGAGGATGTTGGCCTTAATCTCGTCGGTGATGTGGGGAATGACTTGCACCGTCTTCCCCAGGTACTCCCCGCGGCGCTCCTTCTGGATGACGGAGTTGTACACGCGGCCGGTGGTGAAGTTGTTCAGCCGGCTCATGTGGGCCGAGGTGAAGCGCTCGTAATGTCCGAGGTCGAGGTCGGTCTCCGCCCCGTCGTCGGTGACGTAGACTTCCCCGTGCTGAAAGGGGCTCATCGTCCCCGGGTCGACGTTGATGTAGGGGTCGAGCTTGCAGAGGGTGATGTCCAGCCCTCGGTTCTCGAGCAAAGCCGCGATGGACGCCGACGCCAGCCCCTTGCCCAGGGAACTCACCACGCCGCCCGTCACGAAGATGAACTTGGTCTTCTTGGTGCGCATGGGAAATCCTCAATGCCCGAGAAGGCCGTGCGCGGTCAATGAGGGCGTCCGGGAAGCCATTCCGCTGCCGACATCCGGCGGCGGTGGACTTGGATGGTAGGGACGGACTTGAACGCTACGGACTCTGGCCGGCGTCCCGTTCCCTAACGGCGGCCTCCGCCCGCGACAAATCCTCTGGCGTGTCCACGCCGATGCTTGCGTGCTGGGTGAGGACGCAGCGGATACGAATCCCGTGCTCCAGGGCCCGGAGCTGCTCCAGCGATTCGGCCTCCTCCAGCACTCCCGGGGGAAGCCGGGCGAGCTCGAGCAGCGTTGCGCGACGGTACCCATAGAGCCCGACATGCGCGAAGCGGGGCACGGTGGCTCCCTCCCTCGCGAAGGGGATGTCGGCCCGGCTGAAGTAGAGGGCATCGCCACGCGCGTCAGAAACGGCCTTCACCACGTGGGGGCTTCGTCGCTCCGCCTCGTCCCGGAGTGGCCGCACAAGGGTGGCCATGGCCACCGCCGTATCGCCAAAGGCCCGCACCAGCGCCCGGAGGGACTCCGGGTCCACCAGCGGCTCGTCCCCCTGGACATTGACGAGGACGTCCGGGGCATCGGCCGCTAGCCGCGAGGCCACCTCGGCCACCCGGTCCGTGCCACTCCGGTGCGACGCGGACGTCCGCTCCACCGTGGCGCCGAAGCCCCTTGCCGCCTCGGCGATGCGCTCGTCGTCGGTGGCCACCAGCACCCGCTCGAAAGCGCCTGACTTGAGCGCCGCCTCCACCACGTGCTGGATGAGTGGGCGGCCGGCGAGGAGGGCCAGGGGCTTTCCGGGGAAGCGGGTGGAGGCCCAGCGCGCGGGGATGACCGCCAGGGCGCGCACCGTGAGCTCGCCGGGCAGGGGCATGGCCGTCCTGAAGGCTAGCACCGCCCCCTTCGGTTGCCGCCGGACGTCCCAGCACCCCCGGTGCGCCTCAATGAGGTGCCCGGGGGGGTTGCCAAGGAGCCGCCCGATGCACAGGGAGTCGCTCCCTCGGCGCCCGCGGTCCGACAAAAAGCAAACCGACGCAAACGACAGCCGCCCCGGACTCCTCTATGGTGACGCGCGTGGCGGCCGGTCCGCAGGTTGCAGTCGCGCTGACGGAGACTCCCGCAGGGGACGCGGTGATGGTGCTCTCCGGTGCGCTCGACGTCCGGACGGCAGCGGCCACGCGCCGCGAAATCTCGAATCAGCTCGCCGGCAAGACGCTCAAGGCGGTGGAAGTCGACGCGAGCCAGCTCGAGCATGGCGACGCCTCGGGGATGGTCATCCTCTACGAGCTGACGCATGGCCGCTTCACCCCCGGCGTCCAGGCGACGCTCAAGGGGCTGCGCCCCGAGCTCCAGAAGCTTCTCGCCGCTTTCCCCCCGCCGGCCCAGGTGGAGGCCGCCGAGCGCCACGCGCCGAGGAAGCCCATCGCCGTCGAGGTAGGGACGGCCACCTTGGGCCTCGGCCGGGACTTCCTCGAGGTGGTGGCCTTTCTCGGGCGGCTAAGTATTGCCATGGGGGCCATCATCCGGAAGCCCCGCTGGCTCCGTCCGAGCGAGCTGGCCCGCGTCTTCGAGAAGGCCGGGGCCAATGCCCTCTTCATCGTCTCCCTCATCAGCCTCCTCACCGGGCTCATCATCGCCTTCGAGGCCGCCCAGCCGCTGAAAACGTTTGGCGCGCAAATCTACATCGCCAACATGATTGGCCTGGTGATGGTGCGTGAGCTCGGACCCATCATGACGGCCATCGTCTTCGCCGGCCGGACGGGCTCCGCCTTCGCTGCCGAGCTGGGCACGATGAAGGTGAACGAGGAGCTCGATGCCCTGAGGACGATGGGGCTCGACCCGACGCGCTTCCTCGTCATCCAGCGGGTGCTGGCCGGGACCCTGGCCATGCCCCTGCTCACTGCCTACTCCATGACCATGGGCATCCTCGGCGGCGTCATCGTCACCAAGCTCATGGGGTTTCCCCTGCCCCTCATCTGGAAGCAGCTGACGTCGGCGCTCGGCCTGGCGGACATCCTCTTCGGCCTCATCAAGGCCGTCGTCTTCGGGACCGTGGTCTCGGCGCTGGGCTGCTACCACGGGGTGCACACCCGTCAGGGCCCGAGTGCGGTGGGGGACTCGGCGACGCGGGCCGTGGTCTCGGGCATCCTGCTCATCATCGTCATCGACGCCATCTTCTCCGTCTTCGCCTTCGCCCTCGACATATGAGCCCGGCAGAGAAGCCCCCCATCATCGAGGTCAAGCACCTCACCATCGGCTACGACGAGCGCGTCGTGCAGAAGGACCTGAATTTCCAGGTCCGGCGGGGTGAGGTGTTCGTCATCCTCGGCGGCTCGGGCTCGGGCAAGAGCTCGCTCCTCAAGTGCATGATTGGGCTGCTCACCCCGGTGGAGGGCCAAATCCTCTTCGACGGGGTGGACATCCTCACCGCCGAGGGCGAGGACCATCTCAACCTCCTGAAGAAATTCGGCGTCATGTACCAGAGCGGTGCGCTCTTCGGCTCGATGACGCTGGTGGAGAACGCCCGGCTGCCGCTGGACGAATTCACCCGGCTGGACATCGACGAGCGAGAGCTGGTCGCCCTCACCAAGCTCAACCAGGTGGGGCTGCTCGAGGCCGCGCGTCGTATGCCGGCCGAGCTCTCCGGCGGCATGCAGAAGCGGGCCGGCATCGCCCGGGCCATGGCGCTCGACCCGGCCATCCTCTTCCTCGACGAGCCCTCGGCAGGTCTTGACCCCATCACCTCGGCCGGCCTGGACCGTCTCATCCGCAGCCTCTCCCGCGACTTCGGAATCACCTTCGTCGTGGTGACGCACGAGCTGCAGAGCATTTTCGCCATCGCCGACCGCTGCATCATGGTCGACGCGACTCGCAAGACCATCATCGCCGAGGGCAAGCCTGCCGACTTACGGGACCACTCCGAAGACCCGGTGGTCCGTCAGTTCTTCCGGCGCGAAGCAGACCCAGAGCAGGGGAGACAGACTGGATGAGTGAGCGAGCCCATGAATTCAAGATTGGCGCCTTCGTGCTGTTCGGCGTCGCCCTCATCCTTGCCGGGCTGGTCGCCTTCGCCTTCAGCCGTGACGTCGAGCCCGTCTACCATTTCGAAACGTACGTCGATGGGGACGTCGACGGCTTGAGCGTCGGTTCGGCGGTGAAGCTGCGGGGCGTGGACGTGGGGCAGGTCACCTCCATCCACTTCTCCTGGATTGACTACCCGCCAGGGACTCCCCGCTGCGTCGTCATCCGCTTCACCATCGCCAAGTCCCAGAGCCCCATCCCCGTCGGTGGCGACGAGGGCGGCAAGCTGCAGGAGGCGGTGACGCAGGGCCTCCGGGCGGTGGTCCAGGGCCAGGGCATCACCGGGACCAGCATCCTGGCCCTCAAGTACGCCGACCCGAAGCAGTACCCGCCGCTCGAGTTCTCCTGGACGCCGAGGAGTCTCTACATCCCCTCGGCCCCGAGCGAATTCAGTCAGATAATTACCGCCGTCACCCGCATCATGAGCAGCCTGGACAAGATTAACTTCGAGGCCATCGGCAACACCGTGCAGAGCAAGCTCGATGACCTCAACACCAAGGGCATCTCGGATGACTTGCAGAAGACGGTGGTCGAGGCCCGGCGCGCCCTGGCCGACATCGACGCCGAGGTCCAAAGCCTGAAGCTCGCCGACATTGGCAAGAATGCCAACGGGCTGCTCCTCGGCCTTCAAACCACCAACAGCCACCTGGAGCGGACGGCAGGCCGTCTCTCCAACCTCGATTTTCGAAACCTCAACGACACGCTGGCCGGCACGCGGGAGGCGGTGGAGCAGCTCAACGACGTTCTCGGCGAGTTGAAGCGTTACCCGGCCGGCTTCCTCTTCGGAGACCCGCCGGCGAAAGTTCCCGGCCTGGCCAAGGAGAAGCAGTGAGACTTCCACTCGCATGCCTCGGAGTCCTCCCGGTGCTGGTGCTGGCCAGTGCCGGTTGCGTCTCCAAACCCAACGAAGGCTCGCTCATCTTCGCCATCGACCCGCCCGTCATCGCGCCGAAGACAATCGCGCCGGGCGCCCGCATCGTCGCCGTGGACCGCGTGGAGGCCGCGCCAGAAATCGCCGGGCGCTCGCTCACCTACCGCACCGGCATCCACAGCTTCACCCGCGACCCCTACGCCGTCCTGGCCGCAGCCCCGAGGGAGCTGGTGCTGGCCGTCTTGCGCACCTCGCTCGACAACGCCGACTTCGTCCGGGACGTCGTCGAGGTGGGGGGCCCGCTGGCGCCGGACGTGCTGGTGGAGGCCTACGTCAGCGACCTGGAGGGCGACTTCACCGTCCCGGACAAGCCGGCCGCGGTGGTGGGCATCGAGATGACGGCGCTCGCCGTGCCGCCCGCGCCGGACGCCATCACCTCGCTGTTGCGCAAGGCCTACGTTCGGAGAGTGCCGCTCCAGGAGAAGTCGGCCACCGCGGTGGCCAACGCCTGGAACCAGGCGGTGACGAGCATCGCCGAGGAATTCCTGGTGGACTTGAAGGCCGCCCTTCCCCCGCCTTCCCCGCCGGCGAAGGGGCGACCGCGCTAGTCGTCTGAAGAAACTGTGCTCCTGCTTTGGCCCGGGCGTGTGAAACGCTCGCCGCACCATGGCCCCGGCTTCGCTTGACGGAATTGACATCAGCACCGACGTCGCCCGCCTGGACGTCGAGGCGCTTCACGCCTTCCTCTCGCAGTCTTACTGGTCTCCGGGCCTCCCCCGCGCCGTCTTCGAGCGGGCGCTGGCCAACTCGCTCTGCTTCGGCGCCTACGAGGCCCAAAAGCAGGTGGGCTTTGCCCGGGTGGTGACGGACCGGGCCACCTTCGCGTGGCTGTGTGACGTCTTCGTCGTCGAGAGCCACCGGCGCCGGGGCATCGCCGACGCGCTGCTTCTGGCCATCAAGTCCCACCCCGAGCTGCAGGGGCTTCGGCGCTGGAGTCTCGCCACCCGGGACATGCACGCCCTCTACCGTCGGCATGGGTTCTTGCCGCTGGCCGACCCCGCGCGGGCCATGGAGATTCGGCGTCCCAATGTCTACCAGGAGGCGGGCGGCGCCCCCTCTCAGGGGAAGTCGCAGGCGTAGGTGGTGGGCCCCGTCCCGGAGTCGGCCAGGCCCCCGTCGGGAAGCACGACTCGCACGACGCACTGCTGTGTCCCACCGTCGAGGACGCACGAGGCGCCGGCGCAGGACGGCGTGGCGCAGGCGGTGCAGTCGATGCAGCCCGCGTCCACGCAGGCCGCGCCCCCGCCGCATGGGTCATGGTCATCCACCACGCCGTCACAGTCATCGTCCTTGCCGTTGCACGTCTCCGGCACGCAGACGCCCAAGGGGTAACAAAGCCCGTTGCCGCCGTCGGCCTGGGGCACACACTCCTGGCCGCTCGCACAGTCCGAGAGGTTGATGCAGGAGAAGTGGCCCGTGTCCGGGTCGACGCTGAAGTTGCAGCGGGTGAGGACGACAACGCCAAGCGCCACACCGGCTGCCAAAAGGAGGCGAGTCGATGGGCGCACCTAGAAACTCCCCGAGAGCGAAAGGGCGGCTCCCTGAGGCCCGGCGCCGACGCCCAGGGAGGCGCTCGGCGCACCGGGCGAGGCGCTCGCAATCCAGGTGAGGGCACCGAAGGTGATTAGCCCGGCGCCGGCGATGCCGAAGCAGACGTTGGCCCACAGGGCCTGGTGCTGTCCTGTCAGCGCCTGGGAGCGGAAGCCCTGGTAGCTGTTGCGCGCCGGGTTGTAGCCGGAGAGCAGCTCCGTCTGGTTGTTGTGCGCGGCCACGGCCAGGAAAGCCCCCGCTCCGGCCACGGCAACCGTCGCGCCAAGCGTCACCCAGCCGGCCACCGGGACGCGGAAGCCGCCGCTCGACGCCACGGGCTCGGGCACGGGCGCCGGCGGTGGAGGCAGCGCCAGCGCCAGGGGCTCCGTGCCTGGAATGGCCAGAAGGCGAACGACGTCCCGTGTCGTCTGGCCCGCATTCACCGTCACCAGTCGCTGCACGGGGTAGAAGCCAGAGTGCGAGACGCGGAGCTCGTGCTTGCCGGGTTTGAGCAGCCGCGTGAGCGGCGTCTGGCCCGCTGGCTCCCCATCCAGCGTCACGTCGGCATGGGGGACACTGCTGTCCAGCACCAGCGTCCCTTTCGCCTCCTGCTCGCCGCGCAAGAATGCCGGGAGCGCGGCGGCGACGTCCGACTGCAGGCGGCGCGAAGCGATGAGGATGGCACGGTCCACCTCGGCCACCTGCCCCGGGGGCGACAGCGCGATGAGCCACAGGTGGACGAGGTAGTGCGACTCGTCGCGCGCCAGCATGCCGATGACGGCGCGGTTGACCGGGAGGTCGGCCAGGCGTGCGGAGAGACAGGCCGGCGTTGGCCCGCACTGCTTCAGCGCCAGCGAATTCTTCGGCCCGAGGAAGGTCTCCACCTCCTCCGGGGGGACGATTTTCAGGCCCTCGGCGTGGGCGGCCTCCAGGAGTTGCCGCGTCATCTGCGAGGCCAGGCCTTGCATGTTGGGTGGGGCGCTGACTTCCAGGATGGCGACGCCCTGGCCGGGTGCCGCGGCCGCGGAGGTGACAAAGAGCGTCAGCGCCGCTAGGACCCACCTGCGCATGGGCGGGAGGATAGACGAAGTCGCAGAGGGCGTCGTGGAGGTGAGCTTCACCGTTGAACCCAACTATTCCGGTTGGCGCTTGGACCTGTACCTGTGCGAGAAAATAAGACGCCTCTCCCGCGTCCGCATCCAGCGCATTCTTCGCACAGCGCTGGTTTCCGACGTCCCCCTCAAGGCTTCCACCCGCATCTGGCCGGGCCTCACCTTTCGTCTGCGCCGGCGCTCCCTCGTCGAGCCAAGTACGCCCGACAACCTGCGCGAGGTCTTCCGCGACGAGGCGCTCCTCGTCCTGGACAAGCCGGCCGGCCTGCCCATCCATCCCACCGCCCGCTACCACCACGGGACGCTGGTGGCGTTGCTATTGCGCCAGCACGGCCCCGACTTCCAGGCCTTTCCCGCCCACCGGCTGGACCGCGAGACGTCCGGGCTCTTGGTGTGCGGACGGACAGCGCAGGCCTCGCGAGCGCTGATGCGCGCCTTCCAGGGGGCGCTGGTGGAGAAGCAGTACCTGGCCATCGTCGAGGGCTGGCCCGGCGAGGATGCCTTCAGCGTCGACGCCCCACTCGTCGAGGGGACGAAAGTCATCCGCATCGCCGTGCGGGTGGACCCAAGCGGGCGTCCTGCCCGCACCCGCTTTCTGGTGTTGCAGCGCTTCGTGAGGGGGGAAGCGCCCTTCGCCCTCGTGCGCTGCCTGCCGGAGACGGGCCGCCAGCACCAAATTCGTGTCCACCTGCAGTACGCGGGCTTTCCACTGGTGGGTGACAAGATGTACGGCCCGGACCCCGGCTACTTCGACCGCTTCAGCCGTTACTGCCTGGAGCCAGAGGCCTGGGAGCGCCTTCGCCTTCCCCGGCATGCGTTGCACGCGGCGCGGCTGTCCTTGCCCCATCCGCTCTCTGGCGAGACGGTTACCTTCACCGCACCTCTTCCCGAGGACTTGGCTGGTTTTCTGCCCCGGGTCGGAGTGGACGGCCCGTCGGGGATTGACCCACCAGCGCCCGGGCCGGAAACCCGTCAACTCGCACACTTGGCCTAGCCACTTCGGCGTGGCACATGCGGTGCTCAGGTGTGGGGGTGAATGGGGCAGGAGAAAGAAGCCGAAGTTGCGACGGCGGCCGTGGTCCGCCATCCTCCGCAGACCGACGTGGTCGCGAGGAGCAGTCCCAGGATGCTGAAGGGCCGGTACGACGAAGGGATTGAGGTCCGACGCCTCGAGCCGCCCCAGGTCCTGGTCGTCGACGACGAGCCGGCCAACGTCCGACTGGTGCAGGCCTACCTCAAGGCGGAGGGCTTCCGCGTGCTGGGCGCCAACGGTGGCGCCGAGGCACTAGAGCGGGTGGAGCAGGGTGGTGTCGACCTGGTGCTACTCGACATCCGGATGCCCCACATGGACGGCTTCGAGGTGTGCCGGAGGCTGCGCGAGAACAAGGCGCACACTCGCATGCCCGTCATCTTCCTCACCGCCGAGTTCAACGACGCGGACAGCGAGCTCAAGGGCTTGGAAGCGGGGGCCGACGAGTACCTGCACAAGCCCATCCAGCGCCGCGCCCTGGTGGCCCGCGTCCGAAACCTCATCCGCCTCGCCGACGCCGAGCGCGACCGGCGACTGGTGGCCCAACTGGCGCAGAGCGAGAAGCTGGCGGCCATCGGCCAGATTGCGGCCGGTGTGGCGCACGAAATCAACAACCCGCTGGCCTTCATCCTCTCCAACCTCACCTCGCTGCGAAACTACGTCGACGACGTGAAGCGCGTCATCACCGCCTACCGCGAGGCGCCGGCCATGGGCCAGGCGCTGGAGGCGCAGATTGGCTTCCGCGAGACGCTCGACGACATCGACGCGCTGATTAACGAGACGGCCGAGGGCGGACAGCGCGTCCGCACCATCGTCCAGGAGCTCAAGACCTTCAGCCGCGCGGACGAGAACCAGGTGCTCGAGCCGGTGGACTTGGCGGACATCGCCGCCTCGACGCTGCTCCTCACCGAGCGCGAGCTGCAGAGCCGGGCCCGCGTCATCAAGGACTTGCGCCCGGCTCCCATCGACCACGCCCCGAAGGGCAAGCTGCACCAGGTGGTGATGAATCTCCTGGTGAATGCGCTGCAGGCGCTCGATGACCGGGACCCGAAGCAGCATGAGATTCGCGTCCACACCGGCATCGACGGGCGGGAGTCCGTCCTCAGCGTCTCCGACACCGGAGTGGGGATTCCCGAGGAACAGCAGACGCGGATTTTCGAGCCCTTCTTCACCACCAAGCCGGTGGGGGTGGGGACGGGCATCGGCCTCAGCGTCTGCGTGGCGGTGGTGCAGAAGCTCGGCGGACGCATCAACGTCCAGAGTCGTGTCGGGCACGGCACCACCTTCGAAGTGCGCGTCCCGACGCGGGCGCTGGCCGCCATCGCCTGAGGCTTCGACCCGCCCGCATCACATCTCGTCGCGAGC
>Ga0302326_10016241_pt1 | contig 15589 bp, 10 predicted proteins | sample Palsa_T0_3_FD_202264 | JGI IMG/M metagenome (GOLD analysis project Ga0302326, IMG submission 202264) | Peat permafrost microbial communities from Stordalen Mire near Abisko, Sweden - Palsa_T0_3 | ecosystem: Environmental > Terrestrial > Soil > Palsa > Peat permafrost | place: Sweden: Abisko...
CGCCTTTTTCCTCTTTGTTATGAAATTGGAGAGATCGTCGGTCAGATTCTTGTGTCGTCGGAGAGCGCAACCTCCCCGAAGCGGACTTCTGGGGGGAATCAGCGAGATTTCATTTGTCCGCAGACCTAGCCTGCGGGTAGCCCGTCATCCGCCCATAACCGTCGGCGAGCGCCAAACGGAGCTTCCAAATACCAGACGTGTCGGCTATCGGCTGAAGCCCGCCCACGGCATTGTCGTCGCCGACATGGACCGCTCGGTCAAGCCCGGTGACGAATTCTACCGCCACGCGAATGGCGGCTGGCTCAAGCACACCAAGATTCCGCCTGATCGCAGCCATATTGATCCAAACGGCCTTCCGGGAACCAGGCTAGCCGGGATCTCTCACAATTAAATAGGAAAAGGCTGTCACTTCATGGCATATCCGGGAGTTGGCCCTACTGTGGTTCGCGTTTCAGCGGCTTGCCAATCGCAAGCAGGAATATGGCTGTCTTGTCTCTGGCGTGCGGTGAAAAGAAGCTAATCACATCATCGTCGAAGAAGGTCAGCCCGGTCGCGCCCAGGTGCTCGGCATATGCAGCCAGGTAGATCCTGCCACCAATGGCACCCGCCTCGAGTTGGACGGCTCGGTAGCCGCGGTTCCCGTATTGCTCCAGAATACGTTTTAAATCGGCGAGAAAAAAGATGTCCACGCAGGCGTCCGCCGGCAGTGCCTGCTCCAGCCCAAGGTGATGGGCCTCGGCGCGGAATTCCCCGTCCTTCAAAAGCTCCAGGGTGTTCTGCTCACGCCGGAAGAAGTAAGCGCCCGGCTTGAGCCCCTGCACCGAATGCACGATCAGGTACAGATCGTTGAGCTGCTCGCCGGGGGGCTTAAGGAAATCAGCCGGAAGACCTCGCGTGGCGTAGTCGAAAATGGTAGAAAGTTGTGCCAGCGTAATGGATGCCGCCTTATCGAACGTTCGGGTAGAGCCGCGGCGCAAGATGACCTGCTCAATCGTGTCCTTCGGTTGTTCTTCTTCCGGCAGTCGCGGGAGGTGAACTGCCTCGCCCGCCAGAGGGGAACATGGAAGGACTGGTGGCTTCCCGCGCCACTGAGCTACTTCCTCTACGGACGCAAGCGAAGACGCGTCGTGCATCTCAAGCATGGCGGGATATTCGATCTCGCGCTGCGAAAGCGGAATCGTCTCCAAGCCGAGCGCCGGAGCCTCTTTCGGTTCCGGCAGCGAACGCTCGGATGTGCGGCCGATTGGTACCAGGCACAAGGAAACCTCTCGCCGCGTGTCGAGATCAAGCAGGCGGTTCACTTCGGTGTCCACGAACCCGACCACGATCTCGGCCGGCAGCCCCGAAGCCGCCGCAACCGCCAGCATATTTGCCAGCAGGGTGCCGTTGTCCCAACCAAAATGGCGATAGGTGCGCGCCTGGTACTTCCAGGCGTTCCGCCAGTAAGTGCCGGTGCAAATGATACTCGCGGGCGCATGAGCCACCGCGGGTTCCATCGCCGTCGCCTGAGCCAGGTTTCCGCGAAAATCATCTTTTCGCAGAAGCCGTAGGGATACATCCGCCGGATTGAAGTGATACACGCCGGCATCCAGGCCTGGGAGATCGCCCGTCACGACGTACAGTTCGATCTCGTACAGGGCTCCGGTACAAGCGGCGGCGCGAAAGTAGATTTCTCCACCTGGATAGGCACGCTGTTTGGTAATCCCTGCGGAGAAATAGAGGAGGCGCGCTAGATCCTGAAGGGCAGGAACCGAATCAGCCCGCGACGAAACCGCCGGTGCTGAGATTGCAGAGAGTGCGGTTACCCCTGTTTGCGGCACGTCCCGCGGCAGTGGAAGAGGCTCTATCTTTGGGTAGATTTTGAACGACTGCGGCCGATTCGCCCAGTCCAAGAGGTGAGGATGGTTACGAATACTCCAATAGGAGTGTTTCGTGCCATCGTGATATTTCCAAGCTGCCTGGATTTCACGGTTGTGCATCGGCTGCTACTTCAGACTAGCACCTGTCGGGACCACGGGCGCAATGAGCCTGGCGACTGCGGATTGTACCTGGATGACGGCAAGCAGGAAGTTATGGCCCCGAACAAACTTTCAACGACGCGGGCCAGAAGTCCGGTTGTGGGAACATTCCACTGACTCCGGACCGAGCTCCAATGTCCTCGAAGCGCGTTTCTGGCCAACTTCCGGAGTGCCAACACTCCGAAGTTCCGAGTCTACCTGAAATATTAGCTCGGCGTAATTCCTAAGGCCTTTCTGAACATGGAAGTAAACGCGCTCGGCGTACCATAACCAGACTCCAGAGCCGCATGCGTGACTTTTGCGCCCTCGGCCAGAAGCCGCATTCCTTGCATAAGCCGAACTTGCTGCCGCCATTTCCCAAAGGTCATTCCGATTTCTTGTTGAGACAGCCTTTCGACAGACCGCTTCCCCGCTCCACTCATCCGGCAGAGCTCACCAAGCGTTCGACAGTCGCAAGGATCCCTCATGAGCGTTTCTCCGATCCGAACCAGTCTGGGATCGGACATATGCGGAAGTTGCAATGGGATCGTCGGCGCCACTTCCAGCTGATGAAGGATTACGGCGACCAGGTGCGCTTGCCATTTCGCGTTTTCGCGACATCCATTGTCACTTTATCGACAGCGCGCACAACTGGCAATCGACAAGCTGGAGTCAACTTTCACCATTTCGTGGGGAAACATGAACCGCTTCGGCGCAGCGGAATTTGAAGGCACAAGCCGCGGGGAATATTCGCGATCGATTCCACAAAGCGATGATATCGAGAGATATTATGTGTTGGGAGATCGATGGTCATGAAGATCAACACCTTGCTATTCATTCTCGTCGTCGTATTGCTGGGAGCTCGCGGTCTCGATGCCCAAACTGCTCCAGACGGTGCTCTGCTAATCCTTGCCAAAGAGGACAACACGCTTCTTATCGTCAACCCTGCCAGCCTGAAAGTAACCGCCAAATTGCCCGTTGGCCCTGATCCGCACGAAGTGATTGCCTCGACCGACGGAACGACCGCATACATCTCTAACTACGGCGGCGGGGCATACAACACGCTCACCGTGGTTGATCTCTCTGCGACGAAAGTCTTGCCCTCCATCGATCTCGGCGCTCTGCGCGGCCCGCACGGACTCGCGTTCGTAGCCGGCAGAGCGTGGTTTACGGCTGAGGCTGCCAAGGCAATCGGCAGCTACGATCCCGCAACCAAGAGAGTCGATTGGATCATGGGCACCGGGCAAAATCGCACCCACATGATCTACGTTTCCCCCGACCTCAACCAGATTGTCACCACGAACGTCAGTTCCGCCAGCGTGAGCATCATTGAAAAGATCAGCGGTGGTGCGACAATGGGGCCGTTGAGTGGAGACTGGAACGAAACCGTCGTTCCCGTCGGTCGCGGGGCAGAGGGATTTGACGTATCTCCCGATGGCAAGGAAATCTGGGTCGCCAACGCCGACGATGGAACGGTCTCTATCATTGATGTGCCGAGTAAGAAGGTCATCTACACTCTGGCCGCCAACGTCAAGGGAGCAAACCGGCTGAAGTTTACCCCAGATGGCAAGCTGGCATTTATTTCGAGCCTTAGCAAGGCTGATGTCGCCGTTCTCGGTAGAGTCAGCCGAAAAGAGCTGAAACGTATAAAAGTCGGAGAAGGCGCTGCCGGAATTCTTATGCAACCCGACGGGTCGCGCGCCTACCTGGCCTGCTCGCCTGACGGTTACGTCGCCGTAATCGACTTGCACTCGCTCGAAGTTGTGGGCCGCATCGAAGCCGGGCGGGAACCCGACGGCCTCGCTTGGGTCGGCCACTAAATACCGAGGGCACGCTCCCCAGTTTCTCAGGCGCGAAAATGACGTCGTCTGTTTCGCCAAGTTGAACGAACACACTCGCAGGCGGCCAAGACGGACGGATGGTTCGCTCCGGGATAACAGTCAAGCCGGAAGTTGAACCACCCAACGTCCTGCCTCGCGGCTTGGTCCGCATTCGCTCTTTCGGCTTCCTCGCCAATCGGCGGCGTGTCTCTCTTTTGCCCCTCTGTCAGCGCCCGCTCGCCGACTATCCCACGCCGCATCCCCCCGCATCCGTCACTTCCTCTCCCACTCAGCCCACTTGTTTCCGTTGCCGATCGAGGGGCTTGCTGTCTACTCAATCGAATTATGGGCGGCAAGAATTGTGACGCACTTCACCGTAAGAGCTAGCAATCAACAGCTTCTTCGAGCGCATCGACAAGCCCACGAAGACGAGGCAGACGCCATCGCCGAAGCTGTCAGCTACATGTTCGAAAATCCGCACCCCTAGCAGCTAACTCCCGCACAAATCGAAGAGATCGACCTCACCAAACAAGTCCTCTCCAAACATCTCCGCCACGGCTACCTCATGCAGAATTTGGCCGAAGAGTTCGGACAGTCCAGACCCGGCCCAGCCGCGAAGAACTAAACCGAATGCTCAATCTGCCTCAATAGAATCCGCAATTTGGACCATCCTTCGTCTCCCCAAAAAATAATTAATTAAATTCCGTTCTCATGTCGATTCGGCCACACCCCGCTCGACGTATCGGCAGAGAGCCAGTACGATAGCGAGCAACTGCGATCCGACTGCGCTCTCAATCTGAGTTCCCTGGTTGGCCAACAAATAGCTAAAACCACCCAACCATCGCTCAACCCAAAGGAGATTTCGCAATGCGATTCATGGTCATGGTCAAAGCAACCGCAGAGTCAGAAAAAGAAGGCGCCCTCCCCGATCCACAGCTCATGGCCGAGCTGGGCAAGTTCAACGAAGAGCTCACCAAGGCTGGCATCCTGCTCGCCCTCGATGGCCTCCATCCCAGCTCCAAAGGCGCACGCGTCAAATTCTCCGGCAAGTCTCGTACCGTCGTCGACGGCCCCTTCACCGAGGCCAAGGAGCTCATCGCCGGCTTCTCAATCTTGCAGGTCAAGTCCCTCGAAGAGGCCATCGAGTGGGTCAAGCGTAGTCCCAACTGCCACGCCGGCGACTACGAAGTCGAAATCCGCCAGGTCTTCGAGATGGAAGAATTCGCACCCATCTTGTCCGAAGAGCAGATCCAGCACAAAGTACATCTCCGAGCTCAGCTGCCAAATCAGACCGCCAAAAAATAGTCGCTCTTGCATCCACGGATTGAAGCTGGTGTGATCGGTAGCAGTGTCCGCTACCGATCCACATCAGGTCTTCCATCGCACCATCGAAGCCGTATGGCGGTTTGGTTCACTGAGGGCGTGGCCGTCCTTGAAGGTTCTGTAGCTCAACTACGATCACGAGGTACCGGCAGAGAACGTGAAAGTCGCCGATTATGACAATCGTTGCAGCCTGGAGGCGCCATCGACGTTGGTTCAGCCAGCTTGACAGTTGCGGACCGGCGGCTTAATGTCGGCGTCAAGAACGTGCGATGTGAAAATCGCGGATTTCTGCTCTTGGAGGATTTGTATGCCTACGGGGGTCACAGAAGCAATGAATGAAGGCAAATTGCACGAATTCGTGATGAAGGCTGTGGCGGAAATGGGGGCCGCCATGAACGCGGCGCTTATCCTGGTTGGGGATAAGGTCGGTCTCTACAAAGGTATGGCTGGAGCTGGACCGATGACTCCCACCGAACTGGCGGCGAAAACGGGAACCCACGAAAGATATGTCCGCGAATGGCTGGCAGCCCAGGCGGCTGGTGGATTCGTCGTCTACGATACGGTCGCGGGGCGATACACCTTGCCGCCAGAGCAGGCCTTTGCCATGGCGGACGAGAACAGTCCCGTGTTTCTTCCCGGCTTTTTCGAAGTCATCGAGGCCTGCATCAAGGATGTTCCGAAGATTACCGCTGCTTTTCGTTCAGGCAAGGGAGTGGGCTGGCACGAGCACGACGCATGTCTGTTCGCCGGCACCGAGCGCTTCTTTCGTCCCAACTACCGCGCCCATCTGGTCAAGGAATGGATTCCAGCCCTCGGTGATACCGAAGCAAAACTCAAAGCCGGAGCAAAGGTCGCAGACGTGGGGTGCGGTCTGGGCACGTCTACCGTTCTGATGGCACAGGCATATCCGAAGTCCACGTTCGTGGGATTCGATTACCATGAGCGGTCGATTGAACTGGCTCGCGAATCCGCGACGAAAGCTGGTGTCTCGGAACGGCTAAAATTCGAAGTCGCCAACGCTAAGGATTTTCCCGGAAAAGGGTATGACTTCGTTGCTTTCTTCGATTGCCTCCACGATATGGGAGATCCGGAGGGAGCGGCACGGCACGTGCTTCAGTCGCTCGATCCGAATGGTAGATGGATGATCGTCGAGCCCTTCGCACACGACAAGCTCGAAGACAATCTGAACCCCATCGGACGTGTCTTTTACGGAGCTTCCACCATGCTCTGCACCCCGGCTTCGCTCTCCCAGGAAGTCGGCCTCGGACTTGGCGCCCAGGCGGGGGAAGGCCGCCTGTCGAAAATCCTGAAGTCCGCCGGTTTTAAGCGCGTCCGCCGCGCTGCGGAGACCCCATTCAACATCGTTCTCGAAGCCCGGCCTTAGCCAGGTCGCGCAGAGGTGAGCACTGGTTCGGTCCGAGACGGGCAACTTTTCCATATTGTCGAGCGTAGCCACCGCGCCAGTCCCGCGCAACGAGCCAGAAGACCTCTACGGAGTGACTGCCTCTGGCGGAGCCAATAGCCTGGGCACGATGTTTGAAGTGACACCATAAGGGGCAGTGGCCCATCACGATTGAGCCGTTCGCAGATTTACGGCAACATCCGCGAGGGGTGCGGACGAGGCGCTGGAATGGAGAGCTCAAACCGCTGCCTCTCAATCTTTCATTCATTCAGGAATTCAATTCTGCAAACCTGCACGTCTGCGCGAATGCAAACCAGGATACATTTGCTACCGTGCGGAGACTGTTAATACACGGATAAAAAAACCCTGCAGGATCATGCACTGTCGCGGATTTGGTCCACAACTTCCGAGTTTCCCACAGTCGATTTCTTCTATTCATCGTCAGTTCACTGCACTGTAACAATTCCTTAACTTAAGTCTAGTTTGATGACTTTTCGTACTCGCACAACTTGCCGACAAAGAGTCTTTGTTCGGTGCGTTTACCAAACGGGCTTTCGAATTACTGTCGCAGCCATGCGCCTTCGTCGGCCGTCACGAAGACTCCTTGTCCGAGTCCGAGTCCCGACGGCCGATGTGCCAAGGTTGACGGCTGTGATTGTCTACCCTTAAATACTCACCCTCCGATGGGAGCAGGAAATTCACCGCTCATGGGCTGGTGTGTAGCTGGTTCTTTCGCTGTGCCAATCCAAACTCCTTTTTAGACGTGCTGGAGGATAAATCGATGAGTTCTCACACGTGGCTCAAGTCAAGTTGTGCGTACTTGCTGGCTGGCATCCTAATGCTTAACCCGTTAGCCGCCGTAGCCAACGATGCCAAAACCCCAGCCCAAACCAGGAATTTGTTTAGCGACACCGTGTCTGGCCAGATCGGTGTGATGACTTCACCAACCCCGAGTTCGACGCTGATCGGAAGCAGCGTGACCTTCCAGTGGAGCGCCGGCACGGCCGCGACTTCCTACTGGCTCGATGTCGGCAGCTCGGCTGGCGGCAACCAGTACGAGCAGTCGGGGAACCTCGGCAATGTGCTGACCACCACCGTGAGCGGACTGCCGACCAACGGCACGACCGTGTACGTGACGTTATACTCCCTGACGAGCCAAGGTTGGCTCTACAACGCGTATACCTACACGGCGCTGAGCGCCGCAGGCGCGGCGGGAGTGCTGACGACGCCGACTCCCGGCTCGACGCTGAGCAGCGGCACGGTAACATTGGACTGGACGGCGGGTTCGCCCGGGCCGTATAGCTACTGGATGGATATAGGAAATACGGCGGGCGGCAACAATTACTATCAATCGGGGAACTTGGGCAATGTGACGACCACGACAGTAAGCGGATTGCCGACGGATGGCAGTACCGTCTACGTGACCCTGTACACACTGATCGACGGCCAGTGGTTTGGCAATGCCTACACTTACACGACGCTCGATGCCACAAGCGGATTGGCGCAGATCACCTCGCCAGCTCCAGGCTCGCTCATCAACGGAACTTCGGCGACCTTTACCTGGAGCCCGGACCCGAATGCCACGGCGTATTGGCTGGACATCGGCAGCTCGGCTGGCGGCAACCAGTACGAACAGTCGGGGAACCTGGGCACGCAGACCAGCGTGACGGTGAATTCTCTGCCGGGCAATGGCACCACCACGCTCTACGTAACCCTGTACTCGCTAGTCGGAGGCCAGTGGTTGAGCAAAACGTACACCTATCGGAACTACGCGGCGCTCACTCAGGCCTCTTCGAGCTCCTATGGCTCGACCTCGTCGCTCTATCATAGCGTCAGTTCCATGACCTCGCTGACGCCAGCGCAAAAGCTTGCGCAGCTGCAGCAGAAAGTGAAGTACGTGTTCGTAATCTTCCAAGAGAACCGCTCGTTCGACCATTACTTCGGATCCTACCCCGGAGCTAATGGACTGTTCGCGACCTACCCCGGCGCAAACAGCAATGACCCTACTGCCAAGCCGGCCAACACCTTTTCCAGCTTCAGCTCCGTAATCCAGTCGGTCACATCCAACGGCACCGTGAGCTATTCCACGGTGAGTCCGTTCCTGGTGCCACGCGCGATCGTTAATCAGGCCGGCGCCACGACCACGATCTACTCGGAGGATGTGTACTCGGTCGACCACAGCCATACCGGCTACATCGACGACCTGCACTCCGACCAAGCCACCCGCTCGGTGCCGCAGAATGACGGCTACCCACTCGATCAGGAAGGTCTCTACTACGATACCAACAGCTCCGGTGTCAGCGCGGCCATCTACAGCACTTCGACTCACGCTGCGCCCACCGGCAACGTCACGCTGCAAACCAAGCAGAAGGGCGAGATCGCACTCGGTCACGTGGACTGCGACACGATCCCGTTCATGTGGCAGTATGCCGACCGGTTCACGCTCTTCGACAACATGCACCAGACCGCGGTCGGACCTTCGAGTCCGAATGCGATCGCGATGATCGGTGCAGAGACCGGCGACACGCAGTGGGTCCTCCACCCGAACAACTACGACAGCTACAGCATCACCTATGGCTCCACGAGCCATCCAGTGGCCCACATTCAGTACTCGCTACCGAATGTGACCGACAATCCGCCCTTTGCGGGCAGCTTGAGCGATACCGCGGCGGTCTTACCTCCCTATGGTCCGGATGAATCGAGTGGTGAGAATGCAAGCACCATCGGCACTCCCAAGGTCGGCCAGGAGACGCTCACCTTCGCTTCGTTGCCGCTGTCCTTCATGGGCAACCAGATCACGACCATCACGGGCGCTGATCAACATTCGGCGTTCGATCTGACCGACATACAGCAAGACATGCAAACGATCGCGGCGAGTGACCCAAATATCCCCTGGGGATGGTATCAGCAGGGCTACGGTCCCGAGCCCTTCGATAACACGGCGTTCAACGACGACGAAGCCGACTACACAGCAGCCCCGGAGCACGCTTCCTATATCGTGCACCACAATGGCCCGCAGTTTTTCGGATACCTCGGCGATAACACCACCGAGCAGGGCAATATGCACGGCCTGCAGCAGTTCTACACCGACGTCGCGGGCGGCAACTTGAGCTCGACAGGCGGCGTCTATTACATTCGCGGCGGCTATTACAACAACCTCAGCCAAACCCCGCTGGATCCGAACCTGAGCGTGCAGGCCGATTTCACTGGCAACGACGACCACGGCTCGTACTCGGACTCGCAGATCTCAGAAGCATCGGTAGCCGCGACCATTAACGCGATCGCGAACAGCTCCTACTGGAGTCAGAGTGCGATCATCATCACCTACGATGAATCGGACGGGTTCTTCGATCATCAACCCGAGCAGTTCCGCACCTACGGTGCGGACGGGGAGCCCGAGACCGGTGGCCCACGCATTCCGCTGACGGTGGTCTCGCCATTCGCGGTCACCCACGGCGTGAGTCACACTTACAGCGAGCACTCGTCTGTGATCCGCTTCATCGAGGAACTCGAAGGTCTCGTCCCACTTGGGCAGCTGCCGAACGAGGCCGCAGCGTTCACCGCCGGAACGAACCTGTGCACGACGCCGCCCACCTACAGCGGCAGCACGGTCGCACCCACGCTTGTGCTACCGGGAGCACAGTCGACAGCAACGACCATCAATCCGTTCTGCCTGCCTAACGGCTCGCCGCAGACCGCCCTCGGGCCTGCGGATGTGTATGCCGGCATGGGTGATCTCACCGAAGCCTTCGATAACGATCGGTTGCTTGGCAACGTTCCACCGCTGCCGGCGAGCTATGTGGCGATCCCAACGGCGACGGTCACAACGCTGCCGCACTACAGTGCAACCGGTGCCTGCGCCAACCCGGCACTGAATATCGTGCCGACCGACTACACCAACGGCTACAGCTCGGCGCCGTTCGATCCGACAGGTACGCTAACAGCTGTGCCGGTTATCGATCCGCCCCCTGCCGACTTCAATCCACGTCCGACGGTGAGCACCGGCAGTCCTTACTACAACACCAGCAGTAACACTGCACCCAACTCTCCAACTGGCACCGGGAGCCCTTGGCCGCAGTAATCGAGCTATCGAGCGGGACGGCCGCGTGGCCGTCCCGGCTTGGTGGAGGGTATGAAACTTGAAGTGGATTGGAATGTTGGCGGCAGCACTACTCGGGCTCGTGGCGCACGGGTTCGCGGATACACCACCCATTGCTGTCGGCGCTACCCTCCGACAGATTCAGGCGGCTGGGGAACTGCACTGCGGTGTGGTCGCCGCGCGAGAAGACTGGAACAAGGACGACCTGCATGGGGACTTGAGCTCGCTCGACGTCGAGATCTGCAAGGCTGTCGGAATCGCAGCCTTGGGCACGCATGGCAAGATCGACATCATCACCTTCAATTCCGAGCTCGAGGCCGAACAGGGACTCAGTCATTCGCGTGTTGATCTCGTGGTCGGTGTATCTCCGAGCGTCTCAGCGGCCGCGCACTGGCAGGTAGCCTTCGGTCCGCCGGTGTTCTACGACGGCCTCGCAGTCCTGGTGCGACCCGATGTGCCAGCGACGTCCGTCAGAAATCTTGCCGGCCGCAAGATCTGCGTGATCGACGGCACCGACAACGATCGCGTACTGCAAGCGCGCGCGAGCACGTTCGCGGCCAAGCTGCGCGTCGCCACGTGGCAGGAAGAGGGCGAGATGGACGATGCCATCGCGACTCACTGGTGTGATGCCGTCGGCGCCTACGTCTCGCGGCTGCTGCCGCTGCGTCAGCAATATCGACAGTTGGTGAACGCGCGCATTCTCCCCGGCCTCCTGACACTGGCGCCCGTCGTTCCCGCCTACCGGCGCGACGACGCGCAATGGGGGCTATTGGTCGATTGGACGATCTACGCGCTCATCCAGGCCGAGGAGAGCGGCGTCACTCGCGCCAATGTGGCCCCGCAAAAGGCGAGCGAAGACCCGGTGGTGCAGCGCCTGCTCGGAATCGATTGGATCACCAGCCAGGCGCTCGGGCTGCCGAATAAGGATTGGGCCGCCACGGTAATCTCCGCGGTCGGCAATTATGGCGAAATCTACCAGCGCACAATCGGCGCCTCCTACCAGCTACCCCGTGGAGTGAATGCGCTGTGGCGCGACGGCGGACTGATGCATGCACTTCTCATCAAATGAAGGCACCGGTACGCAGGAGGCCACGAGCAGCTAAATTAGAACTCCAGCCGCGTCTCAGGTGACTCGACAGTACTCTGCAGGGTGCCACGTTCAGTTCCCCGAGCTCTCCAGGCGCGTTCAGTTTGGCCCCGGGCCTGTTCAGCACATTCGGCGCGACCGTACTCTCTCACTGTTGGCCGCTTTGGCCGGCTTGGTTGAAGCAGAGCGCAATTCCGCGAGCGCAGTTCGTGAGTGCCCCTCTTCCCGCTAAATGCTGCCCGGGAGTTGGCTCATCGTCGACAGCGGTGCGACTCCGCTTCATACCACAGATTCCAGGGACGACAGGAGGAGCCGCATTTGCTGCGGCTCGCCTGAAGTGAGACGCGCAAGAGTCTCAGATCACTCAACCGCAATGCGTTCTCCCGTGACATTGCCAGCTACCTCCATAATGAAGTTGCCGGAAGGGTCATAGAAATCCAGGGTGAAGGAACCAGTGTGCCCGTTGCCTTTGGGGCCGAGAGTAAGCGTCTCACTGAGGTTGATGGTTCCCATAAAGTTTCCGTTTGTGTCGTAGTTCCACACGCGGTGAGCGAGCTTGTAAGTCCCCGGCTTAGCCGCCGGCTTCCACACGCCCAGGCAGACATTACCCCCTCTGGGATCGACATTCGGGTTGTGCACCTCGGTCCCCCCGGCATTCCAGATCTGGTACGCCTCCTGGATCAGATTGCCGCCGGCGGTGAATTGTATGTGCCAAAGACCAACCATGGACACGCCGCTGGCGTTGTTTCCGGAAGTCTGAGCCTCCTGTTGCACCGTACGGGTTTGACTGCCTGTGGCAGCTGCCGCCGCTGCCATCGCGGACAAAGAATCACCGCACGACGCTAACGCGCTGGCACTGAGTCCAACGACAACGACGATGCAGGCGGCGAACTTGACGAAATTTAGAGTTGGGATGGATTTCATAGCACTTCTCCTTGTGAAAGTGGGGTGGTCATCTGACCATCGAAGCGAGAAACTTAGGTTGCTTCTCGTCCAATAGTCGGACTCGCCCGGCACTTATCGCTCAGGGGAGACGCTGCCGCAATGCAAACTGGATCACCGCTCGGACATTTTCGGAACACGCCGCATGTTATTGATATCTATAGCCCTACTGATGCCACAGCTCATTCGCGACGCAGTCGAGGCTACGGTCCTTGACTGCCGCCCCGATTACCATCACAATCACCCCGTTGCATTTCCAGGTCGATAGGCCCGCAGCCCGGCCTTTGCGGATGAAAACGTCCCTTACACGAACCGCATTGTTTGGTCCCTATGAGCTCGATCTGCGCTCCGGGGAACTGCGGAAGTTCGGAACAAGGGTGAAAATGGGCGAGCAGACCTTTCAAATACTGCGCGTCCTGCTCGAAACCCAGGGAGAGTTGGTGACCCGCGAGGAGCTTCGCGCGAAACTCTGGGCGAATGACACCTTTGTTGATTTCGATCACGGCCTTAATTCTGCGGTGCAAAGGCTTCGTGATTGTCTTTCCGATTCCGCGGGCAACCCGCGCTGGATTGCAACTCTTCCTCGCCGTGGCTATCGCTTCATCGGAAAGGTGGAATGGCCAGAGAACGGCCGCTCTTGTGAAATCGTCGCGCCGCCACCCGAAAGTGAAGACACGAATTCCTTAGGCGGGGCCGCTCCATCTACCCCTCGGCAAGAAACTGAAGCAAAGAAGGGGCAGCCGGCGGTCTGGAGTCGAGTGGTGTGGTTCGCGGCAGTGGCACTCGTCCTCCTGTTAGGGGGCGTTCTAATCGCAAAATGGATCCAGCAAACCCGCAATACAGCCCGCGCCAAGCTCATAAGATCGATCGCCGTTTTGCCGCTGGAAAACCTGTCAGGAGACCCCGCGCAGGAATACTTTGCCGACGGCATGACGGATGAAGTCATCACCATTCTCGCCAAGAATCCTGCCTTGCAGGTAATCTCCCGTACCTCAGTGATGCAATACAAGAAAGTTCATCGGCCTCTGCGGGAGATTGCGCGCGAGCTTGGAGTCGATGGAATTTTGGAAGGCTCGGTGGGCCGCTTTGGAAACCGGCTGCGCGTGACCGCACAGCTAATTTTTGCTCCTACCGACACCCATGTGTGGGCGGAAAGCTTTGATCGCGACCTGGGCGACGCCGCTTCTCTGCAGAACGAGCTCGCGCAAATCATTGCCAAACAGGTTGGCGTTACGACGTCTGGTTCCGGTACCCGCGATAGAAAAATAAAGCCAGAAGCCCACGACGCTTATCTGTTAGGGCGCTACTACTGGTTCAACTTCGAATACCAAAAAAGCCGCGAGTTATTTCAGAAAGCTCTGGACCTGCAACCGGATTATGCCGCCGCATGGGGCGGCGTCGCCGATTCATACACCGCGAGTGCCGCGACGGGGGTGTTCCCTCCAGAGGCCGTCATGCCCAAGGCAGAGGCCGCCGCGCGGAAGTCCCTCGAATTGGATGATCAGGCTGCGGAAGCACATCTCTCGATGGCGGCCGTGTACCTTTTCTATCGCTGGGATTGGCAGGCCGCCGATAAGGAGTCGATCCGTAGCTTAGAACTCAACCCCAATTTTGCTGATGCTCATCACCTGCGTGCCTTTGTGCTCAGCGCGTTAAATCGCAACGACGAATCCGTACAAGAGGAAAAAAAAGGGATGGATCTGGACCCGTTCGCCAGACCTTGGGCCTTGGGTTGTGCGCTGATTCGCGCTCGCCATTTTGATGCCGCTCTCGAGGAGTCCCGGCTGCGCAGCGACGTCGTGCCATACGATCCCTTCTTGCGCATTCTCCTCTCGTTTGCCTATATCTACAAGGGGATGGACAAAGAGGCTGCGAAGGCATGGGAGCGTTCCCTGGTGTTGTTCAATGAGAAAGAAGCTGCCGACGCAGCCCGCCAAGCCTTCGACCATGGCGGCCTTATGGGCCTGTTCGAATGGGATTTGAATTGGAACAAGCAAAAAGCTGCCAGCCAATATATCTCACCGATGGATTTTGCCAACGACTCCGGGCTGCTCAAACGCAAGGAAGAGACCCTGCGCTACCTGGAACAGGCCTATCGCGAACGCGCGCCTTTCATGATTCACATCCAGTGCAACCCAAATTTTGATTTTCTGCACGCCGAACCGCGCTTTCGGGCCCTGGTTAGAAAAATGGATCTTCCCCCGGCGTTTTGAGGGTAAGCATTGGGAAGAAGCGCACGCCACGGCTGTGTTTCACAAGCATCCACTACCAACCATCGAATGTTAGAAGGGGTAGATAACTAACTTAGATCAGTCCGAGCCCAAACAGCGATTGTATCGACTCGATGCAGTTTGTCAGGGTTAGTTGGTGATGCACGGTTGGAGACTAGCCTAAGACAAACTCCAGCTCGTGGGCTGCGGACTGCTAGTGGTCTTGCTGATGTCTGCAATTATTGGTGTGGCTGGAATTCTGTTTGGTTGGAAGTGATAGCGCCGATAGTTGTTGTAAAATCTCTCTCTCCAGGAACTCCCCGTCCGAAACTCTCGGTCGTAGTTTTAAGCCGCGTCAGCAACGTCGATGATTTCCAACCCTAGCTGTGCAGCTTTTCGCTTGAGATGGATGACCTGCTGTTTGCGCTGTTGGGACTCATATAACTCGGCTCCTTGGTCCACATATTTCATTCCGTAACGCAGCATGCGGTAGAGGAGCCGGGCGAGTTTAGCGGCCATGGCCTTGGCCGCCACCGGAGGTCCCAGCCGAGCCCGAAATCGGCGGAACTGCGCGCCTAAATAGGTGTCGCTCTCCCGTAAATTAGTGGCCGCCAACCTTAAGACAGTAGTCGCGCGGTTGTTAGTGGGCATGCGACCTTTCCCAATGACCTTGCCCCCACTGATTTTGTTGTCCGGAGACAGTTTCAGC